>Ga0307492_10000892_pt1 | contig 12524 bp, 11 predicted proteins | sample SI3LmetaG_FD_202365 | JGI IMG/M metagenome (GOLD analysis project Ga0307492, IMG submission 202365) | Sea-ice brine microbial communities from Beaufort Sea near Barrow, Alaska, United States - SI3L | ecosystem: Environmental > Aquatic > Marine > Coastal | place: USA: Alaska | collected 2017-05-06
TGAATGCCGGCCTTATCGATGCCGAAGCCGCCAAACTGCGCCGTTCCGATGTCGCGCAAGAAGCCGACTTCTACGGTTCGATGGATGGTGCGTCAAAATTTGTGCGCGGCGATGCGGTCGCCGGCATTCTGATTTTGGTCATTAACATCATCGGTGGCCTGATTATCGGCATCATGCAGCACGATCTGGAATTTGCTGATGCGGTACAAAAATACGCCTTGCTGACCATTGGCGACGGTTTGGTGGCGCAGATACCCTCGCTATTACTGTCCGTCGCGGCCGCGATCATGGTGACGCGCAACAGCAGCAGTGAAGAGATGGGCGACCAGATCGTCAGCCAGATGTTTTCCACGCCACGGGCTCTGGGTATTACCAGTTTTGTTCTGTTCGTGATGGGCATCCTGCCGGGTATGCCGCACTTCGTCTTTCTGATGCTGGCATCTGTCTGCGGTATTGGAGCGCTGTGGATTGCCCTCAATGAAAAGTCTATAGAGGGTGAGCCGCTCTTGCCGATGAAGACCGGCACCTCGACCGGTGGTCCAAAGGCCTTGGCCGATGGCCGCGCTGGCGGCGCTGGCGGCGGGCCACCACCGGTATTGGAATCAAGCGCCGACACCAAGGAGTTGAGCTGGGACGATGTCCAGCCGGTCGATGTGATCGGCCTGGAAGTGGGTTATCGCTTGATTCCGCTGGTGGATCGCTCTCAGGGTGGCCAACTCTTGGGTCGAATCAAGGGTATTCGCAAAAAACTGTCCCAAGAACTGGGCTTTCTGGTGCCCTCGATTCACATCCGTGACAACCTCGACCTGATGCCCAATGCCTATCAGCTGACCCTAATGGGGGTCGCGGTGGCCGATGGGGAAGTCTATACCGATCGCGAGCTGGCGATAAACCCCGGGCAAGTCTTTGGACCCCTAGAGGGCATTAAAACAATTGACCCGGCCTTCGGTCTGGAAGCGATCTGGATCGATATCCGGGAAAAAGATCGGGCACAAACCTTGGGCTATACAGTGGTCGACTCCAGTACGGTGGTCGCGACCCATGTCAATCACGTCTTAGCGCAGCATGCCTATGAGCTGCTCGGTCATGAAGAAGTTCAACAGATGCTCGATTTATTGACGAAACACTCACCAAAATTGGCGGAAGAGCTGGTGCCCAATTCGGTGTCCTTGAGTCAATTGCTGAAAATATTGCAAAACCTGCTGATTGAAAATGTTGCCATCCGCGACATGCGCAGCATTGCCGAGTCGATCACCAACCTACAGCCGAAGTCACAGGACATCAGTGTCTTGACCAATGCCGCGCGCATGGGCCTGTCGCGCATGATTGTCCAGAGTCTGGTTGGCAGCGAAAAAGAAATCCCCGTGGTCACCTTAGATCGAGCATTGGAGCAATTATTGCATAAGACAATACAGCAGGCTGGCGCTGATGGAAATCTTGACAGTATTGCGCTCGAACCCGGTATGGCCGAGCGCTTGCAATCGTCCCTCAGCGACATGGTGAAAAAGCTCGATAAGGATGGTAAGCCGGCGATCCTATTGGTCGCGGCCTCCTTAAGAATGCTGCTGGCGCGTTTTGTACGACACGGTGTACCCAATTTAAAGGTCTTGAGTTTCCAAGAAATTCCGGACAACAAACACATTACCATTGTAGCGACCGTCGGTGGTCAATGAGGAATAGCTGATGAAAATTAAACGATTTACCGCTGTGAACATGCAGTCCGGGTTAAAAGCCATCAGTGAAGTGCTCGGACCTGAAGCCGTTATTCTGTCCAATCGTAAGCTCAGTAATGGCTTAGAGATTGTCGCTGGAGTTGATGAGCAGGAGTATGCCCTGTACCAGGACTCGTTGCCTGAAGCAGAGCCGACTTCCGACATTATTAAATCCAAGCTTAACCCGAGCGGTGAGCCCAACCGAGAGCCCCTCGATCAGCAGGCGATGCAAGAGCTGTTTGCTTCGATGGCCGACAAGAACCAGCAAGCGTTCAGTCAGGTAAAGGACCAGCCCGAGGCTTCCAGCCGTGCGCCACGCCCAGCCGATCGGCCCAAGACTCAGTCCAAGGCTCAGTCCAAGCGAACGGCCCAGGTGTTGGTCGAATCGGCTCCGTCAGACTGGGCTGCGCCCGCAGCACCGGCGGCGCCGGACTTTAGCTTGCTGCGGCAGGAAATTGACGGCCTGCGCAATCTGTTGCAGGAGCAGACCGAACAGTTGCGCAACCCGGTGCCGTTGCCGGTGATGTCGGTGCAATACGAACGCTTGGAGGCGCGCCTAAAAACCCTGGGCTTTACCGAGAACCTGACTGCCAAGCTGTTGCACACCTATGATCGTGAGGAGGCCCTGGAGCAAAACTGGCGTAAGATCTTAGGTCGTTTGACCTCGGCCCTGGCCAGCCCCCTGTATGAACCACTGGCTCAAGGTGGTATCTTCGCCTTAACGGGCCCCACAGGCGCGGGTAAAACCACCACCATTGCAAAATTGGCGGCCCATTGCGTTAAGGATTATGGCGCCAGTGAGGTCGCGGTGGTTTCTCTGGATTGGTTTCAGGTGGGCGGGCAGGAGATTCTGCGTTCGGTAACCGATATTCTGGGGGTGGAGTTCCACGCCATGACCGAACAGGAGTCGCTGTCGACTCAGCTGAGCAAGCTGGCGTCAAAGCGCATTATCCTGATTGACACCAGTGGCAGCGCGGAAGCGCTGGCCCATTGGAATGAGCTGATGCTGACCGAACCGGTGGCGCAGCGTATTCAGACGGTCCTAGTGCTGCCGGCTATTATGCATCCGGCCTCGGTGAATCAGTTCATTGCGCAGCATCGATCGGTCGATTTTAACGCCGTGATTCTCTCCAAATTGGATGAGTCGGCCTGTTTCGGCGGTATCTTGGAGCCGGTCTTAAAGCACCGCTGGCCCATCTGGTATCTCACCACAGGCCAGAATATTCCGCAGGATATTGAACCCGGCGATGCTCGGAAGTTAACCAAGCGCTTGGTACAAGGCTTGCAGCTAGAACGGCAGACGTTAGCGACAGCCAGTTAGAACAGAGCGATCAGGGCAACATCGGGTCGTCCTCTGTTTGGACTGTCCCATGTCGCAATAGAATTTCACCGACAGGCCAGCAAAAGTCGAATGCTGATCTATACTGTCGGGAGTTGAGGAAATAGGTAATGAAAAGTTTGAATCCAATACAGGTAATTGCGGTCACTGGCGGTAAAGGTGGTGTCGGTAAAAGCAATGTTTCGGTCAATCTCGCGATTGGTTTGGCCGAACTGGGCAAACGAGTAGTGTTGTTGGATGCAGACTTGGGGCTCGCAAACCTAGATATACTGCTCGGGCTGTCGGTCAATCGAAACATTGGTGATGTCCTCTCAGGTAAGGCCAAATTGGTCGATGTTATGGTTGAGGGGCCGTCCGGTATTAAAATCATCCCAGCCTCTTCGGGTGCTCAGCACATGTCCAACCTGGGTGAGGTCGAGCATGCTGGCATCATCACGGCCTTTAGTGAATTAGGCGATTCTATGGATGTGCTGATAGTCGACACGGCAGCCGGCATTTCCAAGACGGTCACCAGCTTTGTCCGGGCGACTCAGGAAGCACTGATCGTCGTGACCGATGAACCGACGTCAGTAACCGATTCCTATGCACTCATTAAAGTCTTGAATCGTGATTGTCGCATGAACCGTTTTCGCATCGTGGCCAATATGGTCCGCACGCCAAAAGAAGGGCAGATGCTGTTTAATAAGCTGGTCAAGGTTACCGACCGGTTTCTGGATGTCTCACTGCAATACAGTGGTGCTATCCCCATGGATGAGGCCGTACGCAAGTCGGTGCAGCGCCAAAAAGCTGTACTGGAAGCCTATCCACGTTCCAAAGCCGCGTTGGCCTTTCGTGCTTTGGCTCAAAAAGTTACCACCTGGCCACTACCCAGCACACCTAAGGGTAATTTGGAGTTCTTTGTAGAACGCTTAATTCAAGGCGTCGGGGCAGCCTGACATGTCGGTGCAGAACTACACTATGTATGAGACGCAACGCAGTATCGATTACGAGCAGTTGGTAGAGCAGCATGGGATCCTGGTGAAGCGTATTGCCCACCACCTATTGGCGCGCTTGCCAGACAGTGTTCAGCTGGATGACTTGGTGCAATCGGGCATGATTGGCCTGTTTGAAGCAGCGACCAACTATGATGCCACCAAGGGTGCCAGTTTCGAAACCTATGCGGGGATTCGCATTCGCGGCTCTATGCTCGATGAAATTCGCAAGGGTGACTGGATTCCGCGCAGTGTGCATCGCAATTCCAGGCGCATATCCGATGCCATCCATACCATCGAAATGCGCGAGGGGCGGGATGCTCAGGATACTGAGGTCGCCTTTGAGCTGGATATCAGCCTTGGCGAGTACTATCTACTGATCAAGGATACCCAGGGGTCGAGGTTGTTCAGCTTTGAAGAGCTGGTCGAGAACAATCATTCCGAAACGGATGAGGGTCGACCGGATGTGTCCGATAACGTAGCACCACATGTCGGCCACCAGGCCGACCAGATGAATGGTCGCCTGGTTGACGCGATACAGACTCTGCCGGAGCGCGAGCAGCTCGTGCTGTCGCTCTACTATGATGAAGAACTGAACTTAAAAGAAATAGGGGCTGTGTTGGGTGTCAGTGAATCCCGAGTCAGTCAAATTCATTCTCAAGCCACCCTGCGGTTACGCGCTAAACTGCGTGATTGGTTATAAAATCGCCACAGTTCCGGCGTTTAAAAAACTATTCATCAATATTCTTGGATTTTGGCCGATACACCATAAGTTGTACCGGTCAATTGGTGTTATTCTGTCGTCCGATTCGGCTTTGGTCCGATACCGAGCACGGTATCGGGCGTGGAACCCGGTAAAAAACTGGATACGACCGGAGCAAGGTCTATTATGAATACAATGGGTCTTGTCCGGATAAGGCTATAGGAGGTCATCTTGGATAAAAACATGAAAATTCTGGTTGTCGACGATTTCTCGACGATGCGAAGAATCGTTAAGAACCTGCTACGCGACCTGGGTTTTACTAATACTCACGAAGCCGATGATGGTTCAACTGCTTGGCCGATGTTGCAAAACGGCGACTACGATTTCGTGGTCACCGATTGGAATATGCCGGGTATGACTGGAATCGAGCTGTTGCAGAAGATACGCGCGGATGAGCGATTAAAAAGCGTCCCGGTATTAATGGTAACGGCTGAAGCAAAACGTGACCAAATTGTTGCTGCCGCGCAAGCGGGAGTCAATGGATATGTGGTGAAACCATTTACGGCCGCTGCGCTCAAAGAGAAAATTGAAAAGATTTTTGAACGGGTAGGCTGATAGGGTAGTCAGGAGTGCTTATGAGTGAACAAACTCCGGAAGCAGAAGAGTTTGCGACATTACTAAAAGAGAGTGCGCCTAGGCTACTCGATTGCGTCAATGCGGATAATATTGAGGCAGCAGTGAGCATTTTGACCGAACTGCAACATGCACGCACGCCGACGATTAACGGCGAACGTGATGTGATGGATATGTTGCGGGAAAAGGCATTATTGCTGCACGATAATATATCCGGTGGCGAATTTGAGTCTGCATTGGTGAACTTACAGGAAATGCAGAATGTCCGTGATAAGGGGCTGTATCAAGAGGTCGGTCGACTGACGCGTGCCTTGCACAGTGCCATCACCAATTTTCACATCGACAGCAAAGCCGGTGACGAAGTATCCGAAATGACCGACGCGACTGACCGACTGGGCTATGTCGTTGAGCTCACCGAGCGGGCAGCGAATCGCACTATGGATCTGGTTGAAGACAGTTTGCCGATGGTCACTGCGATGAAGCTCGAAGCCAGCGAACTCAAGCTTGAATGGGAGCGTATGGTGCAACGGGATATGACGCCCGAAGAATTCCGCGCCCTCTACTGGCGGCTCGACAGCTATTTTAGCAGGCTCGATGCCGACACCTCTAAGTTGTCGGGCAATATGACAGAGATTTTGATGGCCCAGGATTTCCAAGATCTCACTGGGCAGGTGATTAACAAAGTAACCGGACTGGTAAAAGAAGTCGAAGGCAGTCTAGTCGATCTGGTATTTATGGCCAGTCAGGTTGAAGCCATCACCGGTATTATCACAAAAGGTGAAGATTCCCAACTGACTGCCGATAAGAAGGATATGAAAGGTCATGGCCCGCAGATCGATAAGAATCAGGCGGACGTTATGGCCAGCCAAGACGATGTTGACGATCTTTTATCCAGTTTGGGTTTTTAAGGGGCAGTATTATGGGCTTCGAAGCGGATGATGAAATTCTCCAGGACTTTCTGGTTGAAGCTGGGGAAATTTTAGAGCAGCTTTCAGAGCAGTTGGTCCAACTAGAGAATCGTCCTGAAGACAAGGATTTATTGAATACCATCTTTCGTGGTTTTCATACGGTCAAGGGGGGTGCCGGGTTCTTGCAGTTGACCGAGCTGGTCGATTGCTGCCATGTAGCCGAAAACGTCTTTGATACCCTGCGTAATGGTTTGCGGGTGGTGGACGCTAATCTCATGGACTATGTGTTGAGTGCGCTCGATGTGGTCAATGAGATGTTTACCGCAGTCAGTGCCGGAGAACCCTTGGTGCCGGCCGATGCCATCCTGTTGGAACGACTACACTTTTATTCGCAACCCGCGTCGGCCACTGAACCTGAGGCGGAAACCGCCAGCGCCGATGCTAAGCCAGAGGCCGATCCTGTGGCGGAAGCTGCCGCTGCCGCGCCGGGGGATGATATAACCGACGCCGAGTTTGAACAGCTCTTGGACGCTATCGCACCCGATAGTAACACCCCTGTAGCAGCATCGAAGCCTAGCGCAGCGCCAGCCGCCAGCCCTATGATTGCCGGTGCCGGTGACGAAATCAGCGATGAAGAATTTGAAGCGCTGCTGGATCAATTACACGGCAAGGGCAAGATCACTGTGCCCGCGTCAGAGCCGACGCCTGACGCAGCCCAAGCACCTGTGGTCAAATCGGCCCCGGCCGCCGCCGCGGGTAATGAAATTTCCGATGACGAATTTGAAGCCCTGCTAGACGAACTGCATGGTAAGGGCAAGTTCAGCGTTGCCGCTGGCGAAGCGCCAGCCGTGCCCGACAAGGCGCCTGCAACGGCGCCAGCCGCGCCCGTAGCGAACACGCCGGCACCGCTGGCCAAACCGATTGCGGCAACCGCGCCGGTTAAGTTAGAAGAGGTTCCGGACGTTGAGCGTCCGAGCGGTGGTGCGACCAAATCGTCGGCGACCAGCCAAGAGAGTACTGTGCGGGTCGATACCCAGCGCTTAGATGATATTATGAATATGGTCGGTGAGCTGGTCTTGGTGCGTAATCGTTTGGTTCGGCTCGGGGTAGAGCTGGACGACGAAACATTGCAGAAAGCCGTCGGTAATTTGAACGTGGTTACCGCAGATCTGCAGACATCCGTGATGAAAACTCGGATGCAGCCAATTAAAAAAGTATTTGGTCGCTTTCCACGTGTGGTCCGCGATCTGGCCCGAAATCTTAAGAAAGAAGTCAATCTGGAATTGGTGGGTGAAGATACCGACCTGGATAAGAACCTGGTGGATGCGCTCGCGGATCCCTTGGTCCACTTGGTGCGTAACTCAGTTGACCATGGCGTGGAAACGCCCGATGTTCGGGCCGCCAATGGCAAGCCGAGAATGGGCCGGATCGTCTTGGCTGCGCAGCAGGAAGGGGATCATATTCTGCTGACCATTATGGATGATGGCGGCGGTATGGATCCCAATAAATTGCGCGCAATAGCGGTTAAACGCAGCGTTATGGATCAGGATGCGGCCGATCGGCTGAGCGATAAAGAGTGTTTTAATCTTATCTTCGCGCCCGGCTTCAGCACCAAAGATACCATTTCCGATGTGTCCGGTCGGGGTGTGGGCATGGATGTGGTGAAAACCAAGATCGCCCAACTCAATGGCACCATCGATATCGAATCGGCATTAAACGTCGGTACCACCATTAGTATTAAGGTCCCCTTGACGCTGGCGATCATGCCGACCCTGATGGTCATTATCCAGGATCAGGCTTTTGCCCTGCCTCTGGCCAGTGTAAACGAGATCTTTCACCTCGATTTGACCAAGACCAATGTCGTTGACGGTCAGGAAGTGGTGCTGGTGCGTGGCAAACCGATCCCACTCTATTACCTGAAGCGTTGGCTGATCAAAGATATGCAATACGCCAATCAGGAAACGGTCGAAGGTCATGTGGTCGTGGTGACGGTTGGCACGCAGAGCGTAGGTTTTGTGGTTGACCAGCTGGTTGGCCAGGAAGAGGTGGTTATTAAGCCCCTTGGTCAGATGCTGCAGGGTACGCCCGGCATGGCCGGTGCGACCATTACCGGGGATGGCCGTATCGCCCTGATTCTGGATATCCCCAGTTTGCTCAAAGCTCATACCAGCCGAGCTTGATCTGGGGTTATCTAATACGAAGTTTGCGCTAATGAGGTTTGTTGATGGCTATTGGGGTTCTAATTGTTGATGATTCGGCTTTCTTTCGGCAGCAAATTAAAACCATCATCAACGCGGACTCTCGTCTAAAAGTTATTGGTGAGGCCACCAATGGGCGAGAAGCCGTTGATAAGACACTGCGGCTCAAACCGGATGTGATTACCATGGATTACGAAATGCCGTTAATGGATGGCATTTCGGCAGTACGTGAAATCATGCAAAAACAACCCACCGCGATTTTGATGTTTTCCTCTTTGACGCTCAAGGGTGCGCGCGTCACCCTGGATGCGCTCGACGCCGGCGCCGTTGACTTTTTGCCCAAGAGCTATGAGCGGGTGAGCGGTGCCAACTCCAGCTTAAAGCAGATCCTAGTGGAGAAATTGCTTACTCTGGCCGGACCCCGACTAGCGCGCAGTGTCACACCGGCTGTGCCATTGGTAGCGCGACACTGTAAGAAAACCTATAGTCAAGGCTTCGAACTGGTGCTAATCGGGACCTCGACTGGAGGGCCTGTAGCCCTGCAAAAGGTGCTCACCCAACTGCCCGCCAATTTCCCCTGCCCGATATTACTGATTCAACATATGCCCGGGACCTTCACCGGTGCCTTTGCGGAACGCTTAAATGCCCAGTGTGCCATCCAAGTTAAGGAAGCCGTCGATGGCGAGAGTCTGTCCCCGGGCTCTGCTTACCTGGCACCGGGTGGCATGCAAATGATGATCGCCGGCAAGAATCGGATTAAGATTTTGGCCGGGGATGCGCGCTTAAATTACAAGCCCAGTGTGGATCTCACTTTTGGCAGTGCGGTTAAGTACTATACTAATCGCACTTTGGCCATCGTGTTGACCGGTATGGGTGCTGATGGTCGGGAAGGTGCGCGGTTGTTAAAACAATCTAATAGTGTCGTCTGGGCTCAGGAAGGCAGTACCTGTGTCATCGATGGCATGCCTTCTGCAATAGTAAAAGCCAATCTCGCCGATGAGGTGATCCCGCTGTTGGACATTCCCAAGCGCATGGTCGAAGTTGTCCGCTAAAGCGGCCAAGGCTCGCCAGTCCACCGGTTGAGTGACTGGCTGGCGGGCGAATTGAACCCATTGCCTAAATTTTTTCATTCGATACAAGGATTTTAGATGATCGCGCTCGCGGGCCTGTTGCTTGCTTGGTTTGCTGTTTTTGGCGGACACCTGTTAGAAGGTGGCCATGCCGGTTCTTTGTCCAATTTCCCGGCGGCACTGATTGTGCTCGGCGGAACGCTTGCTGCGGGAATGATCCAGGCCGATGCCAAGACCTGGAAAATCGCCTGGACATTGTTTCCCAGCATCTTTTGGCAGCAGCGTCCGGACCCGGAGTCGGCCGTCGATAAGCTGGTGCGCTGGTGCCAGCTGGCTCGGCGCAGCGGTCCGCTCAGCCTTGATTCGGAGTCATCGAAAGAACCCGATACTTTTTTGCGCCTTGGCCTACAGCTGATCGTCGACGGGGCCGACCGGGACAAAATCCAGCAGGGTTTGCAGGTCGCCATGGAAGCACGCGAACACGAAGCGCTGCGTGCGGCTGACTTTTTTGCGGCCCTGGGGGGCTATGCCCCGACCATGGGAATCTTAGGTGCGGTCCTCGGCCTGATTCAGGTTATGACTCAGGTTGATGATATGCACGCCATTGGCGTTGGGTTGGCAACGGCCTTTGTTGCCACCATCTATGGCGTTGGCCTGGCTAATCTGTTTTTTTTACCGGTTGCTGGCCGTATGCGCTCCGATGCCCTGCAACGCAGTCAATTTGAAGAAATGATCAGTGATGGCATGTTGGCCATACTGGAAGGTGAAAACCCGCGTTTGTTGGATCGTCGACTGAGGGAATACCGGTTGTGAACCGGACTCAGCGCCAGCGTTTTGTCAGTACTGCCGCAAAGGAGCAGCGCTGGATCCTCTCTTATGCGCATTTTTTGACGCTGTTGGTTGCCTTTTTTGTCATGCTCTTCTCGGTCAGTTCGCTGGACTCGGAAAAGTTGGCGCAAGTCAGTGGGGCTTTGACGCAGATCTTCGAAGTTCGCTCGACCCCTGTCGAGCCAATCGAACTGGACGACAGGCGCCAAGGGCCGAATGTTATTGAGCCCATGCGTCAGCCGGGAGCCAAGTCCGCGACGCAGGTGGATCTGCAACCCTCACTCAGCGATATACAGCAGCAACTGGAGCAACGTTTCGCTCAATTGATTGAGCAGCAGTTGTTCAGTGTGAGCGGAAATGAATCCCGGATTGAGATTCAGATAGCAGATTCTATTACATTTTCGCCCGGCTCGGCCGATATTAAAAGTAGCGCCGACGCAATACTTTATGAAGTTGGCAGAGTCCTTGCTCCACTAAAGTTACCGGTTGTTGTAGAAGGGTACAGTGAGGGCCAAGAAAGCGATGGTTCGATTGGCGGTTGGCAACTGTCGGCGCAACGGGCTGTAAATGTTTTAAGTTATTTGCAACGTGCCGGTATCCAGGGTCAGCGGTTGTCCGCTACGGCCTTCGCGCACTATCAACCGCCGCACAGCGGTGCGGAAGTTGCGCTGGGTAAGATAGCCATGCTGGGTAAGATAGCCATAGTAGTGGCCGGCTCCGGTATAAGCGTTCGTGATGCGGGATTTTAAAGAGGCACAATATGCACGTTTGGTCGATAGCAAATCAAAAGGGTGGGGTTGGTAAAACCACCTCGGTAGTTTCATTGGGTGCGCTGCTGGCCGAACAGGGTCATCGGGTGTTGCTGTTTGATCTCGACCCCCAGGGGTCCTTGACCAGTTATTTCGGTCTCAATCCGGACGAGATAGAACACAGTGCTTTCGATCTTTTTATGCAAAAGGGTAAGATCCCAGAGAATATCAGCGAGGATATCATTGTAGACACCTCGGTTCCGGGCATGAAAATGATCCCGGCGTCGACTGCCTTGGCGACTCTGGAACGTAATATCAGTCAACAGGAAGGCATGGGCCTAATCGTGTCGAAGACCCTAGCCAGTTTGTGGGATGATTTTGATTATGCCCTGATCGACACGCCACCCCTATTGGGAGTGCTCTTGATCAATTCGTTAGCGGCCTGTGAGAAATTGCTGGTGCCGGTCCAGACTGAGTTTTTGGCGTTGAAGGGGTTGGAGCGTATGGTCCATACTATTCAAATGGTGACCCGTTCACAGCGTCGTGAGCTAGACTATATGGTCATTCCGACTATGTTCGATCGACGCACCCAAGCTTCCATAAAAAGCCTGAAAACGCTTAGGGAGCAGCATCAAGGGAATATCTGGGATTTGGCGATTCCGGTTGATACTAAATTGCGCGATGCCAGTCGCGACGGGAAGGCCATTAGTCAGCTGGATGGAGAATCCCGCGGTGCCAGGGCCTATAAAAGTCTATTGAAAACGCTACTGAGTGCCTAAACATGGCGACAAAACACCTGAGTCCACTGGGCGTCATCGATCAGTATCTCGATGCGCTCCTGTTTGAGGTTCCTTGCCCAGCCTTTGGCAACGCCAAAGAGTTGAATTTGGCTCAGGTGCAACCTGGGTTTGAGATGATCTGTCTGTGGCAAAGCCCGGTCAATGATGTTCAAGCCCTGTGTATGGAACTGAACCTTTTGTCCCATATGCAAAAACTATCCCCGTCCCGACTCAAGGATCTGTTGTGGCTCAATGTGCGCAGTCACCATCAACGTCGCCAGCAGTATGGATGATAGCAAGGCAAGCCCGACTCGAACCAAGACGGCCTCGGTCAGCAATAAGCTAGCAGTGATGTCCTATTTGGACGATATGCTGCACGAAGCGACGGCTTTTAAATGGCAGGTCGATGAGGAGCCCACTCCGGAGCCGTCAAGCACTGTGCCACAAGTAAGCTCCAGAGTTATGGTGCAAGCTGACCCAGAACCCGAGCCAGAACCCGAGCCAGAACCCGAGCCAGAGCCAGAGCCAGAGCCAGAGCCAGAGCCAGAGCCAGAGCCAGAGCCAGAGCCAGAGCCAGAGCCAGAGCCAGAGCCAGAGCCAGAGCCAGAGCCAGAGCCAGAGCCAGAGCCAGAGC
>Ga0307492_10000893_pt1 | contig 12519 bp, 18 predicted proteins | sample SI3LmetaG_FD_202365 | JGI IMG/M metagenome (GOLD analysis project Ga0307492, IMG submission 202365) | Sea-ice brine microbial communities from Beaufort Sea near Barrow, Alaska, United States - SI3L | ecosystem: Environmental > Aquatic > Marine > Coastal | place: USA: Alaska | collected 2017-05-06
GCTTTCTTGCGCGCTATGTACGCCTCAGAAAGCATCAGCTCTACTGTTTTATTGATTGAATAACCAGTCCTGGCCGACTCTGCAACTACCATTGCATGACCGTCTGAGCTGATCCGGTAACCGCGATTCTGTGCGTCTAATTTCATATTATTTGTTCCGCCGTCATGAGTCATTTCATATCCTTTATGCCAAGTTCTTTTGCCAGTGTGATGTCGTTATCAAGCAAGTACCGTGCAAACTTAGGGTTGCGCAGCGGCTTGGTGTGCGTGTGCGGAAACTTGCGGCTAGGCTCTTTGTAGATGCCAGCTTTGATATAATCGTCCGCTATGTTGCCTGGTGTGGGGTGATACAGTCCGGCACCATCTTTATACACCAGGGTCAGGATGCTTGACCATGTAAGCTGGTTCATAACCAGCCCGCGAGGTATGCGTAAAACGGGCCAATAACGAATATGACGAATATCGCCGCGCCTGCTAGGCTTTTTAGAACTTCTTCGGATATGTTGATTGGCCGGTTGCGTTTTGTTGCGTGCTTCATGCTGTTTACCTTTGTTGTTGTGTGCTTCAATAAGGTAATACTACTAGCAGTGTGATCAGAGTGCAAGCGCTTTTAACGGTTATTGTAATATTGTTTTGCGAGTCGTTCGACATCAGGCAGCAGGATTGGCGGGACATTGGAAAGCATAGAAGCCCTGGCAGCCCTGTCGCGGCCTCTAGCAACCTGGGCGGCTAATTGGGTGCAGGCGATTTGGACATGCTTTAGAATCAGTTCACGCCAGTCTGATGGCACTTCATCCAGGGTTGCCCGGCCATATATAACATCATCGGCATAGTGCCTAGGCCTTTTGCCAGTCGGTGACTGCATCTATCGCCCCCTGCCAGCCCAGTGCAATACAGACAAACGCGCCCGCAGACTGGCAGTTATTGAGAAATGCAATTTGTTCCACCGAGATTACTGATTTAGTGTGGTCCATTCTTTTCAGCTCGCAAACAAATGCAGGTGAACCGATGATAATGATGTCAGCAGCACCGGTGGTCATTCCTTCAGCCTTGTGGCGCATAACCTGGCCGGGCGTTCGCTTTCCTTCGTTGCGCGGGTGGATGGCAATTGCCCGAAGCTCTGATGGAAGTTGATTAAAAAAAGTTATCTGTTCAGCAGACTCTGGTGCGCATTTTCCACGGTATTTTTTATCACCGTAGACTTTAATTGAGTTCGGGAATTTCATCTAGTGCCTCGTTGTGAGAATGGATTTTATAGAACCCGGTGGTGCGGCTTTTCTTCACTGATAATGTTTTTGGCATTTTACCAAAGTTGGGCAAAGCAGACAAAAACAATTCAATCGATGGCGCTATTTTGCCGAACACTGCCATTGAAAATGATTCCCACTCGTTGGCACTTCTGGGCATGTACCAAACTGAAAATGTTCTGCATTCGGTAACGTAGTCAACTCGCAACGTCTGGTTCCCGCTGTTACTCATCCATTCCTGACAGTGCCAGCTCAAAACTTTATCAGTGCTTAGCGCATACGGGTCTTTTTTAAGGCGCTTGAAATCAATCACAAGCTTTTCATTCGGGTCCACAATCTCGGCTTTGCATTTCTCGCAGTAGCGTGCCGCTATATCATTGGCATGGCCGCAATCAACGCACTCTTTTGATGACCATCTATACTCGCACCGGTTAAACTGGCCTGCTGATAAGAATTGCCCATTGCAGCGCCGACCAAAGTGGGCAGGTATTTCTAATTTTATGCCTGCCAGGTCTGCGAAATAACCGTCATCGGTAATTTGAAAGCCGTCTGGGTTTGGACGGCCTGAAAACAAATTAATTTCATTACAGTCCGGGCATTGTATTTCCAATCCGCCACCAGGCTTTGCACTGCTATACGCTCGAACATTTGGGTTAAATACATCGCCATCCGGGCAGTGTCGTTCAATGTTTTCCGCATAGTCCAAAACCAAACAATCTTTTTTATTGTCATCAATTCGAAGCCCGCGACCGATAATCTGTTGCATTAATCCCACCGATTCAGTGGCGCGCAGTATGGCAATAACATCGACGTGGCTGGCATCGAAGCCGGTAGTCAATACGGAAACATTAACCAAGTATTTTATTTTGCGTGCTTTAAATAGTTTTAATATATTTTCGCGCTCATTCTTTGGCGTTTCGCCGGTAACCAATGCGCTATTATTGTCAGGCAGGCTTTCCATAACTTCCTTTGCATGTTGCACCGTTGCAGCGAATATCATCACGCCTTTACGATTGGCCGACATCGCCACTACTTCTGCGATTATCATTGCAGTTTTCCGGCCTTTGCCCTCAAATGCTTTTTCAACCTGGTCGGCTTTAAACTGGCCGAGCTTATTTAGTTCAAGCCCTGCCGTGTCATAACCGTCATGGTGCTCGGTAGTCGGTGGCGTTAAATAACCTTGGTAAATTAATTCTTGCGCACCAATCTTAAAAACCAGCTTTTTAAAGTATGGCTCTTTGGTTTCGCTATCTGGAACTGATCGGCCGTTCTGATCAATCGCATATATATATCCGCTGCCTAGCCGGTATGGTGTGGCAGACAATCCTAACACACGAAGATTTTTATTCTTGCATTGCAGATCATGGATAATCGTCTTAATGGTTGGGGTCATGCCATGCGCTTCATCGACGATGACGGCTGCGAAATTAACGAAACGGTTTAGGCTATTTTTGACTGTGATTGGTGTGCCAAATACAACGAAATGTTGCAGGCTTTTTTGCCCGCTGGCTGCGCTGAATAAGCTGGCCTTGCCACCGGCTGCAATATATTTCCCGTGGTTCTGCTCAACCAGCTCTTTTGATGGGGCTAAACACAGCACCCGTTTCCCGCTCGTTTCGTGAATCCACTGCGCTACCGATGCAATAATATGCGACTTTCCCGCACCTGTTGCGGCATCGATTACGCACGGGTCATAGCATTTAGTCATAAAACCCTTGGCGGCATCCACCGCCTGTTGCTGATATGGTCTTAACATTTGTTGCCCCAGTTTTCGCCTGCTCGAATCCGGCAGGCGTGCGGTTTACTGATCTTGAAATAATAGCTCAGCTCTGCTAGTGTGCATTTGTGCTGCAACCGGCGAAAGCTTCTGAGCTTTGCCGGGGTCATTATTCGCGGGTTATTTCTTTTCACTTAACAGTCCAAAACTTAGAAGGTTTGGCGCGGTATTGTTCAAGGTCTACACCTGCAAGCTCTGGAATGTTTTTATAAACTACCGAGCCTTTGCGTTCTTGCATCGCCACCGACAGCTTGCCAATCATTCCAGTTTTGCAAAGCTTAGCTCGGTCAATAATCTTTTGTTTTGATTGTTCAAATTCATCCTTTGCGATTTCAAGCTTTTCTTTTGCGCTGTTGTATTCATCGACAAACAACGAGTCATCTCTGCTCATGTTTTCAATGTACTGGTCGTGAAATAATTTTAACTCTGGAATAGATGATTCAATAAATTCAGGATCAAATAAGACTATCTCTGTCTCAAATTTAAACCGGTTCCACTGAATAAAATAAGCTGTCGTGCGTTCACTGCAATACATTTCATATTGAACCTGGGCATAATAGTGTGGCTGGTCTGCCAGTTTTTTAAACTTCGGTTCTGGATCATCGCGCAAACCAAACGGGCATTTAATTTCGGCAATAGCATCTGCCCCAATTAATCCATCAGGTGATGCGCCGAGCCAATCAAATTCCGGGTGCAATATAAACCCGCACTCTTTAATAATGATATTGGTTTCAAGCTCAAAATCCGCTATGGCATTCGCCTCGTTGCGGCTTCCATACTCTGTCGCAACGTTACCAGTGAACGTTGAATAACCTAGCATTGAGCGCATTGCATCGGTGTTGCTAGACCAAGGATTAACACCCAAGATAGCACCAATCTGCGAGCCAGTGACCCGGCCTTTGCGTGCGTCAAACCATTCTTGTGATAACTGTTTCATGTTGTTTGCTCCGTAAAGAATGGCCCCGGTTTCGGGGCCAGTTAGATTAGAATGGTATGTCTTCGGCAGCTACGGGTGCAGGTGCAGGTGATGCGCTGGCGGAATTGACCGGCGATACTGCCATGACCCAATTACCGGATTTATCATCAATTTCCCAAACGCCAAGCTTAATTGCCATCGGTTTGTTAGACAATGCGGAACCCAATTGGCTATCACCCGGCTCGGTGCCGTTGCGCATTAGATCACCGCCGGCATTAGCATCGATAGCGGCTAGCATTTTAATGTGTCGATCACGCTTTGTTTTGTCACCTTCCTTGACACGGATCTTTTGAAATATTTTGCGGTTCTTAAATTCGCCGTCGAGTACAACCCAGCGGGCTGATATAAATGAATCGCCTTGGTATTCGTCCCATTTAATTTCATCGATGGCTGCTACCAGTTGAGTGTTGGCTGCGATGGGCTTCATCTGTACGTTGCTGTCAAATGATGTTGCTGTAGTTGCTGTTTTGCCGTCTGAGAGATCAAAAAATGACATAATTATTTACCTTCTTTGTTATAAGCGGCGAGTGCCGGGATGTATTGTGCTAATGGGTTTTCGTTTTTCGGTACAAAGATGTTCTCTGTGATGCCGTAGCGGTTCTTGCTGACGTTGGACGCAGTGGCGTAAGTTACTAGCAACCTTGAGCCGTCTGACGTTGCCTTTTTCTTGTCGCCATCGCCGCTGGTGTAGGTTTGCAGCTTTAGAAAGCCGACCATGTCAACGTCATCGACGTATGGTGCCACTGAGCGTTTGCCGAGCCGCAGATTGTAGCGAGTGTACGGGTCCATGTCCGGTAGTTCGATTGTCTCGGTGTCGGCGTGGGCAATATAGACAATGGCAATGTTTTTATCGGCATTGATTTTAGCCATTAGTTTGCCAACCCGGTGGTGCAGCGTGGCTACTGCGCCAAGACCTGCTCCGTAACCGCCTAAAGCTTGGTTGATTGATTTGGGTTTCTTTGGATCGCTGTCAATAATGTTCTGCATAAAGATGCGTTCTAGCGCCGTTACGCTGTCGATGATGATTGTTTTGTAGTCGTGTTCCTCTTTATAGAGCGCGGTCATCTGTTCGATTAACTGTTCTAGCGATGTTACCACCGGCAGTGCGTCTGGCCGTATATTAGCCGGTACGCCTTGAAGGCCATCTTCGGCGCGTATTACTACCGGGTTCGGGAATGTTGCCGCCAGAGACGTTTTACCGAGCCCTGAGTCGCCGCATATAGTGACGATCGGCATCCGGTCGGCTGGTTTCGTTGCTTGCTGTAGTATTGACATGCCTTTCTCTTTTTTCTTGATTGGAATTGCACTTTATACCAATAAATTAAGTCTTGCAACAACTTTCTTTCTATATATAATGAATTCCACACACGCGAACTATATAAGACGGGATGATACGAAATGACACTTGATCAGCTTCAAAGCAGGCTAAAGCCATTAAATCTAAAATACGTTGCACGGGAAACCGGCATTAGTTATTCGACTATATATAACCTGGCACATGGCGGCAGGCGTGTCTCATATCCCATCGTTCAACAGTTAATAGAGTGGATAGAGGGGCAGTCGAATGAATCAGCATGATTATATTGGTGCGGATTTCCGCATATTCGGGCTTCATGGCGTTGATAGTGAGGGCCATTGCGAGTGTGGAAACCCGCATTGCAAGGCTATTCTAAAACATCCGCGCACCTCGGCGTGGCAGCATACTCCGAATTGGTCTGACGAGCAGCTCGACACAATGGAAACCATGGGCCAGTTTAATACCGGTTTCGGTGTCTTGGTTAATGAGCATATTGTCATCGACATTGACCCACGCAACGGCGGCAGTGAGGCATACGCAAAGCTCTGCACGGATCTGAATCTGGACTTTAAAGACCTGTCCGGGTTCGTCGTGGCAACCGGTGGTGGTGGTTGGCACATCTATTTTAATAAGCCCCAGGGTCTGGCACTGGCAACACATCATAGTGATTATGAAGGCATTGACTTCAAATCAAGCGGCTATGTTGTCGGCTGCGGATCCCTGCATAAAAGCGGGTCATTATATGAAGCGGAAAAGGGCCACCCTGATGACATTACCGAAGCGCCGGCGGAATTGCTGGCACTGCTTGAAAAACCAGAGCACACACGGGCAGAATTTAGAGGCCAGCAGGTCGATCTATCTGCCGATGATCTGGGTGCAATGCTAAAATGTATTGACCCAAACTGCGGCTATGATAAATGGATCAAAGTCGGTATGGCCTTGCACCATGCCACTGCAGGCACCGGGTGCGCGTTATGGGACACGTGGAGCGCAGGCGGCGAGGATTACGCTGGCACTGATAAAATTGGGCAGCACTGGCATTCGTTTGGAAAGTCGGCGGCACTGGTATCAGTTGGGACATTAGTTTACTACGCAGAAGAAGGCGGCTATCAGCCAGAGGTTACGTTTGAAACCGATCTGGTTTACGAAGAGCCATTAAGTGATGAGAATATTGATCTACTGCGGCCGCCAGGCTTTGTCGGCAAAATGGTGGAATGGATCAACGGGCAATGCAGGTTTCCGCGTGAACGGTTGGCAGTAGCGGCAGCGTTATCGGCGATGGGCAACATTTCCGGGCTGCGCTATGAAGATAAAGTTTACGGTGTCACGACGAATCAATTCATCTTTTGCGTAGCAGGATCGGCAACCGGCAAAGAGGCAATACAACAGGCCCAGGCTGAGATACATAAAGCGGCAGGCATTGCACCTGCAACCCACGGCGCGATCAAATCCGAGCAGGAGATAATCCGCAACCTAATCGACCACCAGGCAGCGTGCTATATAGTTGACGAGATGGGATTGGTATTGCAGAAGATCGACAACGCGAGAAAGCGTGGAGGTGCGGCATACTTGGAAGGCGTACTGGGCGCTATGATGTCGGCATACTCTAAAGCGAATTCATTTATGCCGCTGGGCGGTGATGTACGCAAAGAAATCAAAATGCAATTAGGCAAGGAGTTGAGCCAATTAAACAAACGGTTAGCAGATGGTGCCGATGTAGAGGGTGAAATCAAATCAGTGGAGCGGCAGCTATCGACGCTTGACAGCGGTTTAGAGCGCCCTTTTCTATCATTAATAGGGTACACAACCCCAGTCACGTTCAACAGCTTGGTGGACTATGAGCAGTCAGCGAACGGGTTTTTCGGGCGGTCCTTAATAGTTCAAGAGAAAGAAACGAACCCACGGGCAAAAAAACGATTTAAGTCTTTGCCGATGGATATGACGATGAGCATGACCCTGGCTAGCATCTATAACGGTGGATCGGTTGCGGCAACCGGGAAATACAGAGTCGAGCACTTGGCCGAGCGGGTTGAGATACCAACAGAAGAAGCGGCGCTGGTTTTGCTGGATGAAATTGAGGATGAATTCCATAGCATCGCTGAGAAATCCAAGGAAGCGACATTGGAGGCAATCCCTAGGCGCGCTTTTGAGCTGGTTTTGAAGGTTAGCTTGGTGTTAGCAATAGCCGAAGGCGTTCGCTCTGTAGAGCACGTTAGGTGGGCTTATGCGTTCGTTAAAGCGGACATAACTGCAAAGGTTAACCTGGCAGCGGGCAACATGGCCCACGATGACCGGCGGCATGATGAAGCGCTGCATCGAAAGGTGTTGAACATCCTGGATTATGACGGCAAAGGCGAATCGATTGGCGTTATTGCAAACCGGTGCCGACCGGCGAAGAAGGAGGATGTGCTGCAGTCGCTCGAAATATTGATTGAGAAAGGACATGTTAAAATGGAGCAGGTAACGACATCGAACAATAAAATCACTGAAAAGTATTTCTTGGCATGATACTTGTATGGTAATAAATGGCCGCTTTTGCGGCTTTTTTTATGTCTGTCAGGAGGAAGATAGTGAGCCACTATTTTGCTAACTATCCTCAAACCCACGGCTGGCGCGGGCTGTAGGGCAAATTAGCAAAATAGTAAAATAGTGGCTATATACATATATAAATAAGAATAGTAGTAATATAGTTAAGTTAGCCTAGACCCCTAAAAGGCTATTGAAATATATAGTATATACTATATTACTATCTAACTACTTTACTATGAAACCCGCATGGTAGAGCCTTTCCAGGTTAGTGAGCAAAAAACTACTCTACTATTTTCCTCAAGGCGCTTGCACCAATCCAATAGTGCTAGTAGTATTAAATCATTGAAGCAAACAACACAAACAATGGAGCAAACAACATGAGCAACTTAATCGCAAAGTACAGCGCAAGCGTTTTAACACCAGCCGGCTGGCGTCCCGTTACGATGACAGCAAACCTGGTTAAAATCAGCGAGAAACGTGCCACGGTTTCCGAGATCACCGAAATTGATGGCATCGAAGTTCGCAAGTACATGTCACGAGGCGGGGCAAAGCGGCAGCAGTTTGATGGTCAATACTTTGCAGAGCAGGAGATTGGCAAAGTGAAAAACATTAGTTCATTGAAAGCAGTATAGTTAAAAACCTGCTGCGATTGGCAGCGACACAACGAAGAGGATTGAATGATGAAAAAGCTTGAACGATTGAAACTAGCACGCTACAAGGCTGAAGAGGCACGGTACAAGGCTGCCGAGGCATGGGATAAGGCTGACGATGACTATCGCGCCGAAAAAAACAGACTAAAAAAAGAGGATTTAATGATGACTAAATTAGGAGGGCTTAAATTAGCGCGGACCAAGGCTAAAGAGGAATTGGATAAGGCTGACGAGGAATGTAATAAGATTCACGAGGCTTATTGGTTGAGCTTAACAGACTAAACAAAGAGGATTGAATGATGGAAATTGAATGCCCGAAGTGCTTTAAAGAAAGCGTAGGCTTGGATGATATTCTGCCCAAAAACGCTTGCGATGAGGTTGATTACCAGTGCGAAGATTGCGGGCATGTTTGCCGGGTCGGCTGGTTTGCTGAAGCAGAAATTAGGAGTGAAAATTTATGCCCAGCCCCTGCAACCAAACGTGCACCATCGTTTCCAACGCCTGTATAGGTTGCGGCCGTACCCTGGACGAGATCAAGCGGTGGTCAAAGGCGACGCCGGAAGAGCGGCAGCAGATAGTTAACGCAGCAAAATTGAGGACTGAATGATGACCAACTTAAAAACGCATTTGAAAATAACAGGCTCTGACCATAGAAATAACGGCCAGTCGGATTTTAGCTACAACCATCAGGCAGCTTGCGGCTATCAGCGAGAAAATGTTTCGAGCAAAATATTTTTAGTTAATTGCAAGTTTTGCCAGCGTTCTGACGAGTATCGACAAATTCGAAAAACTTATGCTGAGCGAGCTAGGGATGTCAGGGCAAATAAAAAGAGGATTGAATGATGATTAATTTCGAGAGAGAGCAGGAATTTATAGCAAAACGAACGGTGCTTTTAATTAACGAGATGAACGATCAGGCGACAAACGGTATGGTCTGCGCAGAAGATTCGGCGGATATGCTACGTCAATTGGCAGCAGCAGCGTTCGGAGCACTTGATAGAATTCAACTACAAATGATACTCAACGAATCAAAGAGGCGCTAGAGATGGAAAGAGCAATAGAGCTATTACGCAAAGCCGGGAAATCGGTTCATGCAATCTCACGGGAGTTGGGAATTAGCGCTGATGAGGTTCACGCGGTGCTGGACGGCATCAACATGCCAGCCAGGCGCACAGGTGAGCCAACCGAGGGTGAAAAAGAGGCTTGTAAGAAGCGCCGGGCAGTCGAAGCGCATCGTGAGCGGCAGGAAGGCGGGGATATTGATCCGATTGCAGAGTTGGGAAATAACTAATAACATGGACATGAACCACAAGGCACCCAGCGCGCATATCAGGATAACGGATGACCAGCGGCTTGGCATACAGCTTAAGAAGCTGCGCAAGAATCACAACATGACGCAGACTACCCTGGCGGGCATAATCGGCGTAACCTGCCAGCAAGTTCAGCGATGGGAAAAGGGCGCGCACCATGTCCAGTGGTTTTCAGTGATTAGGCTTTGCAATGCTTTAAACGTAACACCAAATTATTTCGCAGCAAACGACGCATTTTCGGTAGATACGAGAATGCAAAACAAATTGGATAAAATTAGACACATATTGGGGAATTAACATGACAACTAAAAATCAGCACACATACCCACCGATTTCAGAATGGCCTGGATTGGCTGTTTGCGTAACAACTGACGATTATGGTCGTCGTGATTATTGGTCAGACATACGATGTTACTGGTCTGCCGTATCTGCATCCTGGATGAACGGCGTGGCCGGCTTGGGCGGTGAGGTGGAAAAGTTAGATTTAAAAGGTATTAAAAACGACGGCATCAATTCAAAAGTAACTCGCCAGCAGCAGGCCGAGCGCGATGGCATTACCGGCTATCTAACAAATCTTGCCGCTGATATCGGCGATTATGCTTTGGCGGATGATGCCAATGTCATGATTAAAAGCAATCTGGTAGCAGTACCAGAGGCCAATCAAACCAAGCGAACGCACTACCACGTCGAGATAATTCCGGGCGTGTGGGTCGATGTTTATGACGTTATCGACGCATGGGGATTAGCTAACCCGGCGTATCAGCATTTGATTAAAAAAGCGCTTAAGCCCGGAAACAGGGGACACAAAGGCATGATGACTGACGCGCAGGACATCATTGATTCCGCAGTGCGCGGGAAGGAATTGATTGAGAAAGGCGGTGATTTATGAGCAGAGAAGCGTTTGAAGCGTTTTATATGACATTAGATGAATCAGAAAAATTGGATTTATACAGAACAACAAAACCTTTCCGGAGTGTCCCAATTGGTGATTATAAATTTATTGTTCCCAGATCAATGTATGTCGGATGGCAGGCAGCGGAGCAATCAAGTCAAGCTAAAATCGACCAGTTACGGGCTAAGCTTGAGAAAGCTAAGGAACTTCTAATTGATCCGGGCTGTAGTGGAATGTGTGGCCTACCTGGCCCGCAGTGCCCCTGGTGCACAGAGGTTGCAGATTTAACCAATACCGGCTAAACTAACCCTGTTGTTTGTTGCTTCATGGACTGGGCATTTCCCGGTCGTCGATGTAGGGGTTGGGAGTTTCCCGGCCGATGCACGCTCCAGCCCTGCCTAGTGCAGGGTTTTTTTTGCCTGGAATAATGGTAGAATCGAATAATTAATCAATAAGGCCATATTATGTGGGATTGGGATAACCAGCTATTCGATCAGATGGAGCTAACCAGCCGGCAAGGTGATGTTCTACGGCTAAAGCGCAAAGATTTGAGTGAGCGGGCCATAGCTAAAGAGCTCGGTTTAAGCAAAACAACGGTAAATAGCCATTTAACGACAATAAAAAAGAAAGCTGGTGACCGGTTCTATCACCCGGAGATTGGGCTAAACGTGCCAATGCCGCAGGGTATGACCGCAACCAAGGCCACTATTCAAGTCAAAGACGGCAAAGTATTTCAGTATTGGGCAAAAACAGAACTCGACAAACAGATTGACATTATTCAAGACGCCATCACTGCATTTGTTGAGCCGCTGCCAGAATTGCCAGTACAGTCCTATACTGTTGAAAATTACGACACAGATGTTATACCGTGGTTCCAGATCGGGGATGCCCATATTGGTATGATCGCGTATGCCTGGGAAGTCGGGCAAGATTTCAACCTGAAAATAGCAGAGCAAGAGCTATGCTTGGCGATTGACCGGCTAGTTGAGCGCACGCCAGCTTGTGAGCGGTGCGTTATCAATGACCTGGGCGACTTCAGTCATTACGAGAACATTAGTGGCACTACGGCGCATTCAGGGCATGCTCTGGACACTGACGGCAAGCTGGCTGTGATGGTTAAAGTGTATGCCAGGGTTTACCGGTATATTATCGAGCGATGCGCGCAGAAATTCAAATACGTCGATGTCATTATTAACCAAGGGAATCACAGTCGGGCACTGGATCTAACAGCTCAGGTATGGCTAACAATGCTGTATGAGAACAACCCGCGCGTAACTATATTGGAAAATGCTAACGTGTTCATACCTTACCGAATGGGCAACACTCTTGTAATGGTCCACCACTCCGACAAATGCAAGCCGGTTAAGCTGGCTGACGTTATGGCGACTGACTACGCACGAGACTTTGGCGAAACCATCTATCACTATATTGATATTGGCCATATCCACCACAGATCAGTTAGCAAAGAACTAGGAACTTGCATGGTCGAGTCATGGAACCAGATGGCTGGGGCAGATGCTTACGCGCACGAACATGGCTGGCGTTCACGGTCATTCCTAACTGTTGTGGATCGGTCTAAGACTTACGGTGAGATCGGGCGACGGACAGTTACACGCGAAGAGGTGCAGGATTGCCTGGGAGGCCATGAGCCGGGTCATACTGCGCAGAAACGCCGAGAGGTTTATACTGTCTAGCATTTACAGCATAATAGCGTATAATTCAACCTATAATTTTCACGGTGGTTTTTATGCCCTTACCTAATTTATTGAGCGTGTCTGTTGCCAAAAGCGTTTGGAATCCAGCGGCGGTTATACCAGCAGCGTGGCAATACCCAGTGGCAAC
>Ga0307492_10000894_pt1 | contig 12519 bp, 7 predicted proteins | sample SI3LmetaG_FD_202365 | JGI IMG/M metagenome (GOLD analysis project Ga0307492, IMG submission 202365) | Sea-ice brine microbial communities from Beaufort Sea near Barrow, Alaska, United States - SI3L | ecosystem: Environmental > Aquatic > Marine > Coastal | place: USA: Alaska | collected 2017-05-06
GAGTTAGGTGTCGGAGTCGATCTTTCCCGACTCTGATACCGGTTGAGAAATTCGCTGCCGGTGAGACGTATCAGAGTCAAAGGAGACTGACTCCGACACTTTGGGTTAGGTGTAAGTTAGGTGGAGTTAGGTGTCGGAGTCGGTCTTTTTCGACTCTGATACCGGTTGAGAAATTCGCTGCCGGTGAAACGTATCAGAGTCAAAGGAGACTGACTCCGACACTTTGTGTTAGGTGTGCGTTAGGTGGAGTTAGGTGTCGGAGTCGGTCTTTTTCGACTCTGATACCGGTTGAGAAATTCGCTGCCGGTGAGACGTATCAGAGTCAAAGGAGACTGACTCCGACACTTTGTGTTAGGTGGAGTTAGGTGTCGGAGTCGATCTTTCCCGACTCTGATACCGGTTGAGAAATTCGCTGCCGGTGAGACGTATCAGAGTCAAAGGAGACTGACTCCGACACTTTGGGTTAGGTGGAGTTAGGTGTGAGTTAGGTGTCGGAGTCGGTCTTTTTCGACTCTGATACCGGTTGAGAAATTCGCTGCCGGTGAGACGTATCAGAGTCAAAGGTGACTGACTCCGACACTTTGGGTTAGGTGTGAGTTAAGTATGAGTTAGGTGTCGGAGTCGGTCTTTTTCGACTCTGATACCGGTTGAGAAATTCGCTGCCGGTGAGACGTATCAGAGTCAAAGGAGACTGACTCCGACACTTTGGGTTAGGTGGAGTTAGGTGTGAGTTAGGTGTCGGAGTCGGTCTTTTTCGACTCTGATACCGGTTGAGAAATTCGCTGCCGGCGAGACGTATCAGAGTCAAAGGAGACTGACTCCGACACTTTGGGTTAGGTGTGCGTTAAGTATGAGTTAGGTGTCGGAGTCGGTCTTTTTCGACTCTGATACCGGTTGAGAAATTCGCTGCCGGTGAAACGTATCAGAGTCAAAGGAGACTGACTCCGACACTTTGGGTTAGGTGTGCGTTAAGTATGATTTAGGTGTCGGAGTCGGTCTTTTTCGACTCTGATACCGGTTGAGAAATTCGCTGCCGGTGAGTTTAATATCAAAAATAAGGAGTTTATTATGCCACGGAGGCCTCGTCTTTTTATTCCAAATCAACCTCAACATATTGTTGTTCGAGGTCATAATCGTGATCCTATTTTAGCGCGTGTAGAAGACTTTAGATTTTTATATCAATGTGTAAAAATGGCAGCGAATAAAAATTCTTTAGCAGTCCATGCCTGGGTATTCATGAATAATCATTTACATCTTTTGGCAACGCCAGCAACCTCAGAATCATTGCCCAAAACTATGCAGTCAATCGGGCGCAAATACGCTCAATATTTTAATCGAACCTATCATCGTAGCGGTTCTTTGTGGGAAGGGCGTTATAAAAGTTGTTTGGTAGATACTGATAGTTATTTGTTAAGTTGTTATCGTTATATTGAACTTAACCCTGTACGGGCGGGGATTGTAAAAAAACCAGAAGACTACGTTTATTCTAGTTATCATTCAAATGCTTTGGGGAAAGATGATTCACTGGTAACAATCCACAGTGAATTTGCAAGTTTTGCAGGTATTAAAGAAAATTTGGATGGCTCTAATATTGGCGATAAACGCAATATCTATATTGAGTTATGTAAAGAATCGATTGATCGAAAAACTTTAACATCTATAAGACGTGCTACAGAAGGCGGATTAGGAGTTGGACGGGCTAGTTTTTTGGTAAAAATTGCAAGAATGAGTTAGCTGTTGAGAAAATAGTTGTCGGAGAAACGTATCAGAGTCAAAGGAGACTGACTCCGACACTTTGGGTTAGGTGTGAGTTAAGTATGAGTTAGGTGTCGGAGTCGGTCTTTTTCGACTCTGATACCGGTTGAGAAATTCGCTGCCGGTGAAACGTATCAGAGTCAAAGGAGACTGACTCCGACACTTTGTGTTAGGTGGAGTTAGGTGTCGGAGTCGATCTTTCCCGACTCTGATACCGGTTGAGAAATTCTCTTCTATCCGCATTTTATCTTGAGAGAAACTAGGTTAAAATGGCTGGTCAATTTATAGCTCTGCACTTGCTGTGCAATCTGTTGATTTTATCCTTTTTTGAAAATCAAGAAAGGTGTAACTAACACAAAATTTGATTTGGAATGTAAATGAGCAATAGTAACGCAACAAAAGATAGCCTGATTCAGGATTTAGGTTGGAGGGGAATGATTCAGCAGATGACTGCAGAAGACTCCTTTAAAGAACATCTAAATCAAGGTATGAAGGTGGTTTACTGTGGCTTTGACCCCACAGCCGATAGCCTGCACATAGGAAGTTTAGTACCTTTACTCGCTTTAAAACGTTTTCAACAACACGGTCATAAGCCAATCGCTTTAGTCGGCGGATCAACTGGGTTGATTGGCGATCCCTCATTCAAAGCAAGTGAGCGCCAACTCAATACAGAAGAAGTTGTTGGGCAGTGGGTGAATAGTCTAAAAACTCAAGTTAGCCAGTTTATTGATTTTGATTGTGGCGAAAACTCTGCGATCGTGGCTAATAATCTCGATTGGACAGAAGGAGTTGATGTACTTACTTTTCTACGTGATGTTGGAAAGCACTTCTCAATTAATCAGATGATCCAAAAAGAATCAGTTAAACAAAGAATAGATAGAGAAGGTGAAGGGATCTCATTTACTGAATTTACCTATATGATCCTGCAGTCATATGATTTTGCAGAGCTTAATAAACGTTACGATTGTACAATTCAAATTGGCGGAAGTGACCAGTGGGGAAATATCACTGGAGGAATTGACCTCACACGTAGAATGAACCGTAATCAAGTATTTGGTATGACCTTACCTTTAGTTACCAAGTCTGATGGTACTAAATTTGGTAAAACAGAATCGGGCACCATTTGGTTAGATGCTAAAAAAACCAGTCAATACGCTTTTTATCAGTTTTGGTTGAACACCGCTGATGCGGATGCTTACAAATTCTTAAAGTATTTTACTTTTTTGAGTGAAAAGCAGATCAATGGGATAGAAGAGAAAGATAAAGAAACGCAAGGCCGACCAGAAGCTCAAGGTATATTGGCGACGGAAGTGACCAAATTAGTGCATGGCGAACAGGGACTTGAGTCTGCCCAGCGTATTACGCAAGCAATGTTTAGCGGTAGCTTAACTGATCTATCTGAAAGCGATCTTTCGCAATTGGCGCAAGATGGTTTGCCTTCGAGCGAGTTGCCAACCGATTTTGCTGATAAACCTTTAACTACCTTGTTATCAGAATGTGGCATGACCAAAGTGGGGCGTGAGGTTAAAGATGCCTTAGGTCGCAATGCTGTTTGGGTAAATGGTGACACTAAGGGTAATGAAGACAATATGAAATCCGGAGAAGTGTTTTCTATGGAAAATGCGCTTTACCAACGATTTTTTCTGGTTAAATTAGGAAAAAAGAAAAATCATTTGTTTTATTTCGTTAGATAGTCGTGGAGATCGATGTTGTCTCCTACTAATTTTGAAACTATATATATTTGATATTCCTAGCGCTTTGCTCATATTAAAAGGTAGCCGAGATCTATAGTCGAAGCCTCACGTCAGAAGACATCGAAACTCATCTGAAATTAGATTTTTCTATATCGCATATTGATCACTTTACGACAAGCGCCACGCTTTGTTTTACTCATATTATGACTTGGAAATTTAAGTTACATTAAATATGAGTCACCCACCGTTTTATTCCTACTACTACTATTACATTTAGTTAGAGTCAATCTGTGAAAAAATTATAATAAGTTGACCAAATGGTCAGCCTATGATAGGTTTTCGTAACTCTGCCGTTTCCCGTTTGATGGAATAGGAACGCTGAGTGAGTAATACATTAACAACAATCTAAAATTAACTATATCCAGAGCGGTTTAGTTGAAGTGGTAAAAAGAGTTTTCCAATAACAATAATATGATCTTACTCATTAAAAAAAGATCATTATTTTAGGGGTAAAAAATGAAGAAAAGAACCAAACTCGCCTTTGTGTTAGCCTGCGTATTTAGCGCTAGCAATCCGGTATTCGCAGTAGAGACATCCTCTGGTCTTCGAGGCATTCTTGTCGATGCTCAAGGCAATCCATTGGCAAATCAAACAATTGTAGTGACCCACGAACCTACCGGTCGTGTCAAAACACTAACCACAACGGATAGCGGTATTTTTCAAGCGAATGGGTTAAACGTTGGCGGTCCTTATACGGTGAAACTAAAAGATGGCTCTGAATATTCTGCTGATGAGATTGATGATTTATTTCTCACCTTGGGTCGTACTGCGAATATAAATTTAAATGCTAAAGATGAATCTTCAACTGGTGAAGTGCTGCTGATTGTTGGCTCAAGAACTTTAGCAGGAGCATATAAAAAAGGTCCTAGTACAGAGTTTAATGAAACAGATATAGCGAATACTGCTGCCATTAGTAGAGATATTAAATCTATATTAAAGAAAGACTCGAAGATCACTGTTGACACGACTGTGGATGGTGGACCCGCTCTCTCAATTGCCGGTGGTAATATTAGAAGTAACAGCTTAACTGTTGATGGTATTAAACAAAATGATGATTTTGGTTTAAATAAAAACGGATATCCTGGTCGTCGTACACCAATTTCCCTTGATGCAATAGAACAACTAGAAGTTAACATAGCGCCATATGATGTAACTTATGGCGATTTTCAAGGAGGAAGTGTCAATATAGTCACAAAATCAGGCACAAATGATTTTACAGGTTCAGCATTTTATTATCGTTCTGATGACAGTTTAATCGGTGACAAGAGCAAAGGTGAAGATCTTAATATAGGAAGTTTTGAAGAAGATACTTTCGGGTTTACGCTCGGTGGTCCAATTATAAAAGATAAATTGTTCTTCTTCGCGTCTTATGAGAAGTTTGAATCTATTTCTCCTTATCAATTTAGTCTGGATAATCAAAATGGTGTCGTCGAAGCCAATGAACGCATCGGCATTACTCAAGCGGATTTTGATGAAATTGCACAAGTTGCTAATGATGTATGGAACTATAATATTGGTGGATATGACGTCCCAAAAGAAGAAGCAGATGAAAAATTCCTCCTCAAATTAGACTGGTATATTAATGAAGACCATAGAGCGGCATTAACTTACCAAAACAACGAAGGAAATACGGTAAGAGATTACTGGGGTGAAACATTCCCTTCTGCGCCATGGACAACATCGGAATCAAATCGCTACAATCAGGCCGAAACGCTAGATACATATAGTGTACAAGTTTATTCAGATTGGAATAGCGATTTATCCACGGAGTTTAAAATATCTAACAAAAAAGTTACTACTGCTCAAAACCCATTGTTAGGTGCAAATTTTGAACAAATGTTAATTACAACGAATAACGGTGGACAACTTTATATTGGTCCGGATATGTTTAGGCATGCTAATAGACTTTCTAATGAACGTTTTGCGTTAAAATTGAAAGGTGATTATTACCTAGATGAAGATCATAAATTAACCTTTGGTTGGGAACATGAAGAGTTAGACATTTATAACTTGTTTGTATTTGGATCGCTCGGTTTTGTAGAATTTGCTTCGGTTGATGATTTCGCCAATAATTTAGGTTTTCATGTATATCAAAATGCTCTTTCTGGTAATGCGCTAGATGCTGTTGATGAATTTCAATACAGTGTTGATACGTTCTATATTCAGGATGAATGGAGTGTTTCTGAAGATCTAACGGTTAGTTATGGGTTACGTTATAGTACTTACACTAATGATGATAAACCGGTACTTAATCCTAACTTTGTCGAACGGCATGGGTTTTCTAATCAAGAAAATTTTGATGGATTGTCTTTGTTAGAACCAAGAGCTGGGTTCACTTATACCCACGATGAAGATACTGTCATTCGTGGTGGGGTTGGACTGTTTGGTGGTGGTGCTCCGAATGTTTGGTTATCAAATTCTTACGGAAATGACGGACGTCGTAAAGTATTTACGGGTTGTTTTGCTTGTTCGGATGGCCATACCGTACCTCAAGATGTATTAGATAGCCTCGCAGCTGGAGGTTTCGGTGGTAGCACTAATGTTAACGGCGATACAAACTCAATCTCGCCTGATTTTGAGATCCCGAGTATATGGAAGCTGAACCTCGGACTTGACCGCAGACAGGATTTAGGGTTTTTCGGTAAAGAGTGGTTACTTAACGCAGAAATTATTTTTTCTGATGTTAAAAATGCAGCTAAATACAGAGAGCTAAACTTTCAACAAATCGATACTGCACCAGATGGACGCCCCATCTATGATGATGTTGCCCCGTTTGATCTAGTGCTCGAAAACACTAGCAAAGGCGGCGGAATCGTCTGGAGTATGAATGCAGCAAATCGATTCGATATGAAAAAATATGGCACTATTGATTTTAATATTGGTTATACCTATCAAGATTTAACCGAAGTTAATCCAGGTAACGCCTTTATTGCATTTGAAGGTTATGCAATGCCCGCTAATTCTGATTTTCAAAGCGAAGCAGAATTTAATTCAGAATTTGAGGTTCGTCATAGTGTTGTAAGTAATATCACATGGAGTGATACCTTATTTGGAGATAACTTAACCACTGTTTCTTTAGCTTATTCAGGTCGTACTGGCCGTCACTATAGCCACACTATGAGAACGGCTGGTTCGTTTGGAGGATTCCCTTTTGCAGATTTTGCAGATTGGGATGCGTTTAGTTCACAGTCTCTTTATATACCTACGGGAACGGACGATCCGCTAGTTAATTTTGGACAAGGATTTGACACTAGTGCTTTCTTTAATTATATAGATTCTCAAAGTTGTTTGAACCGAGGTCAAATCTCTCGTCGTCATTCCTGTACTGGTAGCTGGATTAATCGATATGATTTGCGTATGGTTCAAGAGGTTAAATTTGGTAACGAGCAATCACTTGAAATTATTTTAGATATTGAAAATTTAGCGAATATGTTTAATGATGATTGGGGACGTGTGCAAGGGTTTACACAACCATTCAATGCGCCTGTAGTTGATTCAATAATCGAAAATGGTCAATACGTATATAGCAACTTTACGACGCCTCAACAAACTGTAGCGAAGGTACCTTCAGTTTGGAAAGTGCAGCTTGGGGTTCGTTATCGTTTCTAGTTTTTGTCCTTAATACCTGAGAGTTAGCTCTCAGGTATCTATTTTGGAAATATACTTATGAGTATTTATTTAATTAATAAATTGATCGATCTAGCCGGTAGCTTAAAAACAAAAACTCTAGTTTTAACTCTATTTTCTACTTTTATTTTATCTTGTCAGCAACAAATATCCGTCAGTGATGACTCAAATAATCCAATTGAAGTAAAAGTTGTAGTCGTCACTATGTTTGAATTCGGTGAAGATACTGGTGACTCACCAGGTGAGTTTCAACATTGGAGAGAACGACAGGACCTTAGCAAACGTTTTTCTTTCCCTCAATCCCATCACGATATTTTTATGAATGAAGAGACAGGCGTTCTTGGTATTGTTACCGGTATGGGAACTTCTCGTTCTTCATCAGCCGTTATGGCTCTTGGTTTAGATCCTCGTTTTGATTTATCAAAAGCATATTGGCTTGTCGCTGGGATATCAGGTGGCGATCCAAAAGATGTGTCTTTAGGCTCAGCTGTTTGGGCGACTTATCTAGTCGATGGAGATTTCGGTCATGAAATTGATTCACGAGAGATCCCTGATGATTGGGAAACGGGTTACTTTCCACTTTTTTCTAAAGGTCCTTATGATCCGAATAGTAAAGGAACTGGAAGTGAGGTGTTTAAACTAAATTCGTCGCTTTCAGATTGGGCATACTCTATTTCAAAAAATGTAGAGTTAACGGAACCGGAAAAGATGAAGTCTTCGAGGGCAAAATATAAGACATATCCTAAAGCGATATTGTCACCAACTGTTATGCAAGGCGATCATTTAGCCGCTATGACATTTTGGCATGGTGATCGATTAAATGAGTGGGCTAATAAATGGGTAAAATATTGGACCAAAGGAAAGGGTGAGTTTGTCACTTCGGCTATGGAAGATACTGGTAGCTATCAATCATTATTGTATTTGGATAACGCAGGAAAAGCGGATATTGATCGGTTTATGGTGCTAAGAACGGTTAGTAATTATACGGTTCCGCCAGATGGTATTTCTGCGGCGCAAAATTTAATTAGTGATGGTGAAGATTACGGTGGAATGGGGGTTGCTTTAGAATCGGCCTATCGAGTCGGAAGTACCGTGGTTAATCACTTGGTGGATAATTGGTCAATTTATCGAGATAGTTTACCTTATGAAAAAGAGAGTTCTACCGAAAAATAATAAGCTCATCTGTAATAAAAATTATTCAAATAATAAAATAAGAAATTATAACAAAACAATCATAATAATAGAGGAGAATGAAATATGCTAATTGTAGAATCTTATTCATTAGCGGTAGTGTTAATCGTGATAACAATGTTGTGTTGGGGGTCTTGGGCAAACACGCAAAAGCTTGCAAGCAAAGAATGGTCGTTTCCACTTTTTTATTGGGATTATGCTATTGGTGTAATGCTGTGTTCTCTAATACTTGGACTAACCGCTGGCTCAAATGGTGTGCAAGGAGTGGGCTTTGTAGAAAATTTACAACAAGTTAGCACTGATAGTGTTATATCAGCCATTATCGCTGGTATCATTTTTAATATAGCCAACTTATTATTAGTTGCAGCAATTGATATTGCTGGAATGGCAGTTGCATTTCCTATTGCGATTGGTTTGGCTCTTGTTCTGGGTGTTGTGGATAATTACATAAAACGGCCAGTTGGCGATCCTGTTTTCATATTTGCCGGCGTTGCACTGGTGGCTGCAGCGATTATTTTAAACGCTATTAGCTATAAAAAACTGCAAAATAGTCGTGGTGATAGTGATAATAAAGGTGTTGGAAAAGGGATCGGTATTTCGATTGCAGCAGGTATATTAATGGGTTTCTTTTATGGTTTTATTGCTAAAACATTACCAGAGAATTTTGCTCAACCAGAAGCTGGGTTATTAACGCCCTATACTTCGGTCTTTATTTTTTCTTTGGGTGTTTTGTTTTCTAATTTCATATTTAATACCTTTTTTATGTATAAGCCTATTTCAGGTGGTGAGCCAGTGACTTATTCAGATTATTTTAAGATTGGAACACCTAAACTGCATTTAATAGGTATTATTGGAGGGGTAATTTGGTGTACCGGGTTGTCACTTAATATCATAGCCAGCGGAACAGCGGGTCCGGCAATTTCTTATGGTCTTGGGCAAGGTGCAACAATGGTTGCCGCTGCTTGGGGTGTGTTTGTTTGGAAGGAATTTGCAGATGCTCCAAAAGGAACTAATAATCTACTTACCTTTATGTTTATTAGTTTTATTGTTGGTTTATCACTCATTATTTTTGCTAAAGGATAGTTTGATGAATAAAGTAGCCGTTGTGGGAAGTTTTGGGCGAGATATGATTATGCAAGTTAGTCATATCCCTGCGAGAGGAGAAACTGTTGGTGAAGGGCGATTTTCGCAAACATTTGGCGGCAAGGGTGCAAATCAAGCGTTGGCGGCGTCACGTTCTGGTGGTGATGTGGTATTTGTAGCTTGCGTAGGAAAAGATTCTTCAGGTGACACGGCAATTAGCAGTTTTACAGATGAAGGTATTAATACTCGTCATATGTCGCAAACTGATAAAGAGGGTACCGGGACGGCACTAATATTTGTTGGAGACGATGGGGAGAATTCTATAACTGTCGCTCCAGGAGCCAATTATTTTTTAGACCGTCAACAAGTCGATTCTGCCGAAGAAACAATAAAAGCAACTAATCTAATTTTAATGCAATTAGAAATACCAATGGACACCGTTGAATATGTGCTAGAGAAAGCGGTTTCATGGAAGGTTCCTGTCATGCTTAATCCAGCACCCGCGAAACCTTTATCTGATATGGCCTTAAGTAGAATTCACACTTTGGTGGTGAATGAAACTGAAGCAGAAATTGTTAGTGGTGAAAAGATAGAAGGTGAAGAATCTGTTGCTAGAATAGCCGGTCAGTTGAGAGACAAAGGACCTGCAGTTGTTATTGTCACTTTAGGTGCAAATGGCGCTTATGTTTGTAGCGATGAGTTCTCAGGCCATGTGCCTGGTAATAAGGTTGAAACATTAGATACAACTGCAGCGGGAGATGTTTTTTGTGGTGCCTTAACAACGGCGTTAAGTCAAAAACAATCTATCCAACAGGCGGTTCATTTTGCTTGTGCGGCGGCGGCTATTGCAGTTACACGTCTTGGGGCACAGCCTTCGGTTCCTTACAAAAATGAAATAGTGGCATTCATGAGTTAGATTGTCTCTCTATTATAGCAAGTAGTTTTATACTCTCTATAATATAAACCAATACATTACATACGAGCGAAGCAAAATATGTATCGTCCAATGTTAGTCATTGCGACTAGTTTATTATTTTCCTTTCCATTCATTGGAAACTGTTTTGAAAGTGAAAAAAAAGAAGTCGATCTAATCGTTCTTGGAGAATATCTTATTCCGATGACCGTTACGAAGTCGGACAAAAGTGGTTTATCCTCTCGAATAATCAAAAACGGTGCAATTGCAATTGAAGGTCTCTATATTCTAGATGTTGGAACTCAAGAATATATAAAATCAAAATATACCGCAAAAAAGACAATACTTGGTGAAAACCGCGTTTTACTTCCAGGGTTGATCAATGGTCATACGCATGCTGCTATGACTCTTTTTAGAGGTATGGCTGATGACTTAGATCTAATGCCTTGGCTAAATAACTTCATCTTCCCAATGGAGGCACAATTTGTTAGTCCTGACTTTATTAAGGTAGGTACCGACCTTGCTTGTTGGGAAATGATAAAAGGTGGAATAACTACTTTTGTTGATATGTATTTTTATCCAGATATTATTTCACAAAGAGTTAATAAGTGCGGTCTTCGAGCAATTGTCGGTGCTCCCATGATAGATTTCCCAAGTCCAGGATTTAAAGGTTGGGATGATTCTTTTCAAAGTGGGGTCGACTATGTGAAGAAATGGCAAGGTAAAAATGAACGGATTATTCCCGCATTAGCACCTCATGCACCTTACACCGTTTCTTTGCAACATCTTAAACAAGTTGCAGATAAAGCCAGGGAGCTAGATGCCCCCGTTAGCATACATATTGCAGAAACGTTAGCCGAGAACAAAATAATGATGGACAAACATAACAATAGTACAGTTCGATCCGTTTATGATTCAGGCTTGTTTGATGGTATCAATACCATTGCTGCTCATATGGTTCACCCTGATGTTTCAGACATAAGACTTCTTGCAACTAATAATGTTGGTGTTATACATAATCCAACTTCAAACCTAAAACTCGCGGCTGGAATTTCGCCTATTGTAAGCATGTTAAAGAACCAAGTTAATATTGGTTTAGGTACTGATGGAGCGGCTAGCAATAATGATATGGATCTTTGGGAAGAGATTCGAATGGTTGCTCTTTTACAAAAATTTAAAGAAGGCGACCCGACAGTAATACCTGCCTATGCAGCTCTAAAGATGGCGACTAGTGATGGCGCTAAAGCAATAGGGTTGGAGAACCTAGTCGGCCAACTTAAACCAGGACTACGCGCCGACGTGATACAAGTTTCTTTGGATGAGTTACGATTAAAACCAATGTACAACATCATTTCTCACTTAGTGTATGTTGTAGATTCGCAGGATGTTGTAACTTCAATTGTATCTGGCAAAATTTTAATGGAAGACAAAATAGTACTAACGATTGATGAGAAGAAACTAGGTGAATCAATTGAGCTCGTCTCTAGGAGGATAAAAAGTGTATTGAAAAGGTAATTTAAAACCAATTACTATAGTAAACACGCACAAGTACTGTCCTTCTGCAATTTGAAAATAACTATGCCATTACTCATACCACAACCCATGAAATAATTTATTCAGATATTTTCTTTAAACAAAGTACAAGTTTTAAGTACTAAAACCGATCTATCCGCGTCATCTCTAATTAAACCCCTAACTAGATGGATTAAATTGCTGATATCTTGATAAACATTTCCAGTATTCTCAAACACTAATTGAGCATGAAATAGTTCATTTTTTGAGCATAAATTAATAGTATTAAAAATAAGTGATAAAAGAGCCAAAAAAGACTTGCGGTGTCCAAAAAAATGCCTATAATGCGCGGCTCGCTTGAGGAAGAATGTTGACTGAAAGCGAGTGTTGGCAAGGTTTTAAAGGTTTTTGAAAAGAAATTGAAATAAACCATTTTAAAGTGTTGACAGGTTTAAAACGCGATGTATAATGCGCGTCGGCTTCAAGGGAGGACACATCGAAAGGTGGTTAACCTAAGAAGACAAATAGACTGTTTAAAGGTCTTTTTGAAAAGCTTGAAGAAGCGGACTTAAAAAGAACTTGAAAAGAAATAATTAAACAGTTGACAGGGTGGTAAGACGATGTATAATTCGCGCCCCAAGCTTGGCAGGGCAGGTTCCCGGAGCTACCGTTCTAAAACAATTT
>Ga0307492_10000895_pt1 | contig 12519 bp, 10 predicted proteins | sample SI3LmetaG_FD_202365 | JGI IMG/M metagenome (GOLD analysis project Ga0307492, IMG submission 202365) | Sea-ice brine microbial communities from Beaufort Sea near Barrow, Alaska, United States - SI3L | ecosystem: Environmental > Aquatic > Marine > Coastal | place: USA: Alaska | collected 2017-05-06
CGAACGAATAAGCACCATCACTATTGGTCACATCTTGCGCCACCGGTGCCGTCCATTCTGGATTTTCGGCGTCATACAGATAGACAAAGGCATTACCCACCGGCAGCGCCACGTTCATCAGCGGCACAGCATTCAGGCTGCTAGTAATACTGGGCTTGCGCGTGACTAAGACACCGCGCTCGGCGGTCGGTTTGGCGCGTAACGAATCGGCCGAGCTTTTCTGGACCAGGATTCCGGGCTTGTTGGCGCCGGATACCGAGCTCGACAACCGAACACTGCCCGAGATACGGGCCGACGCCTGTTCGATCACCTCATCGGCAACATCGGCAACACCCCCTGCAACGCTGGAAGTGGGTGCTTCACAGGCCACAAAGGTCAGTGGAACGCAGAATAGAATTAGTTTTAATAAGGTATAGCTACCCGAAGCTTTCATTGAGATTCTCCTACTTGGATGGACCATTCGAATTCCCCCATACGGCTAAACTAGGAGTGCTCGCGCTAATAACAGAAAAATTATAGCTGGCCATTTTGATTTATTTATATAAACAGGGGGTCATTTTGAATCGCATCTTCAACCTCAAAACTGGATTCACAAACTCATACAATTCGCATATTTTTTTTTGGCACCCCAACGCTTTACTAAACGCCGGGTCTCGGCATTAATTTTCCCTGCCTTGCCGAGCCAAGCTGCGCAAGCATCGCCCCAAAACCCTAACAAAGAATCTATGGGCACTCGGCAGGCTGTATTTTTTAGGGAAATTCAGGACCTTCAATCTATCGATTGAAAAAGACCCGTTGCAAAAAAAAGGCGGCGACTTATTGACTCTTAAAATATAAATAATACAAACGCAAACAAAAAAAACCGCCTCTCGGACGGTTTTTTTGACTTTATTTTCAGAATCAGTCGACTCTTTGTATGGCCATAATGGGTTGTACCGGATCATTAAAATCCATCTCAAAACGATATCGGCCGCTTTCGCCAAGCTGCAGATTCATTACCCCGCCCGGGCTCGTTAAATCCACCGGCGTATCAGTTTTCAAGAAGGCACCCAGCTTGCCAAACTCAAGATCAACATTGTTACCGCTCTTAACCTTATAGAAGCCCTTACTTAGCTTTAGCTCGATGGCATAGCGCCCCTGGCCCTGAAACTGAAACCGGTTGGCCGCGCTGAGCGTATCCCAGCTGGTCACCGTGCCGAGCAGATAGAGCGGCGTCCGGCCCAGCGGGGCGCGCAGGCTCAGGTCTTTGACTACGACAGGCAGGCCCGGCCCCTGTGCACCCTGCTGCGCTTGCACAAAGATCGCCACACTCAGAGCCGGCACACGGAATTCACCGTCCACAAAGGTCGCGCGTCGGATCGACGGGTCAACCGATTGCTGCTGGCTTGGATGCAGAACAAAGCCCTGCGCTCCCGGTACCGGCAGAGCCATACTAACGTCGGCGGCGTTAATCAGCACCATGATGGCATCCAGCTCAGGGTCGAGGTCGCTGACGCCCTGGCCATCGTTAATCGACATGGCAATGAGGCCCGGGGTTTGCGCCACCCCGACGTTATGGAAATCGAGTCGCTGCTGGATTGCCTCGGCTGTCGCCAGATGAAACAGCGGACTGCTCTGGCGTATAGCGAGAAATTCCTGAAACACCGCCGCGGCCTGCTGGCGATCTTCCTGGTCGCTGTAGGTCTGCTTATTGGCGAAAGCCTGGCGGACCAAATCCCAATTGCCGCCATCCTTGTCCTGGCGCGGCAGACCGCGGGCCCAGCCGGATGTCTGCGCGCTAAAATCGACGCTATTAAACCAGTCACCGCTGTCGTAACTGTCTCGTTCCATCGATTTAGAGCGCAGCAGGTCCGAACCCATATGGAAGAATGGCACACCCTGCACCATTAGGTTGATCGCTAGGCCCAGATTCTGCATACGCACGCGTTCGGAGGTGGTGACATAGTCGGCGATGCGGTATTGATTGTTATCCCACAGGCTCTGGTTGTCATGCTTGGAGACGTAGGAAATGTTTTCCTGCGGGTCCAGGGTGTACCCGGCCGGCTGGCCGTTGTAGTCGACATCCTGCCCCAAGGTTGGGAATCCGGCGCTATTGATCAGCACAAAGTCGCGCAGATTGCCGGCCAGGCCGACCCGGATCAGGTCGCCCTTATGCAGCAGGTCGGCCCGATCGTGGCCGGCATCCTGGCGCAGTTCATTGGGCAGGTGATAGAGGCCATTGGCAAAACCCTGATTGATGCGCAAAGCGTCGCCCTCATCGAACGGACCGCCACCACGCACCGCATCGCGCAGCCGATCACTGAAGGTGCCGATGCCGGTACCCGCCATCGTCCACTGCACAGCGTTCGCCCCACGGGCACCATCGGCCACCTCACCAAAATTCCAGCCTTCGCCATAGAAGTAGACCTGAGGGCGAACCCGTTGCACGGCCGTGAGAGCCAACTCCATATTGCTTTTCATATGGTGGCCCATCAAATCGAAGCGGAAGGCATCAATCTGATAGTCGCGCGCCCAGACCACCAACGAGTCGGCCATCAGCTTGGCCATCATGCGCTGTTCGGTCGCGGTATTCTGACAGCAAGTTGAGTTTTCCACCGCGCCGCTAGTCGGGTTGCGACGGTGGTAATAGCCGGGCACAACCCGGTCGAGCACCGATTTGTCAGCAATCCCGGCCGCGTTGGTATGGTTATAGACCACGTCCATGACCATATTCAGGCCCATATTGTGGATCGCCTGGATCATCTCTCGATACTCCAAAATACGCGCCTGACCCTCCGGATCACTGGCATAGCTGCCTTCTGGGACGCTATAGTGGAACGGATCGTAACCCCAGTTAAAACTGTCCAGGGGCCGCACATAACGCATCAAATCCTGCTGGCGGTCGCTATCCCCCGGGAACGAACCTAGGACCGCTCGAATCGTGAGATCGCCCTGACAATAGTCTTTGAAGCGACTGGTCTGAATGGTCGGGCTCAGGGCGCACAGCCGACTGATCGGATCATCGATATTGACCTGCTGATCGGCAAACTCGTTGGTGGTGGCAATATCGAAGCTGGGCAACAGATGCAGATGGGTCAGGCCCGCCTGCTGCAACGCCGTAAGATGGGCCATACTGGCCCGTTCGGCTTCCCCAAAGGCACCGTACTTGCCATTGAGCTCTGCCGTGCCCTGGCTATCACTCATTGTCAGGTCACGCAGGTGCGCCTCATAGATAACTATGTTTTCCGCTGCCCCAACACTCGGGTCACCCTCGCCCCAGTGGGCGGGCATCAGGCTGGGGTCATTGAGGTCAACAACCTGGGAGAATTGACTGTTGGTGCTCAGGCTCAGACTGTAGGGATCGGTCACCTCATAGCGCTCGATGGCTGCGGTGTCAGGGTGATAGACCTGCAGCTCATAGCGGTAATAGTGACCCTGTTGATTGCCCTTGAGCGCCACAGACCAGATCCCGGTTTGGGTGTCGAAAGCCATCTCCTCGGACTTGGCCTTTTTATCGATTTTTTTGTACAGCTGCAGCGTAACCGCTTGGGCCGTCGGGGCCCAGAGTCGGAAATGGGTCTCTTGATCCGTAACCTGGGCACCCAACTCGGCATCGGCCGCCGCGTTCGCATAGAGCGCATCGAGCACGCCCGCAGTCTGGACCTGGGTAGCCGTTGCCAGGCTGGCGTCGGGGTTAAAGGTCGCTACCACCAGTTGACCCTTGAGTACCGCGCCAGCATCCAGATGCGCCGGTACGGTCCAGGCTTTGAAGTCGGCTAAATGCGGAAAACGAGCCTTCAGATCTGCACTGAGCTCGCTGCGGGTGAGTTCAACGGCTGTACCACCGAGCATCTGCTTCGCAGCGGCATCGCTGCGGATCGCTGCATCGGCGCTGTAATAGAGCCGCACGGTGGGCACCACTGCTGAATTAAAGACCAGGGTGTCGGCATCGAGCCAATGGGCAGCGGCACCCTCGATCTCGATGGGTGGTACCAATGAGGGCTCAGTATAGAGTTTGGCGGAGCCAGCAAAGGTAAAGATCGTTTGGCTGACAAGCTGAGCTCGATCGAACAGATGATCGAGGCCACCAACATCCTTATCACTACCCTTATGAACAATAAACATAAAGTCAGCCCAGTCCGGACCCGTCATCGGCACAATAAAGTAGGCGCCAAAATCCGGATGCACACCGCCCGGTGCAAGTGGCGCATCCCAAGCAGTCTCGGCAGCCAATTCGTTTACACCATTGGTGCGGCCATCGCCATCCCATAGATGCAAGCCCCAACCCTCATAGTTAGCGTCGGCGCGCTTATAGAAGATAAGCGCTTCATTGGGCGCGGCCTGATAAAGCGCCTCGGCCGAATGCTCCACGGCCAGCGTTTGAACCGCGCCAACCATCAGCAAGCTGGCCAATAGACCTAGCACCATTCGAGCCAAGGTGATTCTAAGCATGGTATTCCCCTATTATTTCTATTATTTTGGCGGGTATTGGTCAGCGTTGGAACAACGCTAAAGCCAGACCAACGCGAATTGCATTGTGTCTATCCTAACGTTCATCACTACTCTGGGTGCAATCTAATTAGCTGGGGGTATGAATTAATATGACGAAAAACGCCAAAACCGCCGATCGACTAGGCTATTGGCGGCACTGCTGCCTGGCAAAACTGGGCAGTACCGCAGCAAGCCATTTTAGGCCCGACGCGCATTTCTATCAAGTGGGCGGCAAGATATTTGCGCTACTAAGGTTAGCCATACAACTGTCAACCAATCTGAAATGCGATCCGCCAGAGGCTATGATCCTGCGCGCGCTTCGATGCTGTCATACACGCTTATTATATGAACAAAAAACATCGAAAGGCCATTGACCTGAGAGCCGAACTGGCCAGCGGCCTGGTCGAAGGTTGGCTCGACGACTCCTATGCCCAAGTGCTCAAGGGCTTCCCGAAAGAACTGCAGGCCAAATTGACCGCAAAGCCCGCAGCCCGGCCTAGGTTTAGCGGGCAAAAAAAAAGCCCGCAGGGCGGACTTGTGCTATGCGCACGAAAAAATCAGTTAGCGCTAACGGCCGGAGCCGTCAAATAATGTTTACGGGTCCACATCCTCATGGTGTCCAGCTTGCGCAACCGCTTGGCGACATCGATCAGAGTCTCTTCAACCTTTACCTCACCGGTCACCATGGGCTGCAGGTTGGCCTGCATCGAACTCCAAAAACGCTTCATTTCCGGGATGTCGGGCATCGTTTCACCTGTGGCCGCCAGGGCGAAGGTGTGGGCAATATTCGGATCTGACTCCAGTTCGGCCATTAGTCGCTTATTGGCCACAGCACCCAAGGCTCTATCGGCGTCGATCGCCTTGACCCCTTCATATACCACGACATACTCTTCGAGGAATTTTTTCGCCAGGACATCGTTGGGTGAGTAGCTGTTCACAGCGGCCGCCATAAAGCCAACAAAGGGACGACCGTAGCCGGAGCTTTTGTCGATCTGGGGGAACTTTGCCAGGCCATAGTTGACACCCGAATCGCGCAGTTCGTTCCATACCCAGGGGCCATTAATAGTCATGGCCACATTACCCTCCTTAAAAGCTGTCATCATCGCGCCCCAATCCTGGCCATCGCTGGTTTCAATCACGCCAGTATCATAGAGACGCTTCATCATACTGACCCCCTTGATCGCGCCTCGGCTGTCGACACCCACATCGACCAGTTGATAGACCCTATCGACTTTCTTGAAAGAGTAACCGCCGCCCGATGTCACCAAGGGCCAAGAAAAATAGGTATCGCCGTACTTATAATGCAAGGCCCGCTTGCCCTCTTTGCGCAATCTCTTGTCGAGGGCAATCACCTCTTCCCAGGTCCTAGGCGGCTTGGCAACCAGATCCTTATTGTAGATAAAGGAGATCGCCTCCATGGCTATGGGGTAGCCATAGATCTCATCACCGACGGTCACCGCGTTCCAGGCGAAATCGTGCAGCTTGGCTTTGAGCTCCACACTGGGATAAACCGGCTCCAGATAACCTTCATTGATCCAGGAACCAAAACGGTCGTGGGCCCAAAAAATGATATCGGGGCCTTCGGTCGTGGCCGCCACCTTGGCGAAGCGGTTAGCCGGATCTTCACCGCTGTCCCAATCCTCCTGGGTGTTAACGATCACCCGCACCCCGGTATCTGCCGTGAAGCGCTGCGCAACTTCGCGTAGGCCGTTATAACCCTTGTCATTATTGATCCAGACCACCAGCGCATCGCGTTCGAAAGCAAGGCTGAACTGAGAAAAAAAGGTCAGGCTGAGTAGCAGTGGGACGATTCTTAGTTGGGACATAAAGTGCATACCTTTCTCCGTTACGCTTTGATATTTAGCCGTTCGGCGCGGTCAACTACAGCGCCGAATAAGGCTGAATTTATAATAATTGTATTGGTTGTTAACATCGCTCCGAGCCAGGTAATAGAGGTCTTTCGGCAAGATTTGTACGAGCTAAGCTGCCGCTACTTAAAAGTTCATGACATAAAATAGTATCTTTTTGCCTTTGTTGAACTATTCTGATTCATTACTCATAGACTGTTAGTATAGAAGAACGGTTACAGGCAATGAGTTGAATTATGGCAAGGTTCGAACTGGTGGTGGTGGGTGGAGGCATGGTTGGAATGACGCTCATAGCGGCACTCCAACCCGCTATTGAACAGGGTTTAGGGGTCACTCTGATCGATCCGGCGCCACAACCGGAACAGCGTCTGACCGCCTCGCCCAGTTTTGATGGCCGGGCCACAGCCCTATCGGCCCAGGCCCTGCAGGTATTTTCCGCGTTAAAGATGGCCAATCTAGAGCAGGCCCTGAGCAACATTCAAGATATTGAGGTCAGCGATCGGGGCCAGGCCGGCTTCCTTCAACTGCAGGCTCGAGAATTGGGCTTCCAACGCTTCGGAGCGGTGATAGCCAATGCGGACCTCGGCGCACTGCTCTGGCAAAAAATCCACCCATTGCCCGTTCAATGGCGCTTCAACAGCCAGGCCGTCAAGCTAACACCCAAACAGAATGGTCAGTCTGTGGCACTCGCGGACGGCACCCTAATGCATGCCGACCTAGTTATCCTGTGCGACGGGGGTCGCTCGAAACTGCATGAGTCGTTAGGTTTTAGCCTGCAGGAGAAATCGTTCCAGGCATTGGCACGGGTTGCGACCCTGACCACCGCGCAAGCGCATCGGGGCAAGGCCTTTGAGCGCTTTACCGAGCTAGGCCCGATTGCCCTGTTGCCGTTCGACCAGGCCAGCACACTGGTCTGGACCGTACCCCATGATCTAGCCGACGCCCTGCCCAACTCATCGGCGACCGCCATCCCCTGGCTTGAACAACGCTTTGGCCAGCGACTCGGTCGCATTACCAGCTTGAGCGACTGGTCGGAATACCCGCTGATCGAGCGCCAGATGGCGACTACCTGCAGCCATGGTTTTTTGGCCCTGGGCAACGCCGCGGCGACCTTGCATCCGGTCGCTGGCCAGGGCTTCAACCTCGCCCTGAGGGGTTTGGCACGCAGTGCGAATTTGATCAACAGACAGTATAGCCAAGACCGCCGACTGCCCAGTTTTAGTCAACTGAATGCCGTGGCCGCAACCATTGCCCGCGATCAGGCCAAAACCGCTGACGTGTCGCGCGAACTAATCCGGCTGTTCCAGTCACCGGCACCGCTGCTGCGCTGGGGCCGCGGACTGGGCCTCAATAGCCTGGATCGCCATCCCAGCTTACGCCAGGGTGTCGCCCTGGCCGGCATGGGACTGCTGGAAAATGTGCCGGTGCTCGCGCCCGCCTAACCTACCTAAGGAGACGCCCCTGTGGCCGACCGCTTCACCCATGACGTAATTATTTCCGGTGCCGGCCTGGTCGGCCTATCACTGGCCATCGCCTGCGCGCAAGCTGGGCTCAAGGTTGCCCTCATCGAGCAACAGTCTCGGGTGCCGTTCGATCCTGACGCCCATCAATTCAGCCCGCGCGTCAGTGCCATCAATTTGGCCAGTGAGCGCCTGCTGACCAACCTCGGTGTCTGGCAACGTCTGCCCGCGGAGCGCCTGTCGGCCTACGACTCGATGCAGGTTTGGGACGGACTCGGACAGGGCCGGATCGATTTCGATGCCCACGCCATACAACAGCCCCAGTTGGGCCATATTATCGAAAACCCGGCCCTGATCGAGGCGCTCTGGCAGCGTGTGCACGAATTGACCGACATCGAACTGTGCTGGCCCGACCGCATCAGGGATTGGCAACAAAATAGCGAGCAGGTTGAGGTACACAGCGAAGATGGCCGCACACTGATTGCGCAAAGCCTGGTGGCCAGCGAAGGCAAGAACTCACCACTGCGCCAGCAGGCTGAGATTGCAACCTGGCAATGGCCCTACCATCACACCGCCATCGTCACAACGGTTAAGCATGAATTGGCCCATCAGCGCCGTGCGCAGCAGGTGTTTCTGCCGACCGGCCCACTGGCCTTTCTGCCGCTGCGTAATGCGACCAGTCACCAGTCACACAGCTCAATCGTCTGGTCGGTTAAAACGGATCAGCTAGCTGGCTTGCTGGACTTGTCGCACGACGGCTTTGCTCGTGCGCTGGAGCAGGCATTCGAGCACCGCCTGGGGCGTATCGAGCAGCTGAGCGAGCGGCACGCCTTTGCGCTTTCGGCCCAGCAGGCCAAGACCTACTTTAAGCACCGGGTGGTCATCTTGGGAGACAGCGCACACACCATTCATCCCCTCGCGGGCCTGGGTGCGAACCTGGGGTTTCTCGATGCCGCGACCCTGGCCGAGACTTGGCAGCGTGCGCGCCAACAGGGCATGGATTTAGGCGACTCCTTTGTACTACGGCGTTTTCAGCGCCAGCGCCAGGGCCATAATCTGGCCGTAGCCGGAGTCATGGAGAGCCTCAAGCGGCTGTTCGATAGCCAAGCGTTACTGCCGGTTCTGCTGCGTAATGGTGGGCTCAGGGCACTCAATGCCAGCCCTCTGGCCAAACGCCCGCTGATACTCGGCGCACTCGGCCAGATCGGGCCCGAGTTACCGCAGCTGTGTCGTTGAATATGAGCCCTATTAGGCTGTCGCAAAGCCTTGCTGGCGCCACGCTTCATAGACGATCACGGCAACCGTATTGGAGAGATTCAGACTGCGACTGGCCGCCAGCATCGGCAAACGCAGCACCCGATCGGTCGGCAATACGGCGCGAATCTCCACCGGCAAGCCGCGCGTTTCGGGACCGAAGAGCAGATAATCACCCGGCTCGAAGCTGGCATTGGGGTACGCTACGACGCCCTTGGTCGACAATGCATAGAGCCGTTTCGGCTGAGCCTCTGCTAGGAAAGTTGGGTAATCCGGCCAGAGTCTAATCGAGGCAAACTCGTGATAATCGAGGCCGGCCCGGCGCAGGGCTTTTTCATCCATCGAAAAACCTAGCGGTTCAATTAGATGCAATTGGCACCCAGTATTGGCGCACAGACGAATAATATTCCCCGTGTTCGGTGGTATTTCCGGTTCGAACAGAACTATATTAAACACAGCAATCTCCATTGATCGGCCAAGCTCGGCATCATAGTGGATTGGTCCTGGAACACAAGTGAGATGCTCAGCCTGACCACCGTAGGGGGAACTAACCTAGTGACCGGCTTATTGAGGTCGATTTCTATTATTGACTTCACTAAAGTACCTAAATGGCCTAGCCTAGGTACGTTAATGTTGAATAAACTACTCAAAATGGCTTAATGATCAGGCTTTTAGCAGGAACACTTGCTAAACTACCTGAAACTGTGTTGTCGCAAAATTGGCTGGGTCCTGGATGTCCGCAAGCACCTCATACCTGCACAAAACCCAACAATGGCTCTATATAGCGCCAGACGGGCTAACTGTGATCGAAACGGGAAAAGCCAAAGACGGCCAGCCCTACCTTGCGATCAAGGCCAGTCAAACAAGCTCAAACCCGCTTGACCAGGGCGACGAACACGCCCAATGGGTCAAGCAATTCGTCAGGGGCAACATCAACATTCTGCTCGCCGATGGTTTACACCAGGTATTATTGTCGGACGTGCCCGACGTACCCGAAGCCGAAATGGACGCGGCCATCGAGCTCAAAGCCGGGGATCTACTAAGCTATGATCTCGACGATGCCACTCTAAACACCATCCATCTGCCCAAAGAAGCTTACCGCGGCCGCATGCGCATGGCCTTTATTATTGCCGCGAAAAAGGCTCCTTTACGCCTGTGGTTAATGGCATTGATCCGCCTGGGTATTCGGGTTGACATTATCGATGTCGAAACAACCCAACTGCGCAACCTAGCCCTAATGAAACGAAAATTTAATGAATCCGGGATCTTTCATTTGAAAACCAGCAACAGCCGTCTAGTGCTTAATTACGGTGAGGAAATGGTGCTGTCGCGGAACTTCGATATCGGTCTCTCGAGTTTAAGCAGTGAAACCACAGTGCAGGATGGTGAATTAGAGCTGACCGTAACCGAGGACACTCAAGCGGCGATCCAGCTAGAAACGCTGGTGCTCGAAATCCGGCGTTCCCTGGACTATTATGAAGCTCAGCTTGGTCTGGGTTCGATAGCTGAGATTCAATTCCTCTGCGACCCGGAGCACCAACAGTTGGCCGAGCGACTGGCCGATAAGCTCGGCGTGCGCTTCGCACAGCTCGACCCGAGCCAATTTATGCGTATCCAAGTGACCGACCCAGACGATGACCCGGTGGCCTATTATGGCCTGGTCGGCACCGTCTTTCGCGAGACTCTGCAATGACCCGGCAGGTCAACCTCCTCCAGGACGATCTACTGCCCGGTTTCGGCAAGGTCCAGTTGCCAATTTTTCTAATTGCTGCGCTGATTACGCTGATTATCGCCGCCGGCTGGGTCGGCGTATCCGTAATGGCACACCAGGCCTTACTGGCCGAAGAGCTGGAGTGGCGTAGCACGGAGAGCAGCAGTTTAGAGCGGCTTAATCAGTTCCGCGCGCAGTACCCGATACTCAACAATGAAAGTCAGTTAACGGCCGTGAATCTGCAATTGGTCAGCCAGTTGCGGACGGCCCGAGAAACCTACAGCGGCCTCGCCAATCAAATTGAAAATGCCATCGAGGGCTTCCACACCCCTTTGGTGCAGCTGGCGGAGTACGATCTTGACGGCCTCTGGCTGAACTCAATCGAGCTCAAAGACGGCCAGCGTTTTTTTAGCCTAGACGGTTTTGTGCGCAATCCTGAACTCATACCTCAGTACCTTGATCAGCTCGGACAGTCGAGCTTCGGTGGTATTAGCATCGATCAATTAGCCGTAGCCAAGTCAACGGATCAGGCCAATTTATGGCGCTTCACTCTGTCCAATCAGCGTGAAATCAAGACGGAGGAGCAACCCTGATGTTCAACCAACAGGCCTATGCGCTGCGTTTGCTTATCGACCGTCTGTCTTTGCGTGAGCGAGTACTAGTATTGATCTTGCTCTGCACCGGGCTGCTTCTGCTGACGCAAGGCGGGCTCATACTGACCGGGCTGGACAAGCACAGCGCTGTACTCGAGCGCATCACCCAGGTTAAGACCAATGTTGACCTTTATCAGAACACCCTGAGTGGGCTCGAAGCGGCGCGCAACAACCCTAAGATCGTTGCCCTAAAAAACGGCAATATAAATTTACAGGCACAATTAGATAAATTGCAAGAGAGGATCACAAAGATCGACGAATCGCTGATGTCGCCGGACAGAATGGTCTCACTACTGAAACAGCTGCTCGATAAGGACAGCCGGCTGGCATTAATCAGCTTCCAGGTGCAACCGGTGACGGTGGTGGAATCCGATCTGGATGGCTCCAGCCTGTTCTATCAACACGGCCTCAATATAGCGCTAGAAGGCGATTTTGACGCCCTAACAGCCTATCTGGCGAAAATCGAAGCTTTGCCGGCTCAAATGTTCTGGGATGAATTGACGATCCAGACCGAGCTTTTCCCTCTCATGCGGATCGAATTGACCGTCCATACGCTAAGCCAGAACAAGGACTGGCTAAATGTTTAGGCCCGCCCATTGCTTGCTCGCACTGCTCTTGGCCATGCCGCTGATCGTCGCGGCCAATCCCATGCGCCCAGACCCAAAGTCGACACAGGGCAGCTCCGCGCCAAATAAGACGGCTCCTGCTGCCCCGCGCTTGCCACGTTTAACCGGCATTGTAATCATCGGTGACTGGCAACGGGCGATTTTTTCAGGCCAGCGGGAACAGGAGGTCGGGGATCGGATCGCCGGCTTTACACTAATCGCCATCAGCCCCACCAGCGTGCTGCTGAAACGGGGCGGTCAAACCACCCAACTAACCCTACAATCGAGCGGTGAAGTGCTTATTTCACCGGCACAAGAGGATTAACACCTTGAACAATCGCAGTATCTGGGCATGGCTGACCATGAGCGCAATAGGCCTGAGCAGTTGTGCCCATCAAACGGCCAAGGTGGACATGGAACCGTTCGATTTGCGCGCTGAGCTGGCTGCAGATCGGGCTGCAGCGGTCCCAGTTCCAGGCCAGGGAATCGACCCGGTGT
>Ga0307492_10000896_pt1 | contig 12517 bp, 10 predicted proteins | sample SI3LmetaG_FD_202365 | JGI IMG/M metagenome (GOLD analysis project Ga0307492, IMG submission 202365) | Sea-ice brine microbial communities from Beaufort Sea near Barrow, Alaska, United States - SI3L | ecosystem: Environmental > Aquatic > Marine > Coastal | place: USA: Alaska | collected 2017-05-06
ATATCGATTACGTAGAAATGGAACGTTTAGCGCAAGAGCATAAACCAGAAATGATTATTGGTGGGTTTTCTGCATTCTCTGGCGTTGTTGATTGGGCGCGTATGCGTAAAATCGCTGACGGCGTAGGGGCATACTTCTTCGTTGATATGGCCCACGTTGCCGGCTTAATTGCTGCGGGTTTATATCCAAACCCAGTTCCACATGCTCACGTTGTAACTACTACAACGCATAAAACATTAGCCGGACCTCGTGGTGGTTTAATTGTTTCGGGTTGTGATGATGAAGCTGTTTATAAAAAATTGAATTCAGCTGTTTTCCCCGGTGGCCAAGGTGGCCCATTAATGCATATTATTGCTGCTAAAGCAGTAGCATTTAAAGAAGCATTAGAACCTGAATTTAAAGTATACCAGCAAAGTGTTTTAGATAACGCTAAAGCGATGGTTGCTGTACTTCAAGAGCGTGGTTATAAAGTTGTTTCTAACGGTACTGAAAATCACTTGTTATTGCTTGATTTAATCGATAAAGATATTACAGGTAAAGATGCAGATGCTGCTTTAGGTCTTGCACACATTACGGTAAACAAAAACTCCGTACCAAACGATCCTCGTTCTCCGTTTGTAACGTCTGGTTTGCGTTTAGGTACTCCTGCGATTACGCGTCGTGGTTTTGGTGTTGAAGAAACGAATGCATTAACAGGTTGGATTTGCGACATTTTAGATGATATCAATAATGAAGATGTTATTACTAAAGTAAAAGAAAGTGTTAAAGAGCTTTGTTCACGTTTTCCTGTTTACGGATAAACTCAGCACAAGTTAAGTCTAAAAACTCGTTACGTTTATTTCGTTTTAGTTTAATAAGTTTTTGTCATAAATAAGTTGATGTAACAGTTGCTTATTTAGATTAAAATGGCCGCATTAGCGGCCATTATTGTTTCTGACATTTAAACAGAGCTATGTACCGATAAAACTTATTGGAGTTCCCTCATGTATTGCCCATTTTGCCGAGCTGTAGATACCAAAGTTATTGATTCCCGTTTGGTATCAGACGGTCACCAAGTTCGTCGTCGTCGTGAATGTTTAGCTTGCCATGAACGCTACACCACTTTTGAAACTGCTGAATTAGTTATGCCTCGTATTATCAAAAATGATGGTTCACATGAACCTTTTAATGAAGACAAAATGCGAAATGGCTTAGTACGAGCATTAGAAAAACGTCCGGTGAGTGTCGAACAAGTAGAGTTATCAATCAATAAAGTAAAATCACAATTGAGAGCTACAGGGGAACGAGAAGTATCTAGTGAGCTACTTGGTAATATCATCATGGAACAATTAAAAGAATTAGATAAAGTGGCTTATGTTCGCTTCGCTTCTGTTTATCGATCTTTTGAAGATATTAGAGAATTTGGTGAAGAAATTGCGCGCCTAGGAAATGACAAAGAGTGTGGTGAAAAATAAAATGAATGACTTTTCACCTGATGATTATCGTTTTATGCAGCGCGCAATAACACTTGCTAAGCAAGGTCATTATACGACATCGCCTAATCCTCGTGTGGGGTGTGTATTGGTTAAGCATAATGACATTATTGGTGAAGGCTTTCATCAAAAGGCGGGTGAGGGGCATGCAGAAGTTAATGCGTTAAAAATGGCGGGCGAAAATGCAGCAGGCGCAACGGCTTATGTTACCCTTGAGCCTTGTAGCCATTATGGGAGAACACCTCCATGTACTGAAAGCTTGATTAAATCTGGCGTTAAGCGTGTTATCGCGGCGATGGTTGATCCAAACCCCAAAGTGGCTGGTAATGGCTTAAAAATGCTTGAACAAGCCGGGATTTCTACTCAGCATGGTTTATTAACTCAGGCGGCAGAAAATTTAAATATTGGTTTTATAAAGCAAATGACAACCGGTTTACCGTTTGTTCGTTGTAAATTAGCCGCGAGTTTAGATGGTAAAACAGCCATGAAAAATGGTGAAAGTAAATGGATCACCTCACCAGAAGCTCGACAGGATGTTCAACGTTTACGTGCACAAAGTTGCGCTATAATAAGTGGAGCAGACAGCATATTATTTGATGATGCCAAAATGACGGTACGTTGGTCTGAACTTGGGGGATTAAAAAATAGCTATAAAAAAGAATTGGTTAGGCAACCCATTCGAGTAATAATCGACACTAAAAATCGTTTAATACCTAATCTTACTTTGTTCAATGAACAGAGCAAAATAATTATAATTAGAAACACCATTGAAAACATTCACCAGTGGCCTCATTTTGTAGAGCAAGTGTGTTTACCTTTTGCGAAAAAATCAGAAGGTGATCAGCAAATTGATTTACGCGTCGTATTGGAATATTTAGCTAAGCTAAATTTGAATGATGTGTTAATTGAGTCAGGCTCTCGTTTAGCTGGCGCTTTTATTGAACAAGGTTTGGTTGATGAACTGATTTTATACCAAGCCCCAAAATTGATGGGGGCTGAGAGTAAAAGCTTGGTAACTATGACAAGTATTGAAAAATTGAGCCAAGCCAAAGAACTAAATATCAGTGATCTGCGTATGATAGGCAAAGATATCCGTATTATTGCTAAACTTTTACATTAAAAATTTAGTATGGTGTTGGGGCTAACTCGACCTACAAATGACTTAAAGAGTGATTATGTTTACAGGAATAATTGAAGCGATTGGTACGATTCAAGCCATAAATATTACCGGACAGGGCGCAAGACTTGTTATTTCCACCGGAGCATTAGATATGAGCGACGTTAAACTGGGTGATTCGATCGCCAATAATGGAATTTGCTTAACAGTTGTTGCCTATGACTCATCAAGCTTTAGTGCTGACGTTTCCAATGAAACATTGACGCGCACAGGTTTTGCTAATTATAAAACCGGTCAAAAAATTAATTTAGAAAAAGCGATGTTACCTACCACACGTTTTGGTGGGCATATGGTTTCTGGTCATGTAGATGCCGTAGTCGGCATTAGTTCAATTGAACACAATGGCAATAGTCTTGAATACTGGCTGGATATGCCCAGCGATTTAGCACCGTACATCGCCGAAAAAGGTTCTATTACAGTAGATGGCACGAGTTTAACGGTAAATAGTATAACGGCCGATAAATTCCGAATAACGATTGTGCCACACACCACCGAACAAACGATTATTGCTCATTATCAAGTCGGTACCCAAGTAAATTTAGAAGTTGATTTAATCGCACGTTACATTGAGCGGTTATTAACTCGACAAGAACGTAGTTCGCATGAAAGTGAAAGCTCAGGTGTAACCCATGACTTATTAGCTCGTAGTGGCTTCATTAAATAATATAGTTAAATAAAAAGAGATGATCATGAATTTAAATACACCACAAGAAATTATTGACGATATTGCTCAAGGTAAAATGGTCATTTTGATGGATGACGAAGACAGAGAAAATGAAGGTGACTTCATTATGGCTGCTGAAAAAGTAACACCAGAAGCGATTAATTTTATGGCGACTCATGGTCGTGGTTTAATTTGTATGCCGATGACCGTTGAAAAATGCCAAGAGCTAAAACTTCCCTTAATGGTAGAAAAAAATGATGCTCAGTTTAGTACCAATTTCACTGTTTCAATTGAAGCTGCACAAGGTGTCACTACGGGTATTTCCGCAGGTGATCGCGCTACAACTGTTTTAGCTGCCGTAGCTAAAGATGCCAATCATTTAAGTATTGTTCAACCAGGTCATATTTTCCCTTTAATTGCTAAAGCTGGCGGTGTATTGAATCGCGCAGGGCATACAGAAGCTGGCACCGATTTAGCACGTTTAGCCGGTTTAGAGCCTGCCGCTGTTATTGTTGAGATATTGAATGAAAACGGCACAATGGCGCGCCGACCTGATTTAGAAATCATCGCGGAAAAGCATGATTTAAAAATGGGTACAGTTGCCGATCTAATTGAATACCGCAATGCGCATGAAACGACTATTGAGCGCATTTCTCAATGTAAGCTACCAACGGCCTTTGGAGAATTCGATTTAACCGTATTTAAAGATACCATTGATGGTCAAGCGCACTTTGCGTTAACTAAAGGTGAAATTAAGGCAGAAGAGCCAACTTTAGTCCGTGTACATTTAGAAAATACTTTCAGAGATTTATTATTCAGTCAGCGTGAAAGCGTTGCTAAATGGCCAATGGCTAACGCTTTAGAACGAATTTCTAAAGAAGGTGGCGTATTAGTCTTACTGGGGAAGCATGAATCAGCAGCTGAACTTATTGCACAAGTTGAAAAGTATGCCAAAATTGATGCGGGTGAAGTCGTTAATGAAGTACAACGCCATGTAGGTTCTCGAAACGTCGGTGTTGGATCACAAATACTTTCAAATCTAGGTGTTAGTAAAATGCGGCTACTAAGCTCGCAAAGCAAGTATCATTCTTTGTCTGGTTTTGGTCTTGAAGTTGTTGAATATATTGCAGAATAAATAACATCATCATTAATGTTTCGCTCATCTATAGAATTACTTTTGTAGATGAGCATTAATGAGTAAAAGCCTTTTTAAAACAGGTAACTATACTTCATTGACACTTCTCTACCTTTCCCAGGTACTTCACCATTAAATACTCTTGGATCAAATACAACGTAGTCTTTGTTAAATAGATTTTGAGCAACTAAAGCAAGCGTTTGTTTTTCATTAAAGCTGTAATCAATTTTTCCTGAAAAAAGGAAATACTGCTGTTGTTTAAAATGTATATTATTTATTGTAGGAAGCTCAACCTTATCTCGCCAAATGGCATTGGCGCTAATATTCCAAGCTCCAGAACTATAATTTAACGTAGCATTACCAAAGTGTTTAAAACTTTCATTAATAGGCTCATCAAAAAGATGACTATAACTTAACGATAACCTTACGTTTTCATTCATTTCGAAAATTGCACTGGTCTCTAAACCACTAATTTTGACATCAACGCAATTATCAAAAGTAAATTGAGCTTCACCGTTATAAGGAACTTTATTGATAAAGTCTCGCAGATCATTTTGAAAAAACACTATTTCGCTGGTAAACGCATTATCTTGAAATAGCCAAACTAGCTCTGTGGTTTTAACAAATTCAGAGGTTAAATTTGGATTGCCTGTGGTAATACTATCGTTAGAATAGAGCTCATTATTAACAGGCGTTCGAAATGCTTCACCATATTGTAATTTTAAACTGTGGTTTGAACTTGCTTGCCAAACCATGGCGCCTCGAGGTGACACTTTATGATCAATGCCTTTCACAACATCATATCGAGCGCCTATAAATAAGCTAAAATCATTTTTTATTAGCCATTTAAATTGCGTGTAAACACCTTGCATTTCATGTGCTTGATTTAACTTTTTTGTTTCAGGTGTGTTTGCAATAGAAACAATCTGACCAAGATAATTATCATCTGATACGCTAATTAATTCTTGCTGGTAATCATAATGAGTAACGGCATTACCAGACTGGAATTGACTTGCTTTTCGGTATTCAAAACCAGAATTAAGGGTGATGTTTTTATTTATTTTCCAACTATGGTCCAGATTTACATCTGTAGATTCAGTTCGCCAAAATGGTCCCACCAAAAAGTCATTTTCTATAAAACCGGAATCTTTTGCTAAAGCCATACCTGACGATTTAATTTCAAATAAACTATAAGAAACTTTAGCAGTAAGTCGATGAGCCTCACTTTGCCATACATCACTTTTCCCCGATATTGAAAAGCTTTCACTGGCATGAATATTATCGACAGAGTAACCACTAAGATTCATGAATCCATCAAGTTCATTTTCACTATAGCGTATGTTGAGTTGATTCTTTTTATATTGCGCCCCAAGCTCTAAATAGGTATTTTTATATGGATCTCTAATGTTGCGTTTTAATGGAGATGTATATTGATGTCCATTAGATTTTTCAACAGAAATATTACTGTGTAATTTTAAGTTTTTAGACACTTCGTGTTGCCAGCTCGAGGCAAAATGTTGATAACCTTTTTCTCCAAGGCTGACGGTGAGCTGTTTATCTGTAGACCGAGTGATAATATTTAGTACACCCAAAAAAGCATTACTGCCATAAAGCGCAGAGCCTGGCCCGCGGATCACTTCGATACGTTCAATTATTTCGATAGGTATATGTGGTGTATAAACAGAGGCTTTACCGAAAGACACTTCATTCAGTCGTTCTCCATTTATCATCACAAGAATATAGCCATTGTCGAGATAAACACCACGGGCATGTTCTTTAGGTACCGCACCAACCCAATCACCACGAGTCATCTGAAAACCCGGTACAAAATTCATAACGTCATAGGCATTTTTAACCCCTAATGAGTGAATGTCCGATCGTTCAAATACAGTGATGCTTGAAGGAACTGTCGACACAGTTTCTTCAGTTTTAGTGGCTAAACTAATACGCACTTCCATTAGTTCTTTTATGCTGAGATCAAATATATCTTTGCCAGTTTTAGCTGCAAAACTAGTATTGATAAAAGTGATGAAAAGACAGCTAATAACCCAAACGACAATTTTCATAGAAATTAATAAATCAGTAGCATTGGCATTAAATTAATTGGTTGCAATGTTAATTGCAAGTTATAACTTACGAAAAATAGGAGATGATTTTTAGACACTAAAATTAACAACATAACATGTTCAACGCCTAAATAATGTCGATCTTCGAAAATGGCTAAATCTTATTTGAGAAGTTCTTTAAGCGGACATGTGAAATCATTTATTATGTATATCTTGATGGGCTAACCAAACCTTACTCTATGAGTTCAATAAACACTACTACTACTAATAAGAGATATATCATTGATATAATTAAGTAGATAAATAATTTTAAAGGAAAATATAATAAGAGGTATAAACTAAGTTACTGATAACAAATTGTTTTTAGTAAATTGTTGCAAAGGTGTTTAGAAATTTCAGAGTGAAATAAAGGTATTTATCTTATTAATAATTCCTTTGCTGTCTAATCCCAGTTCTTGATGAATTTCTTGCTGGGTACCATGCTTAATAAAGCTGTCAGGTAAACCAATATTTAAGATTTTAATGGCGATACCTTGGCTCAGAATATATTCATTTACACCTGAACCCGCACCACCTGCAATAGCGTTATCTTCAACAGTAATAATCACATCATGTTCGGCTACTATTTTATCGATAAGGGTGAAATCAAGCGGTTTAACAAAACGCATATCAACCAGAGTAGTATTGAGCTTTTTAGCCACAATTTTGGCTTCATCTAAAGTACTACCAAAATTTAAAATTGCACAAGTTGGTGACGTGCGATCATGTGTTGATTCAAAAATTGTATTCGCTTTACCTATTTCAATTGTTTCGGCGATATCAGGTAATGTTGCACCATTGCCTGAACCTCTAGGGTAACGAACAGCCGCAGGACCGCTATGTTGAAATCCTGTTGTGAACATCAGCTGACACTCTCTTTCATCCGATGGTGCCATAATAATGATGTTTGGCACACAACGCATAAAACTTAAATCAAATGCACCTTGATGTGTTGGGCCGTCTGCGCCCACAATGCCGGCGCGATCAATCGCGAATAATACCGGTAAGTTTTGTATAGCCACATCATGGATGAATTGATCATAACCACGTTGTAAAAAGCTCGAATATATTGCAACAACAGGTTTATTACCACCAATAGCTAAACCTGCAGCGAAAGTTACTGCGTGTTGTTCGGCAATCGCAACATCATAATATTGCTCAGGAAAACGTTGGCTGAACTCAACCATGCCAGACCCTTCACCCATAGCGGGTGTAATGGCGACGAGGGCATTGTTTTTCTCTGCTGTTTTACAGAGCCAATCGCCAAATATTTTTGAATAAGTGGGTAGGCTTGGCTTACTTTTTGGCAAGCTAGTTTGAGCAGGGTCAAAAATAGGTACTGCATGATATTTTATAGGGTCTTGCTCAGCTGCGTGATAGCCTTTACCTTTTTTAGTAGCAATATGAAGGATTTGAGGCCCTTTCAAATTACGCATGTTGGTGATGGTATCAACTAAACCATTAACATCATGACCGTCAATTGGGCCAATATAGTTAAAGCCTAACTCTTCAAAAAAAGTACTGGGTACAACCATGCCTTTTAAATGTTCTTCAGCACGACTTGCTAATTCTTTAATAGGGGGAATATTTTTAAGTATGCGCTTACTACCTTCACGAATCCCGGTATAAAAGCTTCCAGATAACATTTTTGCGAAGTGATTATTTAATGCGCCTACATTTTCTGAAATCGACATTTCGTTGTCATTTAAAATAACTAACATGTCGCTTTTAATATCGCCTGCATGATTCAATGCTTCAAAAACCATACCTGCAGTCATCGCACCGTCACCAATTACAGCAACTACTTTACGATCTTTTTCTTCTTTCTCGGCAGCAACAGCCATGCCTAATGCTGCAGAAATTGACGTACTCGAATGACCAACGCTTAAAACATCGTATTCACTTTCTTCGCGCCATGGAAAAGGGTGCAGTCCATCTTTTTGACGGATAGTATGCAGTTGGTCGCGTCGACCTGTTAATATCTTATGTGGGTAAGCTTGATGCCCAACATCCCAGATAAGATGGTCGAACGGTGTTTTATAAACATAATGCAATGCGACCGTTAATTCGATTGTTCCGAGACCAGAAGCAAAATGCCCACTACTTTTGCTTACCGAACTCAATAAGTAACTGCGTAGTTCTTTGCTAGCCTGAGTTAGCTGGCTTTGATCTAACATACGTAGATCGCAAGGAGAATTTATGTTGGCCAATAAAGGGTAGTCAGCAAGATTTATAGTCATATTATTTTATTTATTCTTTAAATTGCTAGGGCAAAATTAATGAGCACGTTTTATAATAAACGTCGCAAATTCAGCTAAGTTATCTGTATTGTAGGGTAAAGTCACCAAAGCTTGAAGTGCTTGTTGATATAAGTTGTCAGCTTTTTGCTGAGCGCCTTCTAAACCTAGAAGCGCAGGGTAAGTACTTTTATTAGCTGAAACGTCTGAACCCGCTGGTTTTCCAAGCTCTTCTTCACTCGAAATAATATCAATTATATCATCACGTACTTGGTAGGCTAAACCGACATGTTCAGCATAGGTAACTAATTGGTGTTTTTCATTATCTGTAATGTCGTTACTTATTTCTGCAACCATAATGACGGACGCTTTTAATAATGCGCCCGTTTTTAGTGAATGCAATTTTTCTAATTCAGCGAGTGATACTTTTTTATTCGTCGCTGAAATATCAAGTGCTTGTCCACCACACATTCCTTGGTAACCTGAAGCGTGCACTAATTGACGAATTAAACTAACGCGTTTTGATTCAACGTTAGGACTAAAGTCATGGTTGGCTAAAATATCAAAAGCCAATGTTTGTAAACTATCACCCGCTAAAATGGCTGTTGCTTCATCGAAGGCTTTATGGCATGTGGGTTGTCCACGACGTAAATCGTCATTATCCATTGAAGGTAAGTCATCGTGTATCAACGAAAAGGCATGAATACATTCTAAAGACGCAGCAATGCCGTCAACGTCAGATAACTCAAGCCCAAGTGTTTTACCTGTAATATAGCTTAAATAGGGACGCATGCGCTTGCCACCAATTAATAATCCATATTGCATTGCGGATAGCAGTCTTTCATCATTGACTTCAAATTCAGCTAACTTTTTGGCAAGATATAGATTGATGCGAGTTTGATAGACATCGAGTTGGTTTAATTGGGTCACTAATCGTTACTCGTACTGTCTGAGTCACCTTCTTTTTCAAAAGCTTTTAGTTGAGTTTTACCATTTTTAGTGAGTAATATCTGAATTTTTTGTTCTGCATTTTTTAACTTTTCTTGACTGCCTTGACTAAGATTTAAGCCGCGCTCAAAAAGAGTCATTGAATCTTCCAAACTCAGTTCTCCTTGTTCCAAATTTTGAACAATTTTTTCGAGTTCTGAAAGTGATTCTTCAAAGCTTAAATTTTCAATTTTTTTCTTAGCCATTTACAAGGATCACAGTGATTAAATATCTAGGCGCAAATTTATACCAAACCAAATAATTAATCAACTTCAAGTGCTTTCAATTCCTAATTTAGTTGCTTTGGTGTCTATCAACGAGTAGTTCTTGTATATTACTGCTTTTATATTGATAGAGAGGATCATAAGAAGTTCTCTAGATTATTTATAGGCTAACTGTTGGGCATTTACTCAATTAAATTTTGGACCTATATTTAATAGCGTTTTGTATATCTGCCGCTAAATATTTATGGCTATTATTTTGTGTAATAAATTTACGATTAAAAATAATGACTAATTACTTAAGTTATTGACAATATGGGCGATAATAAATTTACTATCGTGTAGATGTATATAAAGTATAAGTATTCGCGTATCGTAATACCTTAATGTATTATCAAATAATACGAAGATACGTTTTATTTCTTTTTGGAGATTTTTGTGGATATAGCAACAATATTAGGTATTGTGGGCGCAATAGGCTTACTCATTATGGCAATGATGCTGTCTGGTGATATCGGTATGTTTATGGATATGCAGTCAGTTATTATTGTTTTTGGTGGTTCAATATTTATTGTGTTATCTAACTATAATCTCAGTCAATTCCTTGGAATGGGAAAGATTATTGTCAAAGCTTTTATGTTCAAAATTGAACAGCCTGATGACCTTATCGAAAAATCAGTTGAAATGGCTGATGCAGCTCGAAAAGGTGGTTTTTTGGCATTAGAAGAAGCCGAAATCAGTAATGGTTTTATGCAAAAAGGTGTTGATATGCTTGTCGATGGCCACGATGCTGATGTAGTACGCGGTACGCTGCAAAAAGACATTCAACTCACCTCTGAGCGCCATGAAACAGGCGTTGGTATGATGATGGCGCTTGCTGATGTCGCACCTGCAATGGGTATGATTGGCACTTTAATTGGTTTGGTAGCGATGCTATCGAATATGGATGATCCAAAGTCTATTGGTCCGGCAATGGCTGTTGCACTTTTAACAACGCTTTATGGTGCATTCCTTGCTAACGTTATTGCTATTCCTATTGCTTCAAAATTGAAGCTTAGATTAGCAGAAGAGCAAATGAATCAAGAACTCATTCTTGATGCTATTTTAGGTATTCAAGATGGCCAAAACCCACGTGTTATTGAGGGGTTGCTTAAAAACTATCTTGCTGAAGGTAAGCGTGCTGTAAATACAACGGAAGAAGAATAACGGGAGTAATTTATGGCTGAAAAATGTAAATGTCCACCTCCCGGACTCCCGGCTTGGATGGGTACTTTTGCTGACTTAATGTCACTATTGATGTGCTTTTTTGTTTTGCTTTTATCATTTTCCGAAATGGATGTTTTAAAGTTTAAACAAATTGCGGGTTCAATGAAATTTGCTTTTGGTGTTCAAAATAAAATTGAAGTGAAAGATATTCCCAAAGGCACCAGTATTATCGCGCAAGAGTTCCGCCCAGGTAAACCAGAGCCAACACCTATTGAAGTTATCCAGCAACAAACAATGGAAATGACACAACCAATGTTGGAGTTTCAAGCAGGTGATGAAACGTCTGCCGGTGGTCGACAAGAGCAGCGTGGCACAGAACGTGGTGGGCAGTCGCAAAGTACGGCTGACGAAATGTCAGCACAGGCGATGCAGAAAGCCAAAGATGAGCTTGAACAATCTTCACAGGAACAAGTGAATGAGCTTGTTAAAAAAATAGCTGAGCAGTTAGAACAACAAATTCAAGATGGTGCAATAGAACTTGAGTCTTTAGGACAGCAAGTTACTATTCGTATTCGTGAAAATGGTTCTTTCCCTTCGGGATCTGCATTTTTACAACCACAATTTCGACCGATTATCAGAGAGATAGGTGAGCTACTTAAAACGGTGCCCGGTGAGATAATGGTTTCAGCACATACTGATAACCGTGGTATTAACTCTGAATTGTTTTCTTCAAATTGGGAGTTGTCCAGTACACGAGCTGTTGCAATTGTACATGAGTTACTAAAAGTATCAGGATTCGAACAATCGCGTTTACTTGCAGTTGGCCATGCTGATACTCGACCATTAGTGCCAAATACTAATGCGCTTAATCGTCGTCGTAATCGTCGTGTTGAGATATCCATTAATCAAGGTAAAGCCAAAAAAACCGAACCCATTTCTATCCTTAAAGAATAAAGTAAAATAATAATATCTAATATCTAATAGCTATTAAGTGTAAATATTCTGTTTATTTCTCAATGGCTATTTTTTCAACTTACCCTTCATTTCAATTTCGTGTATAATTTGCGCCATTATTTTTGCTGGCCGATTGTGGCCTTTATTATTGTTATATATTTAGGATCGTTTGTTCATGAAATTCATCGTAAAACTCCAGGCTGAAATTGCCGTAAAAAGTCGCCCAGTTCGTAAGCGCTTTACTAAAATTTTAGAATCTAGTATTAAAAATGTTTTACGTCGTGTCGATGAACAAGTAACCACTCAGTCAAACTGGGATAATATTGAAGTTAACACTAAGAACAATAGTCCTGAAAATC
>Ga0307492_10000897_pt1 | contig 12517 bp, 7 predicted proteins | sample SI3LmetaG_FD_202365 | JGI IMG/M metagenome (GOLD analysis project Ga0307492, IMG submission 202365) | Sea-ice brine microbial communities from Beaufort Sea near Barrow, Alaska, United States - SI3L | ecosystem: Environmental > Aquatic > Marine > Coastal | place: USA: Alaska | collected 2017-05-06
ATGTCTGTTGGCCGCTGTCTGGAAAATCGCTAACCTGTTGTACCGAATTCACGATTGCATGTTAAGGCTGAAGTATTCAAAGTGAGGACTCTATGTAATGCACTGAGAAAGTTCTACTTTTTATGCAGAAATGATACTTTTTAGCGTGGAATTGTACTGAAAGTGTTTAAAAGTATTGGTTATGTGCACCAATGAATGTTGTATTTGTCAGCGATTGTCAAAAAAGATCTATCAGCAGAACAAGACGTATTTTAAATGGGTATGCCTCGCGTTCCGGAAGAGCAACACGGATGACGCCGATTACCGAAGAGGCACTTATGGATATTTGGCGACAACCTTGAAAGACACCGAGTCTTGGTACCACAACATCCCCCTGAGGGATAAATCAGACAACGCTGCCTTTATACTTATTGAATCGGTGTTCCACGAGCAGGTTATGAACGCTTTGGGTCAAACCGAGCTGGTATCAGAGGCCAGCAGGCTTGAGAAAATACAGTCGCCAGATAATGTGTGGCTATGCTGGTCGAAAAAAGAGCTTGAGACTGCCTGCGATGACTTGGGTATAGCAAAGACTGATGGCCTATCCATTAGGCTCGCTGTCTTTAAAGAAGACCAGAAATGGTCATGGCACTCGTCTGTTGGGGTTTTGGGGGCATTCCGTCCTGAAGTGACACTTATCCTGACACAGGGGGCTGACAAGGACTGCAGACTCTGCTTAAGGTTTGTTCAACCTCTATCAGCTGGCTCGTGTAAAGCCGATTGCACTTACTATACGAAACTGCGCTTAATTGTTTTTAGAGGTTTTGAATGAAATTAGAGCCTATAAATAAATTGGCAAAACACGAATCAAAGAAACGTTAGTTATCCCGATTTGCAGTGAGAAAGGAGTAACTATTGATGATTTTAGTGTTAGTCATAGGCTGCATGCAATCGGGAAGGTTAACGGCAAGGGTATAGCCAATTTAGGGCTTGATGTGTACGAGTAAATTCATAAAAAATATAAAGTTTCTCCGTCCATGGAAAGTAATTTATCAGAGAGATCAAATAAAATAAAAAATAATATTTCGTTTGGTGGTTTAACTTTACCCTGTAAATGACTGGAAGTAATATAGAGTTGAGGTCGTAAGATAATGTCGGATATCAGTGCAGCACGTCGAAAACTGGTGGGTTGGGTGAAGCAATCGCTGATCGGAGAAGACCTAAAAGACAACATACTAATTGAAACAAATCCGTTAAATCGTTATACAACGGGGATTCTGTATCCAGCTGGCACTGTCTATGAAGAAAGTGGATCGGACACCAGCGCGGTTGCTACTGAAGGTGATAACAGTAATTTAGTGCTAGAGCCGACAAGACAGAAAAAATATCAACCACCTTCCTCGATGGGGTTTTCTTTCTATGTGGATACCTTATTGGCAACTCTAAGAATTTTTTATAGTGCTGTAAGTTTTAATAAATCTAAGAAATCTGATGAGTCTGATAATATTCAAAATTGGAAAAAAAGCCCGCTTGCATTGGATGATGGTGAAGAGCTGTCAGTGTCCTTAGGTTCGTCTAGCAGGCACAATGTATTGGGTGGCAGAGGGCGTATAGACGTTGTCGTTCGGACCCATGGTGATGGTCGAATAGTAACGGTTACTTTGTCTAATATTAAAAAAGCACATGTTGGCGAGGACGAGAAAAAGTTACGCGACGCTACCGCGATAGGTTCGATATTTGAAGCCAAGTTAAGGTGTTTTATTCCTGAATATGGGGTCCGAAATTACCCAAGAGTAAGCCATGCTCTTTTATCTGAAGAAGAACAAGAGCTTGAGTTGCGTTACAAAGATGAACGTGTATACGCGATAGGTCACGGCGTCGCGGTCGATTGGTCCTTAAAAAACGAGAATATTGAAATATATAGCGACTTCATGCCCGTAGTTGAAGTTCCTCAAGTTACAGCAAATACCGGCAAATCACAGATTGTCTTAACCTTTGGTTATTTAAAAAGTATTGAAGACGATGAAGGTGTCTTTTCTAAACTTGAAAGTTTTGTGGATGCCTATGAAGATTGGATTGAGGATCAACAGGAGCTGGCTTCCTCAGAAAGTTCAGAAGAGCAAGAAGTTGCCAGGCGGCTAATAAATCGCATGGAGGAAGCGAAGTCCCGAATGAGAAGTGGTATTTCTCGTATGCAAAGTGACATAGATGCTCAATACGCCTTTGCATCTGCGAATAGGGCTATGTTGATGCAGATGGAACTGAATGGACTTGCGCCTGAGAGTTCTCCGTATGCTTGGCGCCCATTTCAGTTGGCTTTCTTCTTAATGGCATTAGAATCTTCAATAGATGAGGATAGCGATTTTCGGGATTGCGTTGATCTAATTTGGTTTCCTACGGGTGGCGGTAAAACAGAAGCGTATCTTGGGGTCATGGCCTTTGTGTTTGTCTACCGTCGACTTCGCTATTCGAGTAGCGGGGGTGGTACTACTGCAATAATGCGTTATACGCTTAGATTGTTAACGTCACAGCAATTTATTCGAGCCTGTAAAGTCGTATCGGCCCTAGAGTTAGTTCGCCAGGGTGCCGATTGCTTGGGTGAGGAGCCATTTAGTGTTGGGTTGTGGTTAGGTAGTGCCTCTTCGCCAAATACATTCATTCAAGCTCAAGAGACGTTGGATAAGCGAAATTTTAGTAAATTTGTACTTCAAGAATGCCCATGGTGTTCAACTCCCTTTACCGAAGAAAACTACCTAGCCGGCGAGCAACAATTTAATTTCAGATGCACAAATAAAAAGTGTAGCTTAGGTGTATCAAGGGCAGGTATTTTACCATTTAATGTGGTTGATGAAGCCCTTTATATGTCACCGCCTACTTTGCTCATTGCGACAGTCGATAAATTTGCACGCTTACCCTGGGAAGAAAGAGCGGGGTCGTTCTTCGGAGGAAAGATAAACCGCCCACCTGAACTGATTATTCAAGATGAGCTTCATCTAATCTCAGGGGCACTGGGGTCTATTGTCGGTCTATATGAGGTTGGTTTTGAAGCGATATTAATCTCGCGTGGTGTGTATCCAAAGTTCATCGCTTCTACAGCGACTATTCGGCAGGCACAAGAGCAGGTTCAGTCATTATTCGGTCGAGAGAAAATGTCTGTATTTCCGCCGGTAGGTCTAAGGCAGAAAGATTCCTATTTTGCTCGGGAAGTTCCAACGACTGAAAAACCTGGGCGGTTCTATGTAGGTTATATGGCGTTTGGCCGTAAAAGGGTGGATAGTCTCGTAGATCTAGCAGGTGCACTGGTGGCTGCTCCGCAAGCGTGCTTTGCAGATAACCCTTTATTCAAGGATGCTTGGTGGACCCAAATGGTGTATCACGGAAGCTTGAAAAGTGTGGGTAACAGTAGAACCAATTTTCAAATTGGAGTGCCGAGAGTCCAACGTTATTTATTACTTAAAGACTTTCTAAATAAATTAAATGATCTAGAACCAGGGTTAGCCGAAGAGTTTAAAAAGACAAAGACGGCAAACCAGAGTGGTTTCTATAGTGGTAAATGTCCTCCTTTGTTAGCCGAGGGAGATGTGCGGAAACTCTACGATAACTATTTTCCGGTAAGAGATTTGACGATTAAATCTCTTACCAGTAATCAGTCAGCCGAAGAAAATTCGCGTGTTTTTGAAGGGTTGAAAGTGCCCTATACCAATCCGCAATCTTTGGATGTTATCTTAGCTACCAATATGGTCTCTGTAGGGTTAGATGAACCACGCCTGGGCCTCATGGTCATTAATGGTCAACCACTCACTACGGCAGAATATATTCAAGCTAGCAGCCGCGTTGGTCGAAGTGACACACCAGGGGTTGTTTTTACGAATTATTACAAAACACAGGCAAGAAGCTTATCTCACTATGAAAACTTCCGGGCGTACCACCGTTCTTTTTACCGATTCGTTGAACCTTCTAGCGTAACTCCATTTACACGCCAAGTTCGCAACAGGGCCCTTCATGCCGCCCTGGTATCTGCAGTAAGGCATAGTGAGAATGGATTGATAAAAAATTCGGATGCTGAGAAATTCGATGCTAGTAATGTATTAATTTTAAAAATTCTTAGACTTATAAAGTCCAGAATTAAATATGCACTTTTGGGGAGTGCAAGCGAAAAGCTGGAAATTATTGAAGACTGTGGGCTGCAGCTAACAAAGATAGCGGAGGAATGGGCTAGTGAAATCGAATCTTCAACAAACCTAAGGTACAATGCCTCTGATAAATCCGCAGACAGTTTGTTAGTTGCTTTTGAACAACATAATAAAGGTGTTGGACTGTGGCCTACGCTAAATTCAATGCGAAACGTTGAAAAAACGGGGCTTTTTGAGGTGGCTGGAGGAGCACAAGATGAAAGGTAAATTATGGTTTACTCCTGTTCGATTTTCCCACTTGACGAGCCATGCCGCGGTTGGATCAGTCGTCCGAGATCAGAACGATTGGCTGATGTTTGTGAAAGATATCTCAAATTGGCCTGAGAAAGATATGCAGCAATTGCATGCGGTTGAACGGATAAAGCGAAACCTTTCAGTATCGGGTCGCCTACTGTTACCACCTGAGGCAGGTATTGACGAAAAGGCTAACCTAAAGATCAACGGCGGCACAATTCCAACGGAGCGATTCCCATCATGGGCAGTGTGCCAAGCGTGCAACCTTCTGCATTTTAAGCCGTGGCTTAAACAGGGTCTAAATATAAACGACCGTATCCTCTGCGCCATTTGTTCAACTGGTGAGCTACAGCAAGTTACGTGGTGTGCCACAAGCAGTCTTGCGGGTTTGATGGACGTACCTTGGCATAGAATATGTCATACTAATACTGATACTCGATGCCCACCAGAGAGGAATGCGAGTTATCTAAAACTGGAGCAAGATGACCGAGGCCGCTGGAAAGTTATCTGTACTAAATGCAAGTCACCTCGCGCATTCGAACGAGCAGATTTTAATGAATATTTTCATTATCAGCCCGGTGTGAAATTAGGTTCGCATACAGGCGATAATGCCATTGTCTATACTATTATGGAGGTTAACGACCCTCGAGTTTACAGTGCTGCGAATGAGCGTGCACTCGTGATCCCCCCTGAATCAAATATTGACCGAAAATCGTTAGTTTACCGACTTCAACAGCATTCTCATATTGTCTCTGACATTAAGAACGCAACGCGGGCTCTCCAACGGAGGCGAGAGATTAAGAAAGCGTTGAGAACGTTTAGGTGTACCGAAGATGACTTGTTTGAAGCATTAGAGTCTATCGATCGTGAACAGGCGTTAACTGGAGGGCTCCTAGATAACTTTGATTCATGCGATATGCGGGGTGATGAATATGAGGCACTTGTTACGCAACATCAGTTTAGTAGTGAGGCTGACTTCATCACGCGGCATTTCACAAATGAATGGCACAATTATGTTGAAAGCCAGCTTAGCACGCTTGAATTGAGGTTCACGGCTAGTTTGGTAGACAGATTAGTTGCGGTCGACCGCCTACGGGTGATAGAGGTTTTTCAGGGATTTCAACGTTATGCCAGCGACTCTGATTCCATCGATTCTCAAGTTATTCAATCTCCAGATTTCACCGGTACTTTAGATTGGCTGCCTGCGATTGAATTGTTTGGAGAAGGTATATTTTTTTCACTAGATTGTGAAAAGTTAGAGCAGTGGGAGTTGAACATAAACGTCCGACGAAGAGCCCAAGAAATAGAAGAGCGTTATAACGAATCAGAAATCGACTTGCCGGAAGAGGTGTTACCCACTCCCCGATTCATTATGCTGCATACACTCGCTCATCTGTTTATGAGGGAACTTGAGTCATCGGCAGGGTACCCGGCAGCGTCACTCCAAGAGAGAATCTACTGTTCTACAAGCGGTAGTATGGCAGGTATTCTGATTTATACCGCAGTTCCTGATGTTGCTGGTTCGCTGGGCGGCATTGTTGCGTTAGCGAAGCCAGAAAAGTTCTCTCGAATTTTGGATGCAACGATGCGCGAGGCAGAATGGTGCTCTATGGATCCGGTTTGTAGTGAAATGGAAGGGCAAGGGCCCTCATGGTTGAACCGAGCGGCTTGTCACGGCTGTGCATTAGTCCCAGATACATCCTGCAGCTATCATAACGTTTTTTTGGACAGGGTCTTTATCAAAGGAAATCTGGATGAAGGTATTCCATCACTTGCAGATATAATGAGATAGCAATGGCAAAGCGAGTATTTGAATTACCGAAAGAGCATGAGCTCACCACAGACCAACGAATGGCAATTCGTAAACCTGCAAACGGGCAGTATTTAGTTGTTGGAGCGCCGGGTACGGGAAAGTCTGTGGTTGCCCTTTGGCGATTGAGAAAGTCTTCTGAAGAAAGTAAAACCCAATTCCTAACGTTTAATCACGTTTTGAATCATGCAAATAGTATCTTGGCTGACAATCAGAAAAAACTTAATATGAGTACTGCTATATCTTGGATTTATGATTTTCAATGGAAACTTGTTGGAGGTACTCATGAGAATTTCCATGAAACCAAAATGCCTGAAATTGGAAGCTGGCAACCAGATTACGATCGACTAATTGAACGCTTTGAAAGAAACTCTGGAAGCTGCTCTGGGCTAAGCTTTATAATTGATGAAGGTCAGGATTTGCCGCAGGGTTGGTATGAGGCGATTGAGGCACTTAAGGTAGAGAACTTCTTTGTTGTTGCAGATCAAAACCAGCAGATTACCGACGAAAATTCTTCAGATCAAGAATTGATGGCAGTATTGGGGTTGGATAAGGTTGATGTTTTGAAGTTAACGGAAAACTGGCGAAATACCACACCTATTGCAGCATTTGCCAACTATTTCTATACCGATAAATCCAGTCCTAAACCCGCACTGCCACATAAGCCTTCAGCTCATTCACCTATTTTATATGAGTACGAAAAATTAGATAGCGCAAAGGAGTTAATACTAAGCTCATATGATAATGACCCATCAAAGTTAATTGGGTTAATTGTGGCAAATGAAAATAAGAGAGTGCATTGGGCTCTTGATCTTTCAAAAGATAATAAAACCAGAAGAGAGTCACCGCCAATCGTGAGTACCTATTCTTCAGATCAAAAGAGTGCTGTACATATTGACTTTGGCCAAGGTGGAATTGTTGTTCTGAATGATAAGTCGGTTAAAGGTATAGAATTTGATGAAGTTTTTATTATTATAGATGGATTTAAGGCTACCAATAATAAGGAGTCGCTGATGAAAAGAATGTACGTTATGGCATCAAGAGCTCGAGAGAGATTGTTTCTACTTAAGAGCGTAGTGCAAACCAGTATCTTAGAAGAAATCCTGCCTCCTTCTGGCACATCTATATCTATCGACAGAAAAGGTAAAGTTGAAAAACTGGAAATTATGAAGAGAATAAAAATATGACATCACAACGTTGGTTTATAGTCACTAATACAGATAACTTGAAGTTCTTCTACGACAGTAACTTGATTGTTGATAGGCAAGCGTTTCCTGCTAAATCGTATATGCATGATATGCAGGCTGAGCGTCCTCTAGGCTATATGCCATGTTTCTCAAAGGATAATTTATCTCGCGCTTTAAAATCTTGTAAACGTGAGGATGAAAATCTTATCAGTTGTTTAGTTGAGGTTGACTTAAAGAAAATCGAGTTCGACCAAGTCTATATTCATGCTAAATCAAGAAAAGATCATGAGTTCGACTTTATTAGTTGGCAGGATATCGATAAGCAGGAGGCAGATGAAATCCTTCTGCCCGCACCGTTACCTTTGTGTAATGTGAAAAACATCTATCTGCCAGATGCCAAATCACTAAAATCAGTAAGCCAAGAGTTTATTGCAAGCTTTGGTGATTTTTCCTCAAAGTTTTTCAGTGCAAATGCAGTGCTATTTAAAGTTAAGAAGGACCAGCCAAAAGAACTGATATTAGATGCTGGTTTATTAGCGCTGTCAACTTCTTTAGCTGATATAGAAGATGTCAGCCTTAGCTACACCAAAACATTCGCCTATGGTGGTGCGCTAGCACTAGGTTATTATCAAACAAAAAACGGTCGTCATAGCAGCGATTTATTTAAAGCTTTTTCTCAAAATGAATTCGACAAAGATAAATTCCCCCATTTGGGCTCTCTGGTAAGCTGGTTATTTGATAGTGAGTATGAAAATTCTGAGCTTGAATCATTTTATTTCTCAATCTTCGACTTAATAGTGGGGGAGGCTGACCTGGGTTCGGTTCACTTCGATCTTTTAAAGTTTTTTGAGGATAAAGAGAGATTACCACAAAGTTACGCGCATGTATCGGGCCTAGCTGTTCGATTGCGACAGCTTATAGATCGTACTTACGAAGGTGATTTAGATAGCTATTTTTTAAAATTGATTGAAGCATATGAATCAAAAGGGGTGGGTAATTCAAAAGTTTTTTTACTTATATCACTAATTTTTGTTAGGGCTCACTCAGAAACATTATTGAAGTTTTTCCATGACATGTTCACAGAAGAGGACTATTTTCTGTCTGCTGTATTTTTCGGCATGATTAAAGGCGTAGGTAGCACGCCAGGGAAAATCCGAAAGATAGAAGGTCTAAGAGATTGGATTTCCTTTAAGATGACAGAATTAATGCATCGAAGTATTGCGATGCCAATCAAGCTTACTAAGGGTCCATCATCGCCAGTCTTGATCCATAATAAATTCATAAAGAGGTCCGCAGTAGCAAAGACGCAGGATTCTCTTCAGAAATTCTCCCAACATATAGCTGCGGATGAAAAGGAATTCATCTCATGGACTTTAAATACTAAAGATGAGTATGCTGTAAGACCCGGCATCATTACTTTTTCCCAGCGCCCCTCGTTGCGTGCGGAAATAGATCATGATCGACTAGAAAGTATTATTATTTATAAAACGATTAAAGAGACAGATGATTTATTTGATTTCAATGAAGTATTTAAAATCTTCAAGGCATAATTGATGAAACTTGTACCTGCGCGACCCTTTGACACCGAAAGCAAGGCCGAGGTTAGAGTGTTTGATGCGCTCGCGTCGACGGAATTCCCAGATCATCACCCTAAAGGATTTCATTCTCTACTATTAACTCATCATGAGCAAAAAAGAGTTGGGGAAGCAGACTTTGTTATTTTGTCGATTTATGGCTTGTTTGTTTTGGAAGTTAAAGGTGGTTCTATAAAACTTGAAGATGGCAAATGGACTGCCACCGGAATGAATGGAGCTAATATTATTCAGGATCCTTTTCATCAGGCAAATACTGCTGTACATGCAATTAAGAATAAAGTTGATGAATTCTTAGGGACCAATAAGAAAAGGTTTTCAATTGGGTATGGTGTTGTTTTTCCCGACTGCAAGTTTAGCCAATACGGATCCGAATGGGAGCGGGAAATGGTTTGTGATCGAGAAGACTTGCGAAATTTTAACCACTGGTTAAGAAGTTTATTTAATTATTGGCATGATCGACCGAACAATGATATTTTGCTTACTCAATCTGATGTAGATGTATTTTCCTTGATTTTAAGACCAAGTTTTGAGCTTATTCAACCTATTTTTGAACAGGTTAAACAGGTTGAGCGTTCATCTGTTCAGCTCACGGAAGAACAGTATCGCTATGTTGACATAGCTATGGATAACCAGCGAGTGATTTGCAGTGGTGGTGCTGGTACCGGAAAAACCTTTCTGGCTGCCGAACTGGCTCGACGTATGCTCAATGAGGGAAAAAATGTTCTTTTAATTTGCAAGTCTTCCTGGCTTCGTCATTACTTAACCGCGCGAATCCCTAGCGACGGCCTTTTCGTTGCCACAATATCTTCTGTGTCCTCGGTCATTAGGCGCTCTGGGCTGGATTCTTTCGATGTGGCTATCATAGATGAAGGTCAAGATTTACTGAATTCAAAAGACCTCAATCAACTGGATTCTATTTTAACTAATGGATTTACCCATGGGCAGTGGTATTTTTTTCACGATTCAAATAATCAGTCAAACCTTCTATCAAAGGTTGAGCCGGGTGCACTTGATTGGCTAAAATCTCAAGCTAACCCTACCAATCTGAAGCTGACAATTAACTGTAGAAACACAACTAATATATTGAGCGCTATACAGTCAGAGCTCAAATGTGATGTCGGTAATCCTACATTGGTAGACGGGCCTGAAGTTACCGAATATCGAATAACTCGTGAACATACTATGGATAAATTGGAAGTACTTCTTGAGGAGCTTCAAAACTCGGAACTTGATATGGGAACAATTACCATTTTGTCTCCCGTTCAAAAAAGAACATCGATAGTCTCTGAGCTATCATCTAAAGTTCAGGATACTATTTCTGAGCTAGATGACTATAGAGTCAGAAAGTTTCCGTATGCTGGAATCACGTTTGCTCAAATTAAAGACTTTAAAGGATTAGAGAATGACGTGATCATTCTTGTCGACATGCCACATCCCGATACTTTGAAAGCAGATGAAAGCACGGCCCTTCATTATGTCGGGATGAGTCGGGCGAGGGCGATGCTTTATTGTTTTTGGGATGCTGAGAGGCAGGCCTAAAAATTAGGGTTTAGTTGGTTTGGTGTCTACAAAGCTATCAATTTTTTCTGATTTTTTATTAAGGTACGCAAATATTTTTCGAGTAACACTATGATCCTTTAGGAAATCAATAAAAAGGTGGAGTTATCAAAAATGAGTTTAAAAGTATTTTATCCACTAGGCACAGATGAATTCGATTGGCTGTGAGATGCTGCTGGTCATGAAAAAACACAGCCCAACCGACATTAAAAAAAATCCTATTAGCTAAATATATCCTCCCTCAATAAGCGTGAAAAGTGACGCGGATGGCCTCAATGCCGAAGGTTTGGTTGAGCAAGACTCCAGTCCGGTGGAGGCGAGTCCAGCCCGGGTGCTGACCTAGGCTCAAGCTACGGCACCGAAGACTCGCGGCCGTAAACCCTTACCGGCCAACCTACCCCGCAAACGAGTCGAATACGATCTCGACGACGATGCGAAAACCTTTATGTGTGGCTGACAAGAGCAACGCCGGTTCACATCTCTTGGCCTTCATCACCACCGCTAAATTCCAAGATGCCTTGCCACCCTAACGGCAGAATACTGTCTTTAAGTGCACTCAGGACCGATGGCTATGCGGGCTACGATCAAGCAGTCGCCCAGCATAAACTGCAACATGCCCAATACTGGGCCCACGCAGGTCGGAAATTTGTGGAGGCCGAGAAAGCGCTGCCGAAAGGCAAAAAGAGCCCAGCGATTACTGAACTGTTGAGTCTGATCCGAAAACTCTACGGTACTGAAAAGAGTTTAAAAGGCCAGTGTGCCGATTAAAAAATCCCGAGTCAGACGCAATAAAAATTCGTGTTAAATAAATTATAATCCACGTTAGCAAAGAAAATCTTCACCGTCACCCCGAATAGTACATTGGGTATTGCCATCAACTCCGTAATCGTTAGACCAATCATATATGCCAACGATAGAGGCAAGCCCCGTAGTAGTTGTATAACCTGTTGAGTTTGAACAGGAAGTCAACGCCAGCGTGCAGCTTAATGGCGATGCCGACAAGCGGTTAAGAGATTTAAAACGCATAAAGAGTGGCGTTACAGTTTCATCAGGGATTAGAGGCACACTTAGCATGAATAGTATTATTTTCCAATACTTAAATCGATAACAATGAAAGTTGCTATTACGACCTGTATCAATACTAGAAGTAATTATTATAGTCAATATGGCAGTAATTGATTGTATGTTCATTTAGCTTTTGTGATATCACTTGGCTAATTCAACAAGAAAGCGCGAGGACCGTACTATTAAAAAACTTTTTTGGTGTCCAGTAATTTAGGCATTGGCGCGCTTGATTATTAAGGTTATCTACTGCTCTTGTCTGCAACCTGGCCACTACCCTGGTCCATTTATGTTCTGTTGGAGCCTAGTGGCGCAATGAGCCATTTATTTTCTCGTTGCTGCCACCTCGCCAGGGTGAATAAGGGTCACGGACATATGGATTAATCCGGCGGTGCTTTACCTTCCCAGCTTAATTACGCTTTGAGCCGGTTCGGCAAGGTGACGTAGGTATAGCTCTTTCTGTATCATGGCAGACGAGCAGCCGATCAAAGGGCTAGCGCAAATGTCACCAGCCTGTAATCTGCTGTGCAGACCTGATATAAAGCCAGCGCCTTACTATTAGCTTGTTAAAATTCAGTAACAAAAGGTTTATAGCGCAACAATGGACACCACCGCCTACCGCCGTGCCCAGCAATATATTAAAAACCGTAAGCAACACCCCGCCTGGCTGTTGCTGGCTTCGCCGCGCGCGCCGCTGATTCTCGGCTGCCTCAGTTCCCTGTTCGAATACGCTGAAGATGGCGTCGCCGAGGAACAGGCCCTGCAAGCATTGAGCGAGATGCTGAGTGAGTTTTCGGACCAGGCCGATTATGGCATCAGCCCAGACAGCACGGCGCAATTGGCCGGAAAAGAACTGCGCGAATGGCTCAAGCGCGGCTTGGTGACTGAACGCGGGCAGCG
>Ga0307492_10000898_pt1 | contig 12509 bp, 12 predicted proteins | sample SI3LmetaG_FD_202365 | JGI IMG/M metagenome (GOLD analysis project Ga0307492, IMG submission 202365) | Sea-ice brine microbial communities from Beaufort Sea near Barrow, Alaska, United States - SI3L | ecosystem: Environmental > Aquatic > Marine > Coastal | place: USA: Alaska | collected 2017-05-06
CCCCTAGAAAAATATAAGGACCTTGTTTGTTTAGCATCTCACCAGTACTGATGGGCTCCAGCTCACTCTCTTCCAAGGCGAGTGTATATTCTTCGGTCATTACTAAGCGAAGGCGAGCAAAGAGCGCAACAACGTTTATTGCAAAGGCAACAAAGAAGGGGTAACGCCAGCCCCAGGCTTGAAAGTCTTCGTCACTCACGCTTGTGATCAAATATAGGAATAATAAATTAGCGATTAGAAAGCCTATTGGCGCACCAAGTTGGCCAATCATTGCATACCAGCTTCGCTTAGATTTTGGTGAATTCAATACTAATAAAGAAGGCAGTCCATCCCATGAGCCACCTAGGGCAATACCTTGTAAAACTCTAAACATGATCAGCAAAAATATTGACGCCCCACCGAGCGTATTATAGCCCGGTAAGAAAGCAATACCTGCTGTTGCTGTACCGAGTAAAAGCAATGAAGTGGTGAGCTTTACACTGCGGCCACATCGACGTTGAATAATCATAAAGAGTGCGGTGCCAAAAGGTCTTGAGATAAACGCCATAGAGAAGATAGCAAAACCGTAGAGTATGCCCTCTAATGTGCTCACAAAAGGGAAAAACACGTTGGGAAATACCAACACGCAAGCGATTCCAAACACAAAGAAGTCAAAATGTTCTGATGCACGGCCAATAACAACGCCGATAGCGATTTCACCGGGAGCAACAGTAGAATGCTTTTCAGAAGTTTGCTTTTCTATGGCCGAAGAGCCACTAGTTATATTAGGGTTGGTCGAACTGGCCATGGCGAAATTATCATCCGAATTCATAAAGGAGGCTAGAGTACTCCTATCTTGATACACCAGCCATAGGACAAATTGTCCAATTCTATCCTCTACTTATTTATTTTAAAGTGCAACTTCTGTTTTACACTTGAATTCGCGAGTGACGATGTCAATTAACAAAATTTTACGCAATATTTACTTTCCAGTCTCTTTCATATTATTGTCGGGCTGCGACACTGTGGTGATGTCACCCTCCGGCGATATTGCTGCTCAACAAGCTAATCTTCTTGTTTGGGCAACGGGTCTAATGTTGATTATCGTTGTTCCTGTGATTTTCTTTATCCTACTTTTCGCATGGCGTTATCGTGCTGGCAATAAGGAGGCTATCTATGAGCCCGATTGGGATCACTCTACCAGCTTAGAGCTTCTTATTTGGGCTGCGCCGTTGGCTATTGTTATTGCTTTGGGCGCTCTTACCTGGGTCAGCACTCACAAACTTGATCCCTACCGACCCCTTGATCGCATCGCTGAAAATAGGCCAATTCCTGAAGGAGTTGAGACTTTGGTTGTAGAAGTTGTGGCGATGGATTGGAAGTGGTTATTCTTTTACCCAGAGTATGGAATTGCAGTGGTTAACCAACTAGCAGCACCGGTTGATCGTCCTATTAAATTTAAGATTACTTCGACCACTATGATGAATTCATTCTTTATTCCTGCACTTGCGGGCCAGATTTATGCAATGGGCGGCATGGAAACTAAGCTCCATGCCGTTATTAACGAAGCTGGGAATTATGATGGTTTCTCTGCCAATTATTCTGGTAAAGGATTTAACGGTATGAGGTTTAAATTCATTGGGATGCCTGAGGATAGTTTTGATGAGTGGCTTGTCAAAGTTAAAACCGATGGCAAAACGCTTAGCCGTTCTGTTTATAAAGAGCTAGCAAAACCAAGCGAGTACAATCCGGTGCAATACTACAGCGCAGTCGAGCCTGAACTTTACGAATCTATTCTTAATCGCTGTGTCGAGCCAGGTACCCCGTGTATGAAGGATTGGATGACACATCATAAGGGCGATCACAGCACATCGGCTGGTGCAATTATTGAGGGCAAGACCAGCCATGATCACTAACTTGCTGAGTACAGCTGTGTTAACTATTCCGCCTATATTCTATTCACTGACAATGCCCCACGGGCACTGGTACTTTTCATGATTGAACAGTTTGATTTAAGCAAGCTTGTATTCGGCCGTCTTACTTGGGACGCCATACCTTTACACGATCCTATCCTGGTTGCGACATTCGCCCTGGTTATGATTGGTGGTGGCACCTTAGTAACGGCATTAACTTATTACAAGGTTTGGGGATACTTATGGCGGGAGTGGATTACCAGCATTGATCACAAGCGCATCGGCGTAATGTACATGATATTAGGTTTTGTGATGTTAATGAGGGGCTTTTCTGACGCCATTTTGATGCGGGTTCACCAAGCATTTGCTTTTGGCGATTCTGCGGGTTTTTTGCCACCGGATCATTACGACCAGATCTTTACTGCTCACGGCGTCATCATGATTTTCTTTGTCGCAATGCCTTTTGTAGTCGGCCTCATGAATTACATTGTGCCGTTGCAAATTGGGGCGCGCGACGTTGCGTTTCCATTCTTAAATAATTTAAGTTTTTGGATGACTGCAGCTGGTGCCGGCTTAGTCATGGTATCGCTATTTATCGGCCAATTTGCAAAAACTGGGTGGCTGGCCTACCCGCCTTTATCTGGAATACTGCAAAGTCCTGGTGTTGGAGTTGATTATTATATTTGGGCCTTGCAGATAGCTGGGGTGGGAACCTTGTTGTCGGGTATTAACCTTATGGTAACCATCGTTAAAATGCGCGCTCCTGGTATGAATATGATGAAAATGCCAGTATTTGTTTGGACTTCGCTATGTGCCAATGTTTTGATTGTTGCTGCGTTCCCTGTTTTGACTGCGGTAATGGGTATGCTTACTCTAGACCGATACTTGGACATGAATTTTTTCACCAACGATCTAGGCGGCAACGCCATGATGTATGTCAATCTAATCTGGATTTGGGGTCATCCAGAGGTGTATATTTTGATCTTGCCGCTTTTCGGTGTATTTTCTGAAATAGTCGCTACCTACAGCCGTAAACGCCTGTTTGGTTATTCATCTATGATTTACGCCACCGTAGTAATTACGGTGCTGGCTTATATGGTATGGCTACACCACTTCTTTACGATGGGTTCTGGCGCGACGGTGAACAGTTTCTTTGGTATTGCCACTATGATTATCTCAATTCCGACGGGCGCAAAACTGTTTAACTGGCTGTTCACCATGTATCGTGGTCGGATCCAATTTGACGTGCCTATGTTATGGACTATCGGCTTTATGATAACTTTCATTATTGGTGGCATGACAGGTGTTTTATTAGCCGTACCACCGGTAGACTTTGTGCTGCATAACAGCCTGTTTTTGATCGCTCACTTCCATAACGTTATCATCGGTGGAGTAGTTTTTGGTACCTTTGCTGCTGTTACCTATTGGTACCCTAAGGTGACTGGTTACAGGCTCGACCCGTTTTGGGGTAAAGCGTCATTCTGGTGCTGGTTCACTGGCTTTTATCTCGCATTTATGCCGCTCTATCTACTGGGTTTCATGGGTGTAACGCGACGCATGAGTTATTTTGACGATCCGTCACTGCAGATTTGGTTTCAGGTTGCGCTGTGTGGCGCCTTGCTAATTGCACTAGGCATTCTTTGTTTTATTATTCAACTATATGTGAGCTACAAAAACCGCGATGCGCTAAGTGATAAGACTGGCGATCCATGGAATGGCCGCACTTTAGAGTGGTCAACCTCGTCACCACCACCGCAGTACAACTTTGCGTTTACGCCTCGCGTGTATGACATCGATGCGTGGTGGCACATGAAAGCCAATGGTTTTGTTCGCCCTACCGATGGCTTTATGCCCATACACATGCCCAAGAATACGGCAGCGGGTATCGTGCTTGCCGTTATTAGCGGTGTATTTGGCTTTGCGATGATTTGGCACATGTGGTTAGTTGCTGGTTTAGCTTTTGTTGCACTTCTAGCTGCCATTATTATTCATACGTTTAATTACAATCGTGAATACTATATACCGGTTGAAGAAGTTGAGAAGGCCGAGACGAAATTTTTGGAGAAACAAGTAGATTTGGCCGACACGAGATTTGCGGCTAATAAAACTGAGGTGATTGTTTAATATGGCAAACTCGATAGTAATGCCGGTAGCACATCCGGTTAAATTTGAATTTTTAGTGCGTGAAAAAGAGCACGTTGCCAACGGTACTTTGTTGGGATTTTGGCTCTATCTGATGAGCGATTGCCTAATCTTTGCTGCGCTCTTCGCCACCTATGGTGTATTAAGCCAAAGTTATGCGGGTGGACCAACGGGCGCTGACCTGTTTGACTTGCCGTTAGTAGCTTTAAACACCAGTTTCCTACTGGTTTCGTCGATTACTTACGGTTTTGCCATGCTACAAATGCAGCAAGGAAAATTGTCAGGGACTATGCTTTGGTTAGGCATTACTGGCGTATTAGGTGTGGCATTTTTGGGCTTAGAGATTTATGAGTTTTATCATTTAATCCAGCTTGGCGCAGGCCCACAAACTAGCGGTTTCTTATCCGCATTTTTTGCACTCGTAGGCACTCACGGCCTTCATGTTGTTTTCGGTATACTTTGGCTAGTGGTACTATTAGTGCAACTTCGTATGTACGGACTTACTGGCGCCAATCGTCGTCGTCTTTTCTGTCTGTCAATGTTTTGGCATTTTCTTGATGTTGTTTGGATTGGCGTATTTACTATTGTCTACTTGATGGGGTCAATGTCATGAGCGAACAAAACCAACACAGTCTAGACCACCACAAGGAAGAAGGTCCGCACAGCACCTTTAGTGGCTATATGATTGGCTTTATTGCCTCAGTCATTTTAACGGTCATTCCTTTTTCATTGGTCATGACCGATGTATTTAGCTCACAAAATATGACTATCGTAATCATACTCGGTTTGGCTTTAGTACAAATTGTGGTTCATATGATTTATTTCTTGCACATGAATTTTCACTCTGAAGGAGGGTGGAACATGCTCTCACTGATTTTCACATTACTGTTAGTCTTTATTACTTTGGCAGGTTCACTTTGGGTAATGTACCACATGAACGTCAATATGATGCCGGGTATGATGGATAATTAACGACTGATTATTGTCGTCCACACAGTGAGTAAATTTGATGATGCATAAGCGCAGTCCGCTAGTAAATTGGTCTATTGCACTCTTCGCGCTATTTTCTTTCGTCAGTCTAATTCTGCTAGGCAACTGGCAGTTAGATCGTCGCATCTGGAAACTGGACCTTATACAGCGTGTTGATGCTCGAGTTCACGCATCACCAGAATCAGCTCCAGACGTCACTCAATGGCAGGCTGTCAGTAAAGAAGTCGACGAGTATCGCCGGGTCTTGGTGGAAGGCAACTTCCTTAGCGACAAAGATACCTTAGTGGTCACGGCAACTGATCTAGGCAGTGGCTACTGGGTAATCACACCCTTTCAGCGGCTCGATGAGAGTATTGTTTTAATCAATCGAGGATTCATCACTCAAGGTATTCAACCCGCACCACCGCTAACCAGTTTGCAGCAGGTGGTTGGGTTGCTGCGAATGAACGAGCCCGAAGGTAGTGTATTAAGAGCTAATGATCCAACTTCGGATCGCTGGTATTCAAGGGATGTGGCTGCAATTGCTACCCACCATGAGTTAATCGCTGCACCCTACTTTATTGACGCACAAAAAAGAGATCTTGAACAGCTACCGTTGGCCGCGCAAATCGGCCAAATTCCTGTGGCTGGGCTTACCAGAATTAGCTTTTATAATAGCCACATGGTCTATGCCGTCACGTGGTACGGTTTAGCTATTATGATAATTGGTGCTGGCGTCATTATGATTCGAGAGGATCGTCAGTCAAAATCGAACTAAAACCTGCTGCAACTTAGAGGTACACATAGGTATACTATCATAAACTCTTAAAAGTTAATGATAACAACAAACAGCCAATTATGACCGACAACCTATTGCAGCTCAGCCAAGCTACCAGTGATGATACTGACACCCTTGGTAAACACATGCGCCAGCTTGTGCAGCTTCGCTGGTTGGCTGTCCTAGGTCAATTTTTGACTATTATCGTTACTCGCTATGGCTTTGGCGTAGAGTTGCCAATGCAGCTAATGCTAAGCGTACTAACTGGGCTCGTTGCATTTAATGCGCTTAATGAGTTCGCTCTGCGGTTTCGACACCGAGTACGTACTGCAGAGTTATTTATGGGCCTATTAGTGGATATGGCCATATTGACCATTCAGTTATATCTTAGTGGCGGTGCTACAAATCCTTTTGTTTTCCTCTACTTGCTGCAAGTTGGGCTTGCAGCCGTACTTTTGGCGCCATCCTATGCCTGGGCGCTACTCGGTGTTGCCACACTCTGTTTTCTCTGGCTAGCAGAGAAAGCTCGGCCACTTGAATTAGCTCAAGACTACCACCTCGGCATACACAGTTATTATGTAGAGGGTATTTTGATCTGTTTGATCCTTAATGCCGCTTTGCTGGTCATTTTTATCAATCGTATAAACCGCACGCACCGTGAACATGATGCGCGTCTCGCTGAATTACGTCACCGTGCCGCAGAGGAAGGCCATATTCTTCGAATGGGCTTGTTAGCATCTGGTGCCGCGCATGAATTAGGCACGCCGTTGTCTACTATTGCGGTTATTCTTGGTGATTGGCAGCGCATGCCCTCTCTTAAGTCAGATCCAGATCTCGGTGAAGAAGTTACTGAAATGCAAATCCAAATTCAACGCTGCAAAACAATTGTTAGCGGTATACTAATGTCTGCAGGTGAGACTAGAGGTGAGTCCTCGGGCGAGACCACGGTATGTGAATTTTTTGACGAACTAATCAGTGATTGGCAAAGCACTCGCAAAGTACAAGAATTTAGTTTTGAAAATTTAGTTGGCGAAGTTGTCGATATCGCGTCAGATACCGTATTAAAACAAACTATCTGCAACCTTCTGGATAACGCTCTGGAAGCCTCCCCGGAGTGGGTTGGTCTTGAAGTCTTACGGCAAAATGATAAATTATTTATTAAAATTATTGATCGTGGGCCAGGCTTTTCCAGTGAGATTTTAGAGCGCCTTGGACAGCCCTACCAATCTACCAAAGGCCGTTCTGGCAGCGGCCTCGGCTTGTTTTTCGTTTTTAATGTCGCACGTATTTTAGGTGGTGAAGTAAAGGCATGGAATCGACAGGAAGGTGGCGCCGAAATAAACCTTTGTTTACCACTTGATGTACTCCGCTTAAAAGAGGCTTGAAGTTATGAAAGATGATGGAAATAGTATACCTAGAACCCTGATACTGATTGAAGACGATGCCGCCTTTGCAAGAACACTGGGGCGATCATTTGAGCGCCGCGACTACACCGTTCTCAGTACCAATAGTTTAAAAGGTGCGCAGAATATTTTAGAACATCATTCCCCAGGCTATGCCGTGGTAGATCTTAAATTAGACGGTGAGGCCTCTGGCCTTTCGTGTGTCCAAGCTTTACATGAACGAGACCCTAATATGCTCATTGTTGTGCTGACTGGTTATGCAAGCATCGCAACTGCAGTTGAAGCAGTAAAGCTTGGTGCATGCTATTACCTTGCGAAACCCTCAAATACCGATGACATAGAAGCTGCATTTAATAGTGCTGAAGGCAATGTGAAAGTAAAGATTCGTGGCCGCGCTACCTCAATCAAAACCCTTGAGTGGGAGCGTATTCACGAAACACTTGCTGACACAGGATTTAACATCTCAGAGACGGCTAGAAGGCTGGGTATGCATCGTCGAACTCTCGCTCGAAAACTCGCTAAACAACAGGTTAATTAGTGACGATCTAGGGATATATAAATCTTTGAAATATAGTGCAGTATTTTTGTAAACTTAAAATGCCTGTTAAACTTTTGGCTAGTCAGTAATATTAGTGGGCTAACTCAGGGGTAGGAAGCTTCCCTAACACCTGATAAAGCGTGATTGCAGTGCATTTATAGGCTCTTACGCCATAGGATTTTCTCACCGCCAGTTTCACCTTGGTATTTAAACCCTCTACTACACCAGACGAAAAGCCTTTTTAGCGATAAACCAGTTAAGAATGAGGTCTTTATGTCGGCGTACTGTTTTCGCTTCACGCTTCATCGATTCTATTTTTGACCGCATTACTTTTGTTGTCCACTGGCCAATAAATTTCCCTGCCCATGTGGGGGAAACATAGTCTCATAGGGGTTGAAATTCTTCCTTCGGTAGGTAGGCCCGAATACTCTTTAAGTTGTATTGTGACAATTCCTGCAATTTGGTGTCCTGCTTTTCTGTCAGGTTTTCTGGACGTTTGAGTAGCAGCCATCTTGATTTGGTCAATACCAGTTCGTATCCGTCTTGCTTCATTGCTCGGTGTTAAGATGCTCAAACTTCATCCAGTAGTTTGTTCACTCGGACCACGATTTGAAACCAGTCTAATAGATGAAGCTCATGACCGGCTCGTTGTTTGATCACTTTCAGGTAAGGCTTCCACATATCAGAACAAACATATTCAATCCGTTTCACCACTGCTTCACCCAGCTGATCAAAAAAGGTTTGAAAGGTCACCTCTGTTCTTCCTTTCCCAATCCACAGTAAGCGGGTATTTGCTGAACCAATTTGATACACCAGAGTTAGATATTTATATCCTTTGCGGCACTGAACTTCATCCACGCCGATCGCCATAATGCCATTCATATCTCAGTATTCCAGACCCCAGTAGACTACATATTCAACCGATTGAAACACTTTCTCCCAGCTTGTCCTGAACCGTTGCGCCACTTCTTTAAAGGACATTTTCCTTTCCAAATCAGCTAGATACAGCATATATGGGTCACACAGCTGATGCTTTCCTCTGGCCCAGGGTACGGTTTCCGCCACCACACCACACTTATCACACTGGACTCAGCGTTTGGCCTAAACCAAGAATATCTTAAAACCCCAAAACGCAATAAACTCATACTTTCTTTCCGGTAGCCAATCATAACCTGGACGCAGATTGCCACAACCGGAACAGCTGGCCCTTGAGTGTTTTCGAGGCACAAGGCTAAGGTCGATCTCATTGTAGTGTTGGTCTACAAAGCTGGCCTCCTGAAAAAAATCCCTTTTGACTATAACATTGGTTCAAAATGGTAATGAGTTCCATCGGCACCTCTCACAGTCAGCCTGTTGATCTCACGCTTGTTTCACACGCAAGTATCCAACAAATTGAGGCGCTATTTTCAGATATTTTGCGTTGGCCAGAGTCCTGGATGGGGGATGAGCCTGATTTGGTTGCAGGCCATCTTATTTTGGACGTGTTTGTGGCATATTTAGTGCACCTGATAGAGAAAGGTCACGCCCAGTCTACGCTGAAAAAGAAGGGCCATTATCTCTGGGTTTTAGGTGGTGAAATTATTCGTGATACGCGCGAGTCTGGCTTCGGTGAAAACAGGCTTGCTTACGATTTGGCTCTTGGCTACATCGATAATCTGGGTGGCCCTTATTAACGTCATGCCAGCTATGAAGAAGACCTGTGCCAGTAGAATAGTGTTTGTCGTGCTCTATATCAATTCATGAAAATACATAGTCTGACCAGTAATTTTTCCCAATAATCACCCACTAATTCAGTGGAAGAGCCCTTTTTTTTAAAGCCAATTCTAGAAGTACTTTATCAAAACATAATCTCTTATGTCACCAGTTCAGATAAAGAGCCCGCACAATGAGTCAAGTTTAAATTGCTCTTTATTCGCTCAGTCAATGAAGCCAAACAACAAGCGAGCAAACACGATCGGACGCTATTTTTAACCACACATAGTCAGCTTGGAGATGAAAAAATACTAGAGGTTTATGCACTGCGCTGAGGCATTGAAGTTTACTTCAAGGAAGCCAAGCAGAAACTCGGTTTTTTAAAAGAGCAAAGCCACCACCACGGTGCTTACATTGCATTCATACACCTAACAAGCCTCAGGTTTTGCGTGCTATTGTTGGCCAAGCAAGAAGCAGGTGCAGCAAGGCTTAGTGAGGTCAGGAATGATTTTTAAGAGAGTTGAAGTTGCCTGAATTTTGTCAGTAAATTGTGGGATTATTCAAAGCGCTAATTGCCGGTGTATTAACTCAAATGGCTAGTTTAACAAGTGCTGACAAAGATGACGTACTCAGTAAAATTAACCAAACAGTGATTGATTTTTTTTATGCAAATCCTGCACATGGATAGCTTTACCTTACACCAAGAGACCCTAGAATGAGAAAGCATCCACCTTTATTGGTTGGTTTTGAACCCCTAAACTTGAGTTATTATTCGCAATAATAAAAAAGCTTAGCAACTGAACACTCATCGAGTTTTTTATAATCTAACCTGATGGCTTAAACAAATTGTCATCGCCTTGTCATAATTAATTCATAGCATGGTATTAGACTTAAACTTGGAAACTATTAATTATGAAATTCAATTATCCGGTCCTCTCAGTGGCTGTTTTAAGCGTCAGTTTAACCGCTTGCGCCGGCTCTACATCCTCACCCAACAACACAGCTAAAACAGCTTTAGCAAGCCTCAATATAGAGTGTGCAAAGGTTGAAAAAGCCATTGCTAATGAAGCTACAGGAACATTGCTTTTATCCCTTGTTGGTTCTTACTTTTCTGGTAGCGAGTTTGATACATCTTCGGCTGAAATTGTTAGTTACGACGAGTGCTCTGATCGACTTTATGTTGTAAATTCTCAAGCCGCCACTATCGATGTATTGGCACTTGATGCTAATACTAGTGCTCCGTCTAAGTCAGGCATCATTGATCTATCGTTAGCGGCTTCTGCTGCAGGCATAGAGATAGGCGCTGCCAACAGTGTTGCGGCCAAGCAAGGTCTAGTTGCAGTGGCGATTGAAGCTAAGGTTAAACAAAACTCTGGATTAATTGCCTTATATCGTTCCGATGATCTTTCTTTACTAGCCACTTATACAACTGGAGCCTTGCCCGACATGGTTGCTTTGAGTGACGATGGGGAAACGATCCTAAGCGCCAATGAAGGTGAGCCAAGTAGTGATTACGCTAATGACCCTGAAGGCTCTGTTACGATTGTTGATATTTCCCAAGGTTACGTTGAAAAAGCGGTTGTAAAGCAGGTATCGTTTTCAGCCTTTAATGAGGGTAAAAGTCGCCACAATGAACTCAATGCAAATGTCAGAACAGCAGGGCCAACAGGTACTACTGTGGCGCAGGATTTAGAACCAGAATATTTGGCACTCAATAACGACAATACTAAAGCCTATGTCGCATTGCAGGAAAATAATGCCATTGCAATTATAGATATTGCCACGGCTCGAGTCGATTCAATAAAAGGTTTAGGTGAAAAAAGTTGGAATGTAGCCAGTGACAATAAGTTAGATGCTTCTAATAAAGACAGCACTGTAGGGCTATTTTCGAGTTATGAGCAGCTCGTTGGTTTATACATGCCAGATACAATTGCCAGCTTTAGTGTTGATGGCGCCAGCTATATTATTTCAGCTAATGAAGGTGATGGCCGTGAATATATTTATGATTCTACTCAACAGACTTGTATAGGAATAGGTCATACTTGGGATGGCAATGATTATCAAGTGGGCGGTGATGATCAAGACAGTAACAAATTTTCTAATGAAATTGACGATTGTATTTCTTTTACTGATGAAGCTCGTGGTGGTGATATAGTTGATTTAGTTGACGCATTTCACCCGTTAAAAACGGCGTTAGATGATAACAATCAGCTTAAGCGCATTAAGGTTGTGACGGATAAAAACCAGTATTTAGCCACCGATAATATAACAATTTTTGGGGGTCGGTCTTTCTCAATCTGGAACGAGCAGGCTGAATTAGTTTTTGATAGCGGAGATGATATTGCGAAAAAAGTATTTGCAATTGATAGCCAGAATTTTAACGTTACCAATGATAATAACGACCCTACAGAAACCGCAGATAATCGCAGTGATGATAAAGGCACGGAACCCGAAGCAGTAGCAGTGGCGGAAATTAATGGCAAGCATTATGCTTTCATTGGTTTGGAGCGTCAGGGTGGCATTATCGTTTATGACGTGACTATTCCATCGACACCGGTATATCAGTCCTACATTAATAATCGCGACTTTAGCCAGCCCGTATGTACTCTTGTCGATGAAGGTAATTGTGACAACGGTGTGTATAACCCAGTCGCTGGGGATTTAGGTCCAGAGTCTATTGATTACTTTACACGTGGCGGTAAACACTTTATTGCGGTCGGTAATGAAGTGAGTGGCACCACAACTGTCTATCAACTTGGATTTAATAATTAATAAATTTAGGCTCGTCAGTAAAATTTGTGGGCTAAGTCAGGGGCAGGAAGTTTCCCTGATACCTGATACAGCCCGATTTCAATGCATTTATAGGTTCTTACGCAATAGGAACTGCAGTGACGGCCTGAGACCTTATCCAAGGTCTTGAAACTGCCCTTCAGCGCGATTTTTTATCACTTTATCCACGTTGTATATGCGCCCGTTCATGCACAGATACACCCCCTGTGGGAGCGTTTGCACGGCAGCCACAGCAACACCTAGATTAAAATCAGCATCACTGAGCTTCATTATGGCGGGTTGCATCGCCCCCATGATAACAATGG
>Ga0307492_10000900_pt1 | contig 12492 bp, 12 predicted proteins | sample SI3LmetaG_FD_202365 | JGI IMG/M metagenome (GOLD analysis project Ga0307492, IMG submission 202365) | Sea-ice brine microbial communities from Beaufort Sea near Barrow, Alaska, United States - SI3L | ecosystem: Environmental > Aquatic > Marine > Coastal | place: USA: Alaska | collected 2017-05-06
CCTATACACCTTGCCCTGAATAAAGTTGATGCAGACCCCGTCGAGCTCTTCCTTAAGCAGCGATTCGCTCGTGAATCCGCACACATGAGTTACCTTTTTCTCACAGCTGCAATCATCGCTTTCCAAATATTGACAAGGCGTACAGGTACCGAAGAGAGGTTTACCCCTCTCTTGTGACACCTGACCGAGCATACGCTGCAGAGCATTGACGAAGTGATCTTTGACACTAGGAGGTAGAGAATCCGCAGCACGGACCAGGGATTCTAAGGGATCGTTCGCAAGAATGTCCTTGGCTTTTTCGGTCAGAACGAATTTGACACTACGCCTGTCGTCCTCTGACCGTATACGTGTCAGGTAGGCTTGATTTTCAAGGCTTTTTATTGTCTGTGACGCTGTACCTCTGGTCGTGCCATGGAACGCGGCGAAGGCGGACGGCGTTCGCGAGAAGCGGTTGGCTTGGGAAAAGTATCTAAGCGCGGCCCACTGGGCTGCCGTGAGCCCCTCTACGAGCCCTTCGCCAGTTGCTATGCGGCCCATGTGAAAGACCAACTCTGCGATCGCTCGACTATTCATTATCAGCTCCTTTCTCACGCAGATAATAGCGTTTAAAATCTATATTGACAAGATGGTAGTCTCGTAAACGCTACTATATAATATTTATTATAGTAGCGTTTACGAACTATATTGACAATATTCTGGTTTTAGAGCGATACTAAATAATATTAAAAATATAGTAGCGTTTGAAAACTATTTTAGTGGTGTTATGGTTTCATAACGTCACTACGTGTCACCACTTTTGTGATGAGCATGAGGCCCATATATCGCTTGACAGATCACCTCGTCACCATTGAGTCTCTCAGTTATTTCAGGGTTCTCTTTGGTTACTTTCAAGCTTAAATTACGGCCATTAGATTGACTTAAATTCGGTAAAACAGATTGAGTACCTGTATGAAAAACAATTGCACGACCTTCACGTGCACAGCCTCGTTGGAGATTAGTTCAGCGTGCAATATTTATCATAGCTCGATATTAGGCATATTTGAGGGCATCCAGAATTGAGTCAACTTGACTGAACCGGTCATCGAATTCATAACGGTTTAGGTTTAAAAATCGAAGTAACCGATCATGAGATCGAAAAACGTTAGCCCAATTATGTACGGAATCTAATCAGTATACCGCCAGTTGCCTATTCCAGATGGCCTAAAAACGAGGAAAACATGCAGGCAAAAACACAATGAAATCTAAGCACGATGTATTGTTAGAACGCTTTCGTCAAGCATTCCCCGAGGCTATGCTCCAGATTGAGGAAGAGAGCAAGTGGCATACGGGTCATGCAGACGCTGATCATTATCGAGTTCGGGTGCTCGACGCCAGATTCAATGGATTACATCGTATCGCCAGGCATTGGCTGATTTATAACGCTGTGTCCAACTGGATGTCAAATCAGGGGTATGCACTTAATATTATTCCCATGACTCTAAAGGAAGCCGCGCAGGCGAAGGATGATCAGCTCGCAGCCACGCGGTTTGATATCGAGTATGTGACCAATGTGTTTTACGTCGATTTCTAACCAGTGTGCCCGATTAACACCATTTTTGCAGAAGATAACGTATCGAACTGCTGAAGTTAATCAAATTGAACTCACGCGTGGTTGGCCATCCATCACCAAGATCCGCTTGCCACTAACGGAAGCCGAGGTATTGAAGTATATGCTAGACAAACGACAGAATTTGCAACACTGAATAATTACTCAGGAGAATAGTTATGACAACCGAAATTACACCGTACACAGCTGAAATATTGTCAAAACAAAAATGGATCCGAGTCACAGGCGGGTTATCCTCTGGGCTCTTCGATAAGATTAAAAATATAGTGCCCGCCAACAAGCTGGTGCGCAGCTCCTACCATACCGGTGAACAGGCGCATGAAGGGAGATATTTTGATAATACGTAATAGGCACAAAAATTGGGATTGGTTGTTTTTCTGGCGGAAGAGCTCCCAGTTATCTGCTCCACAATTAGTTCAAAATACCAGGAATTTAGCCCTGCAAACTACTGACCAGAACAACGTTAAACATTACACACCGGATGCGTCATCCAAGTCGACAGCTAACGACGACAAGCTGCAGGGGATCCATCATATCATCGCCGTCGGCAGCGGCAAGGGCGGCGTCGGAAAGTCTACAGTGAGCGTCAATCTAGCGCTCGCGCTACAACAACTCGGGGCGCGTGTAGGACTCGTAGATGCAGACATCCTTGGCCCCAGTATTCCGGGCATGCTTGGCATCCCAACCGGTGAGCCACCCGCGACGACCTCGGATGGCAAGATGATCCCGGCGGAGCGGCACGGCCTAAAGGTAGTGTCGATGGGCATGCTCACCGGAGACGACAAACCGGCCGTATTGCGCGGGCCGATGGTGGGAAAATACCTGAAGATGTTCGTCAGTGGCGTGCATTGGGGACAGCTGGACTACTTGATCCTCGACCTACCACCCGGAACCGGCGATACCCAACTGACGCTGGCACAGAGTATGCCGCTGTCGGGCGTGGTGATAGTGACAACACCACAGGCCGTGAGCCTCAAAATCGCCCGCCGTGGCTTGCGCATGTTCGAGAAGGTGCAGGTCAATATCCTTGGGATCGTAGAGAACATGCGCACATTTACTTGTCCTCACTGCGGCGAAAACACGGATATCTTCCGTCACGGTGGTGGTGAGCAAATGAGTCAAGACCTTAGCGTACCATTTCTGGGTGCCTTGCCTCTTGATATTGATGTCGTCACCGGCGGTGATGAGGGTCGCCCGATCGTGGTAGACCAGCCGATGTCTGTTAGCGCCAAGGTGTATTCCGCTATCGCCGCGGCGCTTGTGGCGCAGGTTCAAGCAGCGATCACAGTGCTGAAGCCTTTTGTGTGGCAGTGGGACAGTAACGAGGGGACGCCTGGCTGGATTGAAGGCGCGGCCAAACCCGCGGGATCGAAAATCATCCCTACTGGATCTGAGAAGACACCCATCGGTCTCCTGCGTCGCGATCCACGTACCTTATCCATCCTCTGGGAGGACGGTCATCGCGACGACTTTGACGTCCGCGACCTGCGCTTGGCCTGTCATTGTGCCCTCTGCGTAGAAGAGATGAGCGGACGTAAACTACTTGATCCAAAGACGATACGATCTGATGTGAGCCCGCAAAAAATCGTGAGCATAGGCAACTACGCAATCCAGTTCGATTGGAGCGATGGCCATAACAGCGGGATATATTCGTTTAAAGATCTGCGTGCCTTAGGCGCCCGCGCCGCCGCGAAGAGTATTGACAATGTCTAATTTATTTGCGATTCAGCCGGTCAGTATTCGCGCGGAGACTTCACTCGCCGACCCAGACACGTGCAAGTTTATCGTCAGCTGTACCGTGCATCCAGGCGGCCCATTTTTTTTCGACAACAATGAACGAGCTGCCGGTTCGCCGCTCGGCGAGCGACTGTTCGCAATTCCCGGCGTGGTTAACGTGCTCATTGCCGAGAGCGTGGTGACCATCTGCAAGGACCCGCTCGCCTCGTGGTAAGGACTGAAAGCCGCCATCGGCACAGCCTCCGCGCACAGCAGTTGACTGGCGTGCCGGCTATCTTAGAGATGTATATTCACACTGGCACACAAACCGGTATACAAAGAAGGTCAGATGCAGAGCTTATTACTGTTATTCAGTCACTGCTGGACAAGGAGATAAACCGTTCAATTGCTAACCACGGCGACAAGATATCGATAGGAGAAATCCGGCAAGGAAAACTTTACATCATTATGAGCGGCGGCTGCCAAGGATGTGCATCCTCTCAGGTAACACTGCGACAGGGATTCGCAGTCATGCTGAAAAGGGTCGCCCCGGAAATCGAGGAAATTGTCGATACGACCAACCACGCAGCAGGAAAACAGCCGTTCTACCCACGCCATGAGGAGTCCCTATGATAAATCTACTGCCCCAGCAAACTGCGCTAACCGTCGCTACGCTCGACGATCTCGCAAAGCTGGCAAACTACTCACTCATGGATACGCTCAACTGCGATCCTGATGCGACAGGAAACGGCGTCGACCATACACCGCGACAAGTATTAACAGGGCACTATGTTCCCGTCAATCCTACCCCTATCCAAGACCCCGAGTATGTTACGCACAGCAAAAACTTTTTCCACGAACTTGGTTTTTCCAACAGCATGGCGCAGTCGGCTGACTTCGTTCGTATGTTCTCTGGCGATCTAACAGACGTTCCAGAGCTGCTGCGCAAGGTCGGTTGGGCAACGGGTTACGCACTGTCTATTTTCGGAAGAGAATACTATCAACAGTGTCCGTTCCAGACGGGTAACGGCTACGGCGACGGTCGCGCAATATCTGTGCTTGAGGCCGTCATTAACGGTCAACGCTGGGAAATGCAACTAAAAGGCGGAGGACGAACACCATACTGCCGTGGCGCCGATGGTCGTGCTGTTCTGCGCTTAAGTGTTCGCGAGTTCTTAGCACAAGAGTGCATGCACGCACTTGGAGTGCCCTCGTCACGGTCGCTGAGCTTGTTCGTTTCGAAAACCGAGAAGGTTAGCCGACCGTGGTACTCTGAAGGCTCACGTTCACAGGATCCCGATAGGCTTATAACCGAGGCGGTCGCTATCTCTACGCGGGTCGCACCATCGTTCATTCGTGTCGGCCAAGTAGAGCTGTTCAGTCGCCGTGTCCGCAAGCAGGAACACCCACAAGCGATGGCAGAGCTCGAGATGATTGTACTGCACTTGATCGATCGAGAGTACAGTGACGTCATCGACAATACACTTTCCACGGCTGAAAAAGTGGTGCTGCTCGCGCGCGAGTTCCGTAACCGCTTGACGTCACTGGTAGCCAATTGGATCCGTGTCGGTTATTGTCAAGGCAACTTCAACAGTGACAACTGCGCGGCAGGAGGCTTTACACTCGACTACGGCCCCCTCGGGTTTTGCGATGTGTTCAACCCGCGATATCAACCATGGACAGGGGGTGGGCATCACTTTTCGTTCCTGAATCAGCCCATTGCTGCCCAACGCAACTTTCACATGTTTTGCACGGCGTTGCAGCCACTAGTGGCATCGCATCAGAAATATACAAAAAATCTCGACGAGATCAGCACTGGCTTTACAACCGTGATGCAAGCGAAAATGGAGAAAATGTGGGCTGCAAAACTGGGGCTTCATACGTTTAAGGGGTTTTGTGCCCATCCCCTCGAAATTAACCTTAAGGATATTTTTTTAAGCGTCGCCTTGTGAGTTATGATCAATAAAACAGTTTTCAAGGTCAATTGTTATTTCCTCATCCAACACAAAGCGTATTCAAATCCTAAGTGAATCAGAAATCCATGAATTATATGCCTTACCAAATTTTAACCATAGTGACCGAGATGATTATTTTTCGTTAGACAGCGAGACACAAAGGTTAGTCAATGAATTGAGGCGTGTAGAAACCAGAATATACTTCATTCTGCTTCTTGGTTATTTCAGATCCCGGCCAATAGTATTCAATTTCACCTTTTCCCAAGTCAGTCCTGATCTAAATCATATCAAAAACAAGTACTTCAGCGGCAAAGATATGTCTATGGGCGATTTATCCCCGACAACTAAAACAAAGTTGATTCTAAAACTACTTAAATATACTGGCTATACAGGGTACCAAAGTAAAGTTGATAAAAACCCTCTTCTTAAAAGGCTTAATGATGTTGTAAAAATCAATTTGGAGCCTAGATATGTTTTCGATGAGTGTATTTCTTATTTCGGACAAAACAGAATAGCGCTTGCTGGTTATACAACGCTCCAAGACACTATATCAACGGTGTTATCAAACGAACGTAGCCGTATTGAGGCTGTACTAAGTGAAAACTTAACCCAAGCCACAAAATCAACATTGCTTAAGTTGCTTGAATCAAATAGCACATTTACTGATTTAGCCAAATTAAAAAAGATGGCCAAAGATTTTTCAACCAGCCAAATAACACAGGAGCTGAAGACACATAAAATAATACGCTCACTTTACCCTGAAATTAAAGTACTTATTGTTGAACTCGAATTATCCCCAAAGAACCTTGAATATTACGCATCCTTGGTCAAGCATAAGTCTGTTTACAAGTTGAGAAGACACACTGATAGCCAAACCATTTTATACCTCGTTTGTTACTTGTTTTTTAGATACCGCGAAACAAACGACAATTTGGTGTCTGCTTTTGTTTATTTAATCAGGAAATTAACAGAGTCGGCCAAAGGGTATGCAAAGCAGCGCATTGTAGAAGATATCAATATTGTTAGAACCAAATTAAAAGCTGCTGGTAACTTGCTAAAGTATTTTATTGATACTGATTTGGACAATAACCTTAGTTTTGGTGATGTTAGAAAGAAAGCATTTGAGCTTATCCCCGCAGAGAGTATTAAGTTGTTAAGTGATCATTTAGATAATAATGACTTTGATGGCCGTCAATATGAATGGCAATTTATCGATAAACAATCGAGTAAAATTAAAAAACTTATCCGCTCACTTTTTATGTCTATTGATATCGAGTTCATTCATTTAAAAGACGAATTGCGTGAACAATACACAAAGGCTCACGCCGAGCTAAGAGAGTTCAAGACGATAAACACTGTTAACCTTGATGTGGTACCTAAAAGTGACCGCGAATATTTTGAAGGTGATAACACCAAGTTAATTACTAATCGCTTTGAGTACTTTCTTTATCGAAAAGGGGAGCAACTGTTTCATAGCAACAGTCTAACGGTTAAAGAAAGCGTTCATAATAGAAGTTTAACCTCTGATCTTATTCAACCTAAAGAGTGGGAACAAAAAGCTGAAATCATTGAAAATACAGGGCTTGACAAGTTGGTGGCTCCTATCAACACAACCTTATCTGATAAGAGCAAGCAATTGGAAGCCAAACTGAAGAACGTGAGTCAGCATATTTTTAGTGGGGATAATAAATACGTTGAGTTTATTCCTGGTAAGGCTGAACTTAAGTGGTCAATCCCTAACCGGCGATGGCAAGAAAGTATCGAAAACCCCCTTTATAATCAAATCCAACATATGGGCATTGTTGAACTCATGCTATTTGTTGACCAAAAGACTGACTTCTTAAACTCGTTTACTCATATTTCTATTAACAAAGAGAAAACACTTGCTAACAAGGAAGACTTGATCGCCTGCATATTAGCTAATGGTACGAATTACGGTTTATATAAAATGGCAAATATATCAGATCGTTCAATGGGAATATTACGCAGTGTAGATGATTGCTATATTAGATTTCAAACGTTAGCACAGTCAAATGATCAGGTTTCTAATGCCATAGCCACGTTGCCAATATTTGCATATTACCACGTTGATGATAACCAATTATTTTCAAGTATTGACGGTCAAAAATTTGAGTGTCGCATTAATACGTTTAAAGCGCGTTATTCCTCAAAATACTTTTCGAAAGGTAAAGGGGTTTCTGCACTCACACTAGTTTCAAACCATGTGCCAGTGAGTACGCAAGTTATTGGTGCTAATGAGTATGAAGGTCATTTTGCTTTTGATTTGCTCTATAATAATTCATCAGACATACAGCCTAATACTTTATCCACTGATACGCATGGCACCAGCAATGTAAACTTCGCTATTTTGGATTTCTTTGGCTACACGTTCGCCCCCCGATACGCAAAAATGAAAAGGGTATTTTTTGACTTATTTGAAGTGTCAGATGAGGATGGCGGTCACATTAAATTGAAGAAAGAAATCAATCACAAATTAATTGCACAAGAGTGGGACGAAATTCAGCATATCGTATGTTCATTGAGCCGAAAGACAACCACGCAAAGCACCATCATTAGAAAACTAAGTAATGGAAAGAGCCGCACATTGTCGGCACTCCATGAGTACGACCGTTTGATAAAATCTATTTATGTACTGGAGTATGTCGATAACTCTACACTTCGTCATTATGTTCAGCAAGCATTGAACAGAGGCGAAGCATATCATCAATTAAAACGTGCTATTACTTCTGTTAATGGCAATAAATTTCGTGGAGGCAATGATTACCAAGTATCACAATGGAACGACTGCGCTCGACTTATTTCAAACTGCATTATCTATTACAATTCAGCGTTGCTCTCGGCATTTTTAAAAATTCAAGAAAGAAACGGCAGACAAGACGTGGTAGATATTATTTCAAGGCTATCACCTGTTGCTTGGCAGCATATTAATTTGAATGGTGAATATGCCTTTAATAAAGATCGAAAGGAAATTGATTTAATCGGTTTACTAAATGGTATTGAAACACTTGGTAGTGCTGATTGAACATATAAACTGTGTGTTAACAAATGTCATCTATTTCACGCAGTTCCATTAAGGTATACCTTAAAGAGACTACTGAAGACCTTGCATTATTCTAGTCCATTAATTGCCAAATACTATGTATAATGGACCAGAATAAAGAGACTATGCAAAATGGACTATTTCTGCAATGAGTACTTTTCGAACTTACGCTTACCTGCGAGCTTCAACTAAAGAGCAATATGCGGGACGCGCAAAGGATGCATTGTCATTGTTTGCTAATGAACATGATCTGATCATATCTGCATTTTTTGAAGAAAATGAATCTGGAGCTACGCTTCAACGACCAGAACTATTTAGATTGCTAGAAATAGCTCACAAAGGTGACGTAGTACTTGTAGAGCAAATAGATCGAATATCTAGGTTAAAAGATGATGATTGGTACTCGCTCAAGTCCATCATAAAAGCAAAAGGTTTGAAAGTTGTGTCATTAGATTTACCTACGAGTCATCAGTTTGCGGTGGTAAACGACGAATTCACCGGAAGAATGTTATCAGCCATTAATGACTTGATGCTCGACATGCTTGCAGCTATTGCTAGAAAGGATTATGAAGATCGAAGAAGACGACAAAAGGAAGGCATTGTTAAAGCTAAATCTGAAGGTCGTTATCCTGGTCGACCAAGTGATGTAGCATTACAGCTAAAGGTTCAAGGCTTGTTGGTAGATAAAAAATCTTATGACTATATCCAACATATTTTAGGTTGTTCTCGCTCTACAATTTCCAAAGTTTCAAAAAAATTAAAACTGGAAGAATCGAAGACTAAATAAAGGTTAGCGTTTTACGTAGCCGGTAACTAGGTCAACACGTCAGGAATATGACTTGGTAAAAAAGAGGGTGCTCTGTAACCCAGTTATATCATGACCTATAGAGTATTAAGCGAATAATATACCGTTTATGCACAATACCCTAGTTTACTGGAAGGATGCTATCTGCCATAAATGACTTGATGCTTGATATGTTAGCGGCTATTGCTAGAAAGGACTATGAAGACCGAAGACGACGCCAAAAAGAAGGTATTACAAAAGCTAAGTTAGAGGGGCGCTACCGTGGACGACCATGCGATTTAGAGTTGCAGAAAAAAATTGAAGGTATGTTATTGGATAAAAAATCCTATGACTATATTCAGCACATTTTAAGTTGCTCTCGTACAACAATTTCCAAAACATCAAAAAGACTAAAGCAGGGAGAAATTAAAGCCTAAAACCGATTTCTAAAACTGACCTAATCTGGGGTTCTAGGGATTCTCCCCTCTAAAAAGACAAAACCATCTGTAGCTCAGGCTAACATTGGCCTGTGAAGGTGTATTACTTTTTAATTTTCTACTACAGGCCTTATAGACCTCGTTATTTCCTGTAAATCAGGTGATTTTCGGTCACTAGCAAACTGCAGTACCGCTGAGATTAATATTCTGCCACGCTACAGGTGATACTTGTCGAGTTATCGCTGCTTTTTCGTCACCATCAATTTTTTCAAAGTGTTTCAACAGATGACTTGGGATCACCCTGCCTTCAACGCAACGAACTAAAGTTAGAAAGCAGAAAAAAGCCTTTCATTCTGCTTCGCAGCGAGAAATAAATTCATTACACTTTCATATGTCGGGAGCGTCCATATATGTCTTGATTGCCGCTAGACTGTCTAAGTCTATAGAATTTGAAGGCAGATAAACACAGCTAGGATGTCCACTTTTGATGGGTAACACCAGGTAAGGTTCTACTAGATTTTAATACTTGCATAATTCAATAAAGCTACTATCATGGTAAAAAATCTTTGCATTGCGCTTGACCGATCAAATGCCTAAATTTAACGAGAGACCCAAGAGCGTTTATAATGAATGTATTGAAAGTTATATTCTTTGCCATATTTTCAATTGCCATTTTCTGGATAGTGATAGGAGGTATTGGAAAATTGACATCAATTATCAATTTTCACAGTATTTTAATTTGTCTGGCGGGTGGGGGGTTTTATCTTTTATTCCAAGTGAATCAGTCATCTAAATTAAAGCGATTTTATAATGGCACTTACTCCGCAGCGTTACTGTCTGTCCTAGCTGGGCTGATTTTTATTTTAAAAGGGGGAGTTTACGAAGCTGAAATATTACCGCTGTACATAGGAAACAATCTAATAGTTTTATTTTATGCATGTTTTATAAATGAGTTTTTAATAAAAGGAATATTATATTATGAATCTGATAAAAAGTAGCGCCTTAGCCTTTCTCTTGCTTTTGATCTTTAATGACGCTCTAGCAAAGCCAAGTAAATGTTTCCCACGTAGCTGTTGGTGGGACAATGATGTCGTAAATGTTTCAGGGTATCCCTCAGACAGCGATTTTTTAGTTGGGACAGTTATTGCAAAAGCATATGAGTTTGGATTAGAGGGATATCTGTCTAGTGGAACTGATAACTTCGAAGGGTCTGATTACGTGCTGTATGAGATGAGGGATTCGATGTTGTATAACGCTGATTTAGCTGAAATTGTTTCTGGCGCTTACTCCTTCGGTTTTGAATCTGTTAAAATAAACGCCTTCAACGCACATTTGTATTCAGACATGTTTGAGTTACTTATTCCTCGGTTTAAGGCGTTTAGAGATTATGTAAACGATTCATCAGTGACGGCATCAGGGAGCGTCTTAGACGGCTCTGATATTTACATAGATGACCTATTATATGCTCGTATTAAGTTGATTTTGGAAGAAAATAAGGGTATCGATCCAAACTTTGACAGATTAATAAGGGACATTGAGAAAGAAATAGCTATTTTGAAAGGTAAAACATTCGCATACCTAGTTAATTATGCTCAAATTCCTTAGAGTAGTTAAAAGCTTCTGATTGATAGTGGTATTCACCAGGTTTCATGCGCGACAGGTGAACTAATTCGTAAAAAAGCTTATCCAGTTGATATTGAATTTCATAAGAAAAAGGGTACATAGGATCCCCTTTTTCTAGCAACTTGCCTTCAAGGTACTCCTCATTATCTTTTAGGTTATATCGAAGCATTAACAGAGCTTCATTCCAGTTCATGTACACTTATTAATTCCCTAATTTTAATCATTAACAAAATCGGTTTACCACGCCTTTTTAATATTACCGTGATTTGTGGTAATTCCAAAAATTCCCTTCCTTTGGTTACTAAGGCTGACAACTACTGTTTGCTAATATTTTCTATTAAGAGGTTAATAATCAAGAGTTGGCTTAAGGTTAATTTCGAGGGGATGGGCACAAAACCCCTTTAACACGGAACTGTTCCGCGAACTCGAAACGCTGATGGCGCAAACCGCTGTTGATTACACCATTTTCTTCCGCGAATTATCAACGGTGCCTAGGGATATTGGCCCACTCAAAAAAAGCTTCTACAAAAACGCTATGTATAATGCAGATCCAGAAGGGATGGACAAGCGCTGGTCAGAGTGGCTCACAACATGGAAGTCCCTCAACGCCAGCACCACCGACGCAAATACTGCTCGGCCTCGCTCTCAAGATGAGCTTTCTAGGCAGATGAAACTCGTCAATCCAAAATATAATTTGCGAGAGTGGTTCGTTGTGCCTGCGTATCAGCAAGCGAGCATAGGGAATTACTCTCTAGTACGAGAGTTGCAGGAAGTAATGACGCAGCCATATGCCGAGCGATCAATCGATGTGGAAGAAAAATACTATCGGTTGAAGCCGCTTGAGTTCTTCGAGACCGGTGGATTATCGCACTATAGCTGCTCGTCATGACTTATCGCTTAATAATCAATTTATCCATATCAGGTGCCCATTGTCTATAAAGATAATCCCTATTATTGACCTGCTTTACGCTGGCCAAGTACCGCTGATTCCAGCGAACGCGGTCGCCCCTAGTGGCCAGACCTCAGATACACGCGGTAGGCTCTTGGGCGATCTACGCATTTCAGTAACCGACCGCTGTAACTTCCGTTGTACCTATTGTATGCCGAAGGAAGTCTTCGGGAATGACTACCAATACCTGCCACGATCCGAACTTTTGAGTTTCGAGGAAATCACGCGCATGGCACGGCTGTTCGTTGCACACGGTGTTACGAAAGTTCGTCTCACGGGAGGCGAGCCCCTGCTGCGTAAAAACCTCGAGGTGTTGGTCGAAATGCTGGCCACCCTCAAAACGCAAGACGGAAAGCTACTT
>Ga0307492_10000901_pt1 | contig 12491 bp, 10 predicted proteins | sample SI3LmetaG_FD_202365 | JGI IMG/M metagenome (GOLD analysis project Ga0307492, IMG submission 202365) | Sea-ice brine microbial communities from Beaufort Sea near Barrow, Alaska, United States - SI3L | ecosystem: Environmental > Aquatic > Marine > Coastal | place: USA: Alaska | collected 2017-05-06
GTTATTCCCGAAGCGCGCGATTTCAAAACCGCCAAGTTTCTCTTTAACCAACACACCAGTCGGCTCCGTGCGGAGGGCATCCAAACGCTGATCAGCCACTCTGATCGCCCGGAACATATCGCCTACCTGGTGAAGATGGGTTTTGTTGCGCAGGCGCAAGGTTATCGCTTGGTCTTAGCCTAGTGCGTGCAGTTAGCTAAAGAGTGCGAACGCCGCTCTAGGGCCACTCAATAGGCCGCCTGGCACAACCGAGGTCAGTGGCGTATTCGGGTCGCACCTATGGTAAAATGGCGTTCTTTTATCGGACCGGTCCTGTTATGAAAAAAACCTTTTTGCGCGGTATGTTGAGTATCCTGCCACTGGCCTTATCGGTCTGGTTATTCTGGTCAATTATCGTCACGCTGGACGATCTGGGCCTGTCCTTTTTACAGCTGATCGGTTTGAATGTGGCCTCGGACGGCGTCGGCTTTCTGCTGATTTTCTGTCTTATACTAGTATTGGGTTTGGCCTTTAGTGTCAGCCCCATTCTTTGGTTATATCAGCAATTTGAAAAGCAGATGATGCGCTTTCCGCTCTTTAAAACCGTTTACGGAGCCTTTAAAGATCTGGCGTCCCTGGCCGGCAATGATGATTCGGAACTGAACCTGCGTCAAACCGTGCTGATGGCACAGTCCAACGGAACCTATATGGTCGGCTTTATTACCACCGATAAGATGCCTGAGGCGCTGATCAGTGCCTTGCCCGAGGAGGGCGACTGGGTGCCGGTGCTGTTTCAGCTGAGCTATCAGATTGCCGGGGTCACCTCGTTAGTGCGCCGCTCCGATCTGATCTATGTCGATTGGTCCTTCGAAGAGGCGATGCGCTTTATGCTCACCGCCGGGGTGTCTCAGTCGAGCTCGGTGCCCGCGGTTAAATAAGCAATCCGCTGCGGCGCGCGCAGTGGAATAGCCACCCGCCAGGCGGGCTTCCAACTCAACCAGTGCCGACTTAACAAATAAGCCATAGACACAAGCGCCTGGAATCATTTAGCATCCCGCCCTTCGTATTGTCCCGCTGTCCCGCGGGGATACTGGCAATTAACTGATGGCGGAGCTGAAACCTTGCTGACGACTGCAAATATCACCATGCAATTTGGCGCGAAGCCGTTGTTTGAAAATGTCTCAATCAAATTTGGCGATGGCAATCGCTACGGCCTGATCGGTGCTAATGGCAGCGGCAAGTCGACCTTTATGAAAATTCTCGGCGGCGATCTGGAGCCGAGTCTGGGCAATGTTTCGAAAGACCCCAATGAGCGGATCGGTAAGCTACACCAGGATCAGTTTGGTTTCGAAGAATTTAATGTGCTCGATACCGTGATCAAGGGCCACACCGAGCTGTGGCAAATCAAGGAGGAAAAGGACGCCATCTACGCTCAGGCCGAAATGACCGAAGCCGATGGCCTGCGCGCCGGCGAGCTGGAAGGTGAATTCGCCGAAATGGACGGTTACTCGGCCGAAGCCCGTGCCGGTGAGCTGTTGCTCGGGGTCGGTATCCCGATCGAACAGCACTACGGCCCGATGAGTGCCGTGGCACCCGGTTGGAAATTGCGCGTATTGCTGGCCCAGGTGTTGTTTTCCGATCCGGATATCATGCTGCTCGATGAGCCGACCAACAACCTCGACATCAACACCATTCGCTGGCTCGAAGGCGTGTTAAACGCGCGTAATTGCACCATGATCATTATCTCGCACGATCGTCACTTCCTGAACAGCGTGTGCAGCCACATGGCCGATCTGGACTATAACGAACTGCGGGTCTATCCCGGCTCGTACGACGAGTACATGACCGCATCGACCCAATCGCGTGAGCGCTTACTATCTGACAACGCCAAGAAAAAGGCCCAGATCGCCGAACTCAAGACCTTCGTCAGTCGTTTTTCCGCCAACGCCTCCAAGTCCAAGCAGGCGACTTCGCGCGCCAAGCGGATCGACAAGATCGAACTGGCCGATGTTAAACCGTCGAGCCGCCAGAACCCCTATATCCGCTTTGAGCAGGAACATAAGCTGCACCGCATGGCACTCGAAGTCGCCGGTTTGGCCAAAAGCTATGAATCAGCCCTGTTTGATAATCTGGATCTGACCGTAGAAGTGGGCGAACGCATTGCCGTGATTGGCCCGAACGGTATTGGTAAATCGACCCTGATGCAGTGTCTGGTCGGTATCCTTGAGCCAACGGCCGGCCTGATTAAATGGTCCGAAAACGCCAATGTGGCTTACTATGCCCAGGATCATGCCTCCGACTTTGAAGAGGATCTCGATCTGGTGGCCTGGATGAACCGCTGGGGTCGGGAAGGCGACGATGAGCAGATTATCCGCGGTACTCTTGGCCGGCTGTTGTTTTCCTCGGTCGATATCAACAAGTCGGTCAAGGTCATTTCCGGTGGTGAACAGGGTCGTATGCTGTTTGGTAAGATGATGCTGCAACGGCCGAACATCCTGGTGATGGATGAGCCGACCAACCACTTGGATATGGAATCGATTGAATCCCTCAACCTGGCCTTGGACAACTATCCGGGCACCCTGCTGTTTGTCAGCCACGATCGGGAATTTGTTTCCAGTCTGGCGACCCGGATTATTGAATTGACCCCCAAGGGCATTGTCGATTATCACGGCACCTATGATGAATACCTGGCCAGCCAGGCGATCGTCGGCTAAAGCCATGCGGCCGGCACAGGCCGGTTTCGTCCGAACAAAAAAAAGAGGTCCTAGGACCTCTTTTTTTGTGCCTTAGGTGGCACTGTTGCCGTTCGGGCTGCGCCGTGGCTGGCGCGTTCTATTGCCGTCGCCCTGGGGCCGGGGCGCCCGACTGCTGCTGGGTCGCGCCGGTGCACGTTGACCGTCACGGTGTTCAGTACGCGCCGCTTTGGGCTTTTTAATGCGTGGGATCTTGACGTTCAGGACCAGGTCCGGCAACGGCTTTTCCGGTTTGAAACCCGGATGCTCGCGCCGTTCCAGCAGTTCACCGATCAGATTTTGAATGTCGGCTAGCAGATCCAAGTCTTCATGGCAGACAAACGACAGGGCTTCACCGCTGGAACCGGCTCGACCGGTCCGGCCGATGCGGTGCACATAGTCGGCTGGCACATTGGGCAGATCGAAGTTGATCACGTGGGGCAGCTCATCGATATCGAGTCCGCGCGCGGCTATATCCGTGGCCACCAAGACGCGCACTGCGCCACTCTTAAAGTCGGCCAGGGCGCGGGTTCGGGCACCCTGGCTCTTGTTGCCGTGAATGGCCGCGGCGGTGATCTTGCTCGACTCCAGCTTTGCCGCCAGGCGATTTGCGCCGTGCTTGGTCTTAGAAAAGACCAAAACCTGTTGCCAGTTATTATCACCTATTACCTGGGTGAGCAGAGACGGTTTGCTGCCCTTATCGACCGGGATGATCCACTGGGTCACCGACTTGGCAGTGGTCACAGTGGGTGCCACGGCGATCTCGACCGGGTTGTTGACGATGGTTTTAGCCAGCGTACGCACCTCTCCGGCAAAGGTGGCTGAAAACATGAGATTCTGCCGCTCTTTGGGCAGTACCCGGAGGATTTTTTTAATATCGTTGATAAAGCCCATGTCGAGCATGCGGTCAGCTTCATCGAGCACCAATATTTCGAGCTGATCAAAACGTACTGCATTTTGGTTGTGCAGATCCAGCAAGCGACCTGGGGTGGCGACCAGGATGTCGACGCCGCGTTTGAGTTTGATCATCTGTGGGTTGATTTTCACCCCACCAAAGACCACGGCAGAGCGTAAGGGCAGATATTTGCCGTAGTTCACGACACTCTCTTCAACCTGTGCGGCGAGCTCACGGGTCGGTGTTAACACCAGGGCGCGTACCTGATTGCCGCGCGCCTGATTACCTGATTCGGATAAGCGTTGCAGGATTGGCAAGGTGAAGCCCGCGGTTTTACCGGTGCCGGTTTGGGCGGCAGCCAATATATCTCGTTGTGCGAGTACGGCCGGTATGGCCTGCAGTTGAATCGGGGTTGGTGTGTCATAACCCATATCTGCAACAGCTTTTAAAATAGATGAAGAAAGACCTAAGTCGGCAAAACTCATAGCAAGGCTCTAATTGGGAGTGAATGAAGGATACAGAGGTAACTCAGTTGAATTGCGCGCGAGTATAGCAGTAAGTTTGGCGGCGCGCTGTCCATTCTGCTGTCTATTACACTGTCCATTATGGAACGGCGCTAGACTGGCCGCGCTCTGGCATGGCTGTGTTAAGGCGCCTAAGGGCCCCTCTCAGAGCCGGCCTGACTTTAACTTACTATCCATAGGTACACAGATACGCGGTGTCGATCACCACCTGGAGTTGGAACTTGCTGTCTGCCGGGACATGAAATTCACTGCCGCTGGCAAAGGTTTGCCAAGCGTCTGCACCGGGTAACATAACCCGTAACTGCCCAGCGACAACCTGCATCAACTCTGCCGCATCGGTACCGAATTCGTAATCACCCACGGCCATGACGCCGATGGTGGTGGGTTTGGCGTGACCGCTCAAGGCCAGCGATTGGACGTTACCGGAAAAATATTGATTGTGTTTAATCATCGGGTTCTCGTTTTTGTCTGAATGGCGCAAGCTAGGCGTAAGCTGTCGCCATTAAAGCCTAAAGGGTGACGCCAGTGCAAGGCTTGACTGGCGCACTTAATTGGCGGCCTGGTCGGGGCTTGAACCGGGCGTTGGCGGCGTCAACGCTGGGCTGGCTAGCCTGATCGGACCCGTCTGCCGCCTGGCCTGTTCGGCTAATGCTCTTCGAGTGACAACGCCGTGACGTCGCCATCAGCGTCTTGATCGAGCTGCGTCACAACCCCGTCCACATCGGCCAAGTTGCCATTGGCTTCAAGCCAACTCTTGCGGTCGCCGGCGCGTTTTTTGGCCAGCAGCATGTCCATCAGCTCATCGGTTTTATCGCCGTCTTCGATGGTCAGCTGCACCAGCCGCCGGGTATTGGGATCCATGGTGGTTTCGCGCAGTTGCAGCGGATTCATTTCACCCAGGCCTTTGAAGCGGGTGATCTGGACCTTGCCGCGCTTCTTTTCGGCCTTGATGCGATTGAGTATGCCTTCGCGTTCATCATCATCGAGGGCGTAGAACACCTCTTTGCCGATGTCGACCCGAAACAGCGGCGGCATCGCGACATAGATGTGGCCCCGTTCCACCAGGGTGCGGAAATGGCGCACAAAGAGTGCGCACAATAGGGTGGCGATATGCAAGCCGTCGGAGTCGGCATCGGCCAAAATACAGATCTTGCCATAGCGCAGGTCGTCTATGTTGCTGGAGTCGGGGTCGACCCCGACCGCAACGGCGATATTGTGCACTTCCTGGCTGGCCAGGATCTCGCCACTGTCAACTTCCCAAGTGTTTAGTATTTTACCGCGTAACGGCAAGATGGCCTGGAAGGTTCGATCTCTTGCCTGCTTGGCGGAGCCGCCGGCGGAGTCGCCTTCGACCAAAAACAGCTCACCGCGCATGACCTCATGACCGGAGCAGTCGGCCAGCTTACCGGGCAGGGCTGGGCCGCTGGTGATCTTCTTACGAGTGACCTTCTTGGCCTTGCGCAGCCGGGCATTGGCATTGGAAATGGCCAGTTCGGCCAGTTGTTCGGCGACCTGGGTGTTCTGATTGAGCCACAGGGCAAAGGCGTCCTTGACCACACCGGAGATAAATGCCGAGGCTTGGCGCGAGGATAGGCGCTCCTTAATCTGCCCGGCGAACTGCGGATCCTGCATCTTAAACGACAGCACATAGGTGCATTTGTCCCAGATATCTTCTGGGCTCAGTTTAACGCCGCGTGGCAACAGGTTGCGATATTCACAAAACTCGCGCATGGCATCGAGTAGACCCTGGCGCAGACCATTTACATGGGTGCCGCCCTGAGTCGTGGGGATGAGATTGACATAGCTCTCATAGATGCCTTCGCCGCCGTCCGGGAGCCATTGTACGGCCCAATCGACCGCTTCCCGCTCACTGGCCAGAGATCCGACAAAGGGTGCTTCAGGCAGGGTGTTATAGACCGAGGTAGTATTGAGTAGATAATCGGTTAGGCCGGCCTCGTAATACCACGAGTCGCGTTCGTCCTTTTCCTCATTGAAGTAGTTTATGCGCAGGCCCGGGCAGAGTACCGCCTTGGCACGCAAAACATGGCGCAAACGACTGGACAGGAACTTGCCGGTGTCAAAATAGGATGCATCGGGCATAAAGCGCACCGAGGTGCCGGTGTCCTTTTTGGCGCAGGTGCCAATGACCTCGATGTCGGATGACTTATCACCACCGGTAAAACCCATGCGATGAATCTGACCGTCACGCCGGACGGTGACCTCCAGCATGCTCGATAGGGCATTCACTACCGAGACCCCGACCCCGTGTAAACCCCCAGAAAACTGGTAGCTGGTGCCGGAAAACTTGCCACCGGAATGGAGCCGCGTGAGAATCAGCTCTACGCCTGGAATACCGTGTTCTGGATGAATATCGACCGGCATACCGCGGCCATTATCGGTCACGCTTAGGGAGCCGTCTTTAAACAGGATGACATCGATCTGGTTGGCAAAGCCGCCAATGGCCTCATCGACCGAATTGTCGATCACTTCCTGCGCCAAGTGGTTGGGCCGCGTGGTGTCGGTGTACATGCCCGGTCGTTTGCGCACCGGATCCAGGCCACTGAGTACCTCGATGGCTTCGGCGGAGTAAGTATTTTTGGTCATCGGCCAACGGACCTCTCATAAAAAAAACTGAATAAAATCAAGGCGGGCAGGATAACAGAATAAGTCTGGATTGCCACGAGAGGCAGCCGGATGTCAGCTCGGGAATGGGTCTGGCGCTGCGCCGGGGCGGATCGACACCCGGGCAGATGGCTAGGGGCGGTCAATAACCCGTTTGGGAAAAATCGATTTCAAAATCGACGCCATCGATGCGCGATATGGTGGTGTCGATGGTGCCGTCCGGATTCAGGACCAGTTTGCGATAGCCGGGGCCAAGCGGGTCGATGCCGAAATCCTGACTCAGGGGCTGAAACTGCACACAGGTCGAGGGGGTCGACAGATACCGCACGCCGTCGACGACCTGATCGCTCGCCTGATGCACGTGGCCGCAGACCACTGCCCGAACGCAGCTGTGCTGGTCGAGCAGGGTTTTTAATTGGTCGCTATTGCGCACCCCGATCTGGTCGATCCAGCGGCTGTGCAGTGAAACCGGGTGGTGGTGAAAGGTCACCAGGACATGGCGGTCGGCATATTGGATTAGGGCCTGCTCCAGAATGGCCAATTGATCGTCAGCCAGCGTTCCGTAGACCCGTTTAGAGACCGTTGAGTCGAGCAGCACAACGACCCACTCACCCAGGTCGACAATGGCCTCGGCGTGGTCGAGGTGCGCACAGGCCGTGGCCATATGCTCTCGGTTATCGTGATTGCCGGGAATCCAGCGCATCGGTGCGCTAAACACGGTCATAAAAGACAAAAAGTTTTTGTAGGCCTGTAAACTGCTGTCCTGAGCGATATCGCCGGTGGCGATAATTAGATCGATATCGGTTACCTCGGCTTGGACGCGTTCCAGTATAAGCTTTAGGCTTCTCTCGGTATTCATGCCCAATAGGGTGCCTTCCGCATGGCTGTGCAGGTGCGGGTCGGTAATCTGGACTAGAGTGTGCGCTCTCGGCATCAGTTTATTTTTCCGTGTAAGGCAGCAGGTTAGAGTCTGTTATACAAAAGAGTGTAGCGAATGTCACCTAAAGAACCTAGTACAACCGTTATTTAGTGACACAGTGTGCAAATATACCGGTAAAATTGGCATGTAATCGATTTTTCTATTTAGGGACCCAGAGTTCCCGCACCGTGCCGTGGGTCAGCAGATGACCTAGCCATTCCGCCAGATAGCGATTGACCTGCTGTTTTTCATCGATTTGGTACATTTGCTCGTTCGGGTAACGGTACACCCCAGCCAGTTGCTGGCCTTGACTGACGCCCACGACCTCAGCCATGCGCGCATCAGAATACATCCGTACCGTTAGTTCAACCGTGTCCATAGGGGCGGGAAACGAATGCACCTGCTTAAGCAATTGCAAAGTCGTGGTGTATTTAAAGCGCTCGGTCACCTGAATATCCACGTCCACCCGGTTGCCACCGTTCTCCTGCCAGCTGAACTGATACTGCGAATCGGACTGATCCTGCAGTAGGCGCTCTAACCTAAGGTAATTGGCTTCACATAGCGCTGCGTGTTGGGCAATATCTGGAACGTATTTTTTCATGCCCACCGATCACAAAGAGACGTTTCATTGAGCTGCAACCACTGCAGCGCGATAATGGCCGCGGCATTGTTAATGGTGCCGTCGCGCACCCAAGCATAGGCCTCGGCAAAGGGTACGCTGAGCACCCGTATATCTTCACCTTCCTCGGCCAGGCCATGAATGCCCGAGGCCAGGCTGCTGTCGACCTCACCGACAAATAGGTCGATGCGCTCATTGGAGCCGCCCGAAGACGGCCAGTAGCGACTGATCGGATGCACCCGGCCGAGATCGACGCCGGCCTCTTCGATGGCTTCACGCCGGGCCACTGCTTCAGCTTCCTCGCCCTTATCGATCAGACCGGCGACAAGTTCGATTTGCCAGGGATTGCTGTCCTGCAGGGTGCCGACCCGAAATTGCTCGATTAACACCACAACCTGACAACTAAAATCGACCAAGAGCACGCAGACCGCATCATGGCGATCCATCAGTTCGCGCGCAATGGTCTGGCTACCGCCATCGAAACGCTGATGGGTCACGGTGAGCTGATCCATTTGGTAAAAACCGCGGTATAATGGAACTTGATGATCGATGCTATAGTGAAAATGCTCTGTTTCACGTTTCATTGTTGGTTTCCTGCGCTTTTTGCACTGTTTTTGTGCAACACTAATGACTTTTGGCGCTGGTGATCGGGCCCCTAAATTGTGAATAATTGGCCGTCAACAGACAGTAAAGCTCTAGGCAACTCATGGAGACGTCAGCCGTGCAGCGGCATAATGAATCCAGTCCCCCATTCATTGCAAGTTTCGAGACAATCGCATGCTTATAAAACCCTTGATCGCCGGCCTGGTTTTGGCCGCAGTTACTGCCCACGCATCAGCAACTCCCTCGCTGCTCGAAACCTATGAACAGGCACTGGCCAATGACCCCCAACTGGCGATCGCCCGGCTCACGGCTGACAACGCCCAGCAGGACGTGACCACCGGTTATGCCAATGTGCTGCCCGATGTCACCGCCAACGCCAGCTACCAAATTGCCAGCGATCGCGGGGCAGAGTCACTGTTTCCGAATTTCGATGCCCAAACGCTGGGCGGGTCCATTACCGTAAGCCAAAACATTTTCGTGTTGGCTGCCTTTACTGCCTATGAGGCCGTTAAGGTCAATGCTTCCATCAGTGAAATCGAAGCAGCCTATGCCGAACAGGAACTCATGGTTCGAGTGTCCGAAGGTTATATCACAGCACTGCGGGCGAAAAATGCCTTAGCGGTATTGCAGGCGCAGCTCGGGGCTGTAGCCCGGCAGTATGACCAGACCAAGCAACGCTATGATGTCGGCCTGGTCACCATTACCGACGTCTTGGATGCCAGCGCAACCCTTGATCAAACTAAGGTTAGCCTGATTCGAGCGGAATCCCAGTACGATATCGCCCTGCAAAATATCTCGGTTATTACCGGTTCTATCCCTGAAGGTGTGCAAAGTATCAGTGAGTCGATTCCGATTAATGCACCCTCTGAAGACGGGCAGCAGCAGTGGGTCGATTATGCGATCACCCAACACCCGGAAATTATCGCCGCGCAACGCGGTCTGGAAGTCGGTCGTCTGTCGTTGCAAGCCGAGCGTGAAAACTTACTGCCACGCGTTAGTGGCAGCGCCACCTTTGGCTATTCCGATACCTTCGGCAGCTCCGCCTTTGATAACGACAATGAAACCAACTGGAGCGCCAGTTACGGCATTAGCGTTTCGGTGCCGCTCTATGCCGGCGGTGCCAATCAGGTTGCCGTGGTCAAGCGCGGTTTGGCAAATAATATCGCCGAACAGCAGGTCGAATTGCTCAAACGTGGCAAGGCGGTTGCCGTAGCCAACCTGTATCGAACGGTGCGCGCCGATGCTCAGAATGTCGACGCGCAGATCCAGGCCTTGAAGTCGCGCGACAGCGCCTTGCAGGCGACCAGCGTCGGTTATGAGGTGGGTACACGCAATATAGTCGAGGTGCTCAATTCTCAACTGGCCGTCTTTAATGCGCAAAACGCGCTCAACAATGCCCGCTATGACTATTTGCTTGACTTGCTCAAGCTGAAAAAAGAAGCCGGTCAATTGACGTTGAAAGATCTGGAAAGTATTGAACAGTATCTGATCGCCGACTAACCACAAGTCTGGCCGACCCTCTGGCATTGGCTGTGGGGTCAGATCGATTCGAACAGCAGCGCTGCAAGGGCGCTGTGAACGCCCCTTCAACTAGCCCAACCCCTAACGCCCCCTGACAGCCTAACTTTGCCCAGACGTGGCATTAGCGATCCTGTTCGCTTGGGTGTGAATTGAGTTTCACGGAGGCTCGCGGATAGTACTAGCAAGATAACCCAGCCTAGGACGGCCGAGCCGCTAGCGGCCTGACTCAGTCGACCGTGTAGGGTGGCGCGATCATCTCTTCGATGATGCCTTCACGAATGGCCTTGTTGGAGATACGCATCTCCTTGATATCGAACAGATGAAAGATCCGGTGCATGATGATATAGCCTGCGCCGAATACGGCGATCCGACGCGGGTTCAGTTCCAGTAGATGCGATAACTGTTGCTGATTGCCGGCCTGGGTTAGGACCGGTAACAAGCGATCGAGCTGCTTGCGCTTGATAATGCCCTCTTCGGCAATACCCAGATTGTGCATGGCCCAACTGACCGCCTTGATGGTGCCAGACGAGCCCATGGCATCATCCCAATCCAGACCCTTGAAGCGGTCCGAGATGGTCGCCAATTGGCTGTCGACAAAGTCCATACAGGCATTGAGTTGACTCTGGGGCAGGCTGTCGTAGTCGAGAAATTCCGAGGTTAGGGTCACACAGCCCAGTTCCAGGCTGGCCACGGCAAGGGGTTCCCGGCCGACGCCGACGATCATTTCGGTGCTGCCACCGCCGATGTCGAGAACGAAACGACTCTGTTCCGGTTGCCCTTGAGAGACGCCGCGATAGATATAGAGCGCCTCATCTTCGCCGGTCAGGATGCGGATCGGTTGCCCCAGAGCCGATTCGGCCAGGCGCAAAAAATTCTGATCCTGATAGAGCATGCGAAAGGCACTGGTACCGACGGCCGACACGGCCACATTGGGGTAAGCTTTGAGCAATTCACTAAAATGCGTCAGGCAGCGCAAAGCCCGACCACGGGTCTCATGATTGATTCGCCCAGCATCCACACCGGCCGCCAACCTTACCAGTTCACGCCGACAGTCGACCGATACCAGCCTGTTGTTCTCGTTTTTCATCAAAACGAGATGAAAACTGTTAGAGCCTAAGTCTACGGCTGCAACATACTGTGGTTCGTTCATGAGTCAAAGTCTTTTTATTTGACTCAGAATATAGCTGTAAATGCCCTACAAAGCCAAACAAAGGGTGTCTAGTGGCGTTAAAAAGCGGGTTAGGACTGGGCCGTAAAGATGCGCATTCGACATTTGGGCCCCCAAGTTGAACCGGTACTGCACAAAACGGAAAAGAGTCTGGCATAAATATCACCTTATAGACTCCCGCCAGAGTCGACTCTGGCCAAACCCCAAAGCGGGTCTTGAAGCGTAACCTGGGCTCGGGTGCAAAGGCAGGTAAAATCAGGCTTAGGACTCAATAGCCGCGCTATACCTGACCCTGCGGTCAGGCTTGGGGCGCATACCATGCCGCGCCAAAGGACACTTTTTGCTGACTTGAGTGCGCTCAGTGCCGATTCTTACGTTGCTACCAAGCGCTGAATCATTAGTATGGCTCTTTCGAGTATGTACTGCGCATTTTCACGTTTGCGACATATTGCACCGCTATCCCGAAGTTTGCCGGCAATCGCGATCATTTTGATCTGCTTTGGCGGGCCATTAGGGATATGACAGAACTGAACTGGAAAATTGACATGAAAAAGCTTCACCCAGGATTGTACCGCCCCGAATTTGAGCACGATGCTTGCGGCATCGGTTTTGTGGCCAACCTAAAGGGGCGCAAATCGCATGGCATCATCGAAAACGCACTGACCATGCTGGCCGCTATGGAGCACCGAGGCGGTACCGGGGTTGATATCAATAGTGGTGACGGTGCTGGGGTGTTGATTCAGATTCCCCATGACTATTTGGCCGAAGAGACGCTTGCGCTTGGTATGAGTCTGCCCGAGAGCGGCGAATATGGTGTCGGCATGGTGTTTTTCCCGGCCGATGAAACCCGGCGTGAAGAATGTCGCGCCATTGTCGAGCGCAATATCCGTAAATTGGGCTTGGAATTGC
>Ga0307492_10000902_pt1 | contig 12491 bp, 10 predicted proteins | sample SI3LmetaG_FD_202365 | JGI IMG/M metagenome (GOLD analysis project Ga0307492, IMG submission 202365) | Sea-ice brine microbial communities from Beaufort Sea near Barrow, Alaska, United States - SI3L | ecosystem: Environmental > Aquatic > Marine > Coastal | place: USA: Alaska | collected 2017-05-06
GTTAAGTCGCATTTGGCCATGAATAATGGCTACTTGCTCGGGGAAAACACTGGCGGCACGTTCGAGAAAGGTGAGTGGCGTGAGTGGTTGAAAATTGGCTGGGTTTCGATCTAAATCAGTATTGAATGGATTCGTCATCTTCATCAGTCCTATCGGTCTTGTCTAGTTACTCTTGTCTACTTGTCTTGCCAAGTAGGTGAGCGTTTTTCGATAAAAGCATTAATACCTTCCTCGGCATCGTGCTTTAACATATTTTCAACCATCACTTGGGAGGCGTAGTGATAGGCATCAGGTAACGTCATTTCTCGTTGTGTATAAAAAGCTTTTTTCCCGGTTGCTAGTGTCATGCTCGACTTAGACGCAATAGTTGACGCCATCACCATCGTTGCTTCAGTTAAGCTCTTATCCACCACAACTTGATTTACCAGCCCAATTCTTTCTGCCTTTAGCGCACTGAGCATGCCGCCTGTTAACAACATTTCCATGGCCGCTTTATTTGAAACACACCGTGACAATGCCACCATCGGCGTTGAACAAAACAAACCGATATGAACCCCAGGAGTGCTAAAGGATGCGGTGTCAGCTGCAACAGCCAAATCGCAACTCGCGACTAATTGGCAGCCTGCTGCGGTAGCAACTCCCGTCACTTCGGCAATAATGGGTTTTGAATGATTGACTAATGACTGCATCAACGACGAACAAGTCGACAAAACATACGTGAAATAAGCCTGTCCATTATCGGCACTGTTACGTCCAGCAGTCATTTGCTTCAAGTCATGACCCGCACAAAATGCGGGGCCATTCGCAGCCAGTATAATCACGCGCACCGACGTGTTCGATTCAGCCTGTTGCAACGCATCGCCAAGCGCAGTCATCATTTCTTCCGACAGTGCATTTCGACGTTTCATGTCATTCAGCGTTAAACGCAATATGCCGCCTTCGCAATGCTCCTGCAAAAGCAGTTCGCCAGCATTGATGTTAACTTGGGTATTGCTCATGACTTCAACCTCGTATGGCTAATAGGACTAGCAGACGTGACTATGTTATCAAACAATATTGATTTCAACACTGGCATCGAGTGTATTAGCAATGAAGCAATATCGATGCGCCCGGTCATGCATTTTCTTTAATTCATCCGCACTCACTTCAAAGCCCGAATCGAACTCAACCACTGGATGCAAATCAATTTTAGTAACCGACATTTGACCTTTAGTATTCTTACCTAAATAAGCAACAGCATGATCAGTGAACGAGGCAACAGGCCACTTCACTTTTGCAGCCAATGCCAGAAATGTCATTAAGTGACAGCTACTGAGTGCCGCGGCTAAGGCTTGCTCAGGGTTAGTGTATTCCGCATTGCCACCCCAGTCAGGTGCTGCATCGGCCTTCAATTGAAACTGTTTATTGTAGTTTACATCATGGGCATTCGAGAATTTACCGGGTAACAGCTCTTCTGTGGTTCTGTTCCAGACGATATCAACCGATAATTCAGACATTGCTCCCTCCTATTACCAGAGTCATTATACGCCACCGCCAGTCAGACTTTTCTTTGGATCATAAAATGGTTTTGGCACAACGCTAATTGGCACTGGCCCTGAACTCATTTCCACCATCCCTGTCGTTCCAATTTGGCTAAACCCAACATCTACCATGGCCAGTGCTATGTTGCGTTTTAAACGCGGCGAATAAACAGCGGAGGTCACATAACCAACTTCGACGTCGTCATCAATAATCACCCAATGACGCGTATTAGGACTTTCAAGTGGCGGGCCATAAATTTCGATACCCACCTGCTGACGCGTTACGCCTTGCATTTCAATTTTGCGCAGCGCAGCTTTGCCAATGAAGTCAGCTTCCATATTTAAATCAACCAACCGACCCAGACCCAGCTCATAAGGATTAGTTTGATTATCCATATCGGCATGGTAGGACAACATACCGCCCTCAATGCGACGTATCGTCGAAGTGTGCCCTGGCTTCAATCCAAGTGGCTCACCAACAGCCATCAAATGCTCCCAGAGTGCTTCACCATAACGTCCATCACGCAGGTAGATTTCATATCCAAGTTCGCTCGACCAACCCGTTCGAGAAATGATTAATGGCATGCCATTCAAATCAAACTCTCGCAGCCAAAAATAAGGTAAGCTTTCGATCTCATCACCAAAAACTGCTTTCATTATTTCACCTGATTTCGGGCCCTGCAACTGCAGGGGCGATACATCGGGTTCACCAATGGTGACATCCAATCCAGAGTTGATGGCAATACCTTGTGCCCACAATAAAACATCGCTATCTGCCAAGGATATCCAAAAGTGGTTTTCCGCCAGACGCAACAGAACAGGGTCATTTATAATGCCGCCTGCGGCATTGGTAATCAAAATATATTTGCACTGACCTACCGCACATTGGGAAAGGTTACGCGGTGTTAATAGCTGAACAAATTGCACTGCGTCAGGCCCGGTGATTTCCACCTGACGCTCGACAGCGACATCACACAAAATAGCCTCATTCACTAAATTCCAGAAATTTTGCATGGGGTCACCGAAATCACGCGGAATGTACATGTGATTGTAAACTGAGAATCCCTGTGCGCCCCATGAAACCGTCGCATCAAAATAAGGTGACTTGCGAATCTGAGTGCCGAAACCGACGTCGCCAACTATAGAATTATTCATACCAATACTCTTAAGTCTAATTGAATTCAAAAACAAGAGCATACGTGGCTTGAATCACCCGTTTAGACTCTATTATTGAGACAATGCGTTATGATTGGATTGATTTTTGGTGATTAACAGTCTGTTCAGACTGTTAGGGCACAGGTCGTTAGAAACGCAAACTATAAGTTGGTTAACCTAGGCTTGATTGACTTGATTTGACGCGTGACGATGTAGGTAAAAAAACGGTCTATGCCAATATCTTCGATGAGCAATTTATCGATAATGGCCTGATAGGCCTCAATGCTAGGAACCATCAGTTTCATGATGTAATCGGCACCACCACCCGTGGCTATGCACTCGACAATTTCATCAATCTCACGAATCCGTTTTTCGAAACGCTCGAAGTCTTCATAACGATGTTGCTTGAGCGAAATATTCAGCATGACTATCGTAACATTAGCAATTTTAGCAAGCGCTATCTCAGCATGATAACCACTGATAACACCTGCTTTTTCAAGTCGTGCTAAACGTGTCCAGCAAGGGGTTGCGGATAGATTAACCTTTTCGGCTAATGCAGTCTTACTCAAGCGCCCATATGTCTGGACAGCTACCAGAATACGAAGATCAGTGGCATCTAACTTAATCAAACTCATCGGAATCTCAATCGGTGCAATACAGTCATGAATGGCTCAGAGGTTCGCGCTGCTTTTATCCAATCTACGCCGTGTAATTCGCAAACCTAAAAATACAGCAATAACCACGACAGGGACTGAAACGCCAACTAATAAGTCAACATTAAGGTTAACACCAAATTGCTTCAAACCCTTCAAGGAATATCCAACTAAACCAACGATGTAATAGCTTAATACGACAACTGATAATCCCTCCACCATTTCCTGCAAACGAAGTTGGATTGCGGCGCGGCGATCCATTGAGCTCAACAGATCTCGGTTTTGCGCCTCCAAATTGATGTTAATACGAGTTCGTAACAAGTTGCTCACTCGGGCAATTCGATTCGATAACGCCTGCACTCGATCAGACACTGACTCACAGGTTCGTACTGCCGGTGCCAAACGTCGTTCCATAAATTCGTTAAACGATTGTGCGCCTTCGATACGCTGCTCGCGTAATTCACTAATGCGGAGTTTAACCAACCCATAATAAGCATTAGTTGCCGAAAAACGATAACCACCCGTGGCGGCAATATGCTCCACGTTAGCAGCAATCTGACTTAACTCGTCGAGTAATTGCTGCTCATCCTCACCTTTACTGTGCAATGCCAATTGCTGAGTCACTGCTTCCAGTCTTGAATCACAGTCGGTTAAGTCCAACGAATATTGCCTAGCTAGTGGCAAACCAAGTAACGCAAACATTCGATAAGTTTCGATCTCGAGGATACGTTGAACCAAACGACCCGCCTGGCGTTGCCGCAACTGGTTATTCTCTATCAAAATCCGATTGAAGCCATCAGCATGAATATGAAAATCGGTCCAGACTCGAGCCGCACCAGCAGAAACTTCACTTCCTGCCACTGTATTCGACGAAAATAGTTCGGATAATGCAGCCAAGTCTCTATTACTTTCATCACTACTGAGCAGCTCAAGATTCAGCATTGTAATGACTTCGCCTGGTAATCGGGCAATCCATTCTGGGGGTAACTGGCTCAGCGCCGTCTCCTTGAATGGCAAGACATTTGAACGCTTCACGCTGATGGTATAAGTAGAAAATTCAGTGTGGCGCTCCCAACGTAATTGAAACAAAGGAAAATCACCGATATAGAAACTGGCTTCTTGGTTGGGCCGATTAACACCAAAGCGATCGCAAAGAACACCTATCGAATCAAGCTCCTTGCAACGATCATCCGACAGCAACGCCACGTGTGTCACTCGCAAGGGGGCGTTCATAATCTGATAGGGTCGTGCATGTACCTCATTGTTGAGGCTAAAACGTTGAGGGTGATTTTTGAAATTTGATAGTGTCATTTGCTTAATGTAACAGCCTCAGGGAAGAGATTAAAGACCAAATACTTTTATTGAATTTTCTCGAACAGCTACCCAGTTTATAGCGTTTGAAAATCACATTCTGTGACGTCAATCTGGACCGGTGAATGCGTATTATAACAATACCTCTGATTGGCTTCAGAGCATCCTACAATGCCTTTACCCGTGCTTTTCCGTGTACATCCCTGGCTAAATAAACTTTTAGCTGATTAGGGCAATCGGGATAGGGGCTTAATAGTTAGCGCCAAGTTAAATCGTTCTTAATGGTATCTCTAAAAATACCGAGCCAACTCCAACACCACATAATCATCTCGACTAAAGGCCGCTAGCACGTCATTTTGATCGACATTGGAAAAAATTTGGAGCTCAATTGTTGCTTTCCAACTATCACCAAAACGGCGATTTCCTTCGACTCTAAAAGTTTGACTTTGTTTTTCTGTATCAACCACAAAACCGATCAGCATTTCGCTACTTTGGGCATCGTTAAACGCCAGCCGAGAACCAATAAAAAGATCACGGTCAAATACACCACGCTGCGCCAGACTGCGACTATCATGTGAATACTCAGCGAGTGTGCCGAGGTCAATATCGGTATCGAAAACACCGTAAAAGGTGTATTCAAAGCCAGCTGTGGTGGCCTCGAAAGAATCACCATTGCTCTCTCGATGCATAAGCTCCAACTTCCAGGTCCAATCTTCGACAATCCATTGTAAGTCGACTCCAAGCTGGGTCATTTGATTGTAGCGAGGAACCAAAACCGCCTGTCCATTACTATTCAGAGCAGGAGTGAGTGTTGGCTCTCTATTGGTGCCCTTGAACCAGGTCAAGCCAAGATCGAGATCATCGAAGGTTTGCGAATAGCGAAAAGCATAGTCGATATGTGACTCTTCATCTGACGATTCATATTGAACGGCATCGGTATCGACCACAAGCGGTGTGCGTGGGCGGCCATTAATAGACTGAAATGTGCGTTCACGAAAGCCGGGCAGCAGCAAAAAGTCAACAACACCCCAATCTTCGTAATGCTTGAAATGGATCATCGGTTGACCTAACTTATCTTCGCCATCAATACCCTCCACCTGATCAATTTGATTGACCACATCGACTAGGTGCTGCGACTCGGTAACGCCCCAAAATAATGTGTTAACGCCAACTCTCAATTCACTATCGCCATTCAAATGTAGCCAGTAAAGCTCCCTTAGGTCGGCGTGATTACGTTCACTATCTTTGTCATCGGCGCGTAAGAATAGTTTGCTACTCCAACTATCATCATCGCCCCAGTCGCCTCTTAATTGCGGCTCAAACGACAAAGTTAAGTTTTCATCAAACTGCTCTGAACTACTGCCAGATTGGCCGAAAATAAAAGTCTCAGCAGCGATATTGCCAGAAAAATCAACACCACTGGCTAACGTCGAGCAAACTAATAAAATGCCACCTAATAGCGGGGCAAAAAGAAATATCCTGATCATTGATGTCCGCGCCCTGATATCCAACGCCTAGTTTATTTCAAACGCTTTAATGATTGAGACCGAAAATCACGATCTGACAATCCGGTTTTGAACTGGTAATTGCTCCATTCAAGTAGCGTGCTCTTACCATTTTGATGATTCACCATGTCCATCTTGCCTGGCCGCCAGTGTTTGCCGATATAAAGTTCGAATTCACTCGCTTCCAGTGTTTTAAGCAGGCTTTTTTTACGATCGTAGAATTCGACTTTTGCGAGTCGATAGGCTTCGGTATCGATCCACGCAATTTGTTTGGTATAACCGGATTTTCTATAGGCCGGTGTACGCTCGATGACATGGCAAGTCCAGTCACCACAAGGCTCTTCCTTTAAGTATTTATAAGTGTACTTTTCTACTTCCTGGGACCCCAGATCTTCAAATGAAAACGTACTGCCCATAAAAGGGCCTGACTTGTTACGCGAATTGATACGTTTCACTTTTTTAAGCGCCGGTAAAAATAACCATTGGTCATCTGGCTCCAGACCGTGTGTGTAGGTCAACATTGCAGTGCCTTTCACATCAGCTGGCTCATCGAATATCGACAAGCTTTTATCACCATCGTTTTCTACTTCTAATGTCTTGATTCGAATAATGCGCGTCGAAGTTTGGCCCTTTTTGTTTTTTAAAATCATATTCATATTGGCAGTGAAGTCGACAAAACCTTCATCAATAGCCTGAGCAGCTATGGCTATCTCGAGTCCTTTTTCTGACGCAGTTTGTGCCTGTGCGAGTGGCACAAAGGATATCGACATCAGTGAGATCGCTACAAACCGCAGTGTGAAGGTTCTTACCGGTTCTCTAAAATTAAGCATTGCTTTCCTCCTTGGCATCAATGGCCATTAACAGTGGGGGTAATAATAAGAAATCGGCAATAATCGCAAAGAAAATAGTCACGGCTGTCATTAACGCCATGTTTGAATTCAATTGAAACGCAGAGAAGGTCAATACAAAAAATCCGGCTATCAGCACGAGAGACGTCACCACCAGAGCCAGCCCTACGGTATTGAAGGCATAGCGCACTGCATCTTGACTACTCAGACCTTTTTCACGCCTTGCGCGTAGATATTTACTCAGGAAATGTACCGTATCATCAACAACTATGCCGAGCGTCATGCCAGTCACTATTGATAGTGCCAGCCCTATCTGTCCAACCGTCATGCCCCATAATCCAAAAGCGAGGGCGGCAGGCACTAGGTTTGGAACCAGGCTTAACAATCCAATTTTCACTGAGCGCAACGCAAACACCAATATGAGTGAAATTAACAGTAATGCGATGGTGGTGCCAAACAACATGCTCTTGATATTTCGCTCACCAATATTACTGAACATAATAGTCGGGCTGGCACCATCGGTATGCATACTGGCCTGGACATTATTTTTCAGCCATTGCTGTGCCCGAAGTTCTAGTGCCAATACGGTTTTAGTCGTCATGTTATGCAACATGACGGTCATCCGAGTTGCTGACTTATCGAGGTTGATCTGATTGGTTAAGTCGAGTCCGTAAGGCAATGACATTTCATAGAGCAACAGATATTGTGCGGCCAATTCACGTTGATCGGGCAATTCATACCAGGATTGGTCGTCGCCATGCATACTTTTATTGAGACGTTTAAAGGTATCCGATACTACATTGACATGAATGATTTCAGGTTGCTGCCGATACCAGTTGGCAAATTTTTCAACGTTTTGCTGGAATGTCGGGTTACTCACGCCCCCACTTTCACCTGAGTCGAGTGAATAGTCGATGAGGTACAAACCACTCAAGTTCTGCGAGGCAAAATCGGCGTCGCGCCTGAATTCGATACGGTCACTAAAGTACTTCACAAAGTCATCGTTTAATTCATTTTTGGGTACGAAAGATATAATCACCAGACTCATCAGCCCCATACCAATGAGTAAGCGCTTCCTGTTTGCGATCACAAACTCGGCAAACTGCCTCATCATTTTGCTAGATGCTGTTTCTTCTACTTTTTGTCGCCCAGGCAAGATCATCATAATTGCAGGCAGAAAAGTAACGCTTAAAACGAAGGCGACCAAAACACCCATTGCAACGATATTACCCAAATCACGAAACGGCGGTGCATCAGAAAAATTCATACTCATGAATCCGATGGCAGTAGTCACACTGGTCAGAAAAACAGGCTGCAAATTAACCCGAACACTATCAACCATAGCGTCATGCTTATTCTCACCATGGCGCATTGCCACCACATAGTTCATCAAAACATGAACACTATCCGCGATTGCCATGGTAGGGATAATCATAATCGCCGAAAATGAAGGCGGTGTTAGCGCAATACCAAGCCAACCCGCCATGCCCATTGCACCCACAATCGAAAATACAATAATGGCGAATGTCGTCAAGGTGCCGGAAAGCCCTTTCACCCAAAAGAATATAACAATGACAAAAATCAGCAGCATCAGTGGGAACAATGTCGACATGTCGTACTGACTGGCTTCGGGAAAAGCCTGGTTCATCATGATGATGCCGGTTAGCTTCACATCGATGCTCGGATATTTAGCTTCAAACTCAATCCGCAAATCTCGAATGAAACTAACGACTTCAGGGTTTTCTTCAATGGGGTTAAGACCAGGCAGTTCGACGTTAATATTAATGCCGGTGACATGTGCTTCTGGTGAAATCAGACGATTAACCAAAACGGGTTCATTCAAAGCAACGACCTTAATTTTCGCTAACGCTTCATCACTCATTTCGCCGGGTTCCAACGCCAGGTCATCTACTAACAAATCGTCGCCTTCTGCAGACGTGTGCTGATAATTAGTCAGTGATTCAACCCGAGATGAGTAGGGTGTTTCCCACGCTCGCTCAGTCAACCAGGCAACGGCTTCGAGAGTTTTATTAGTAAAAACTTTGCCAGACTCTGGAACCAGTAACAGCATGACGTTATCGTTCTTCGAGTAGGTATCCTGAATATTCTCAAAAGCAAGAAGCTGAGGATTATTCTCTCCAAAAAACACCCTGTAGTCATTAGTAAAGGTTAAGTTCTGGGCACCTGCGCCCATAGCTCCAACCATAACCAAACTAAGAATAACGGCCAGTATCTTGTGCCTGATAATAAATTCTGCGTAACCTTTTGCCATCATTTCAATCCTTAAACTTTCCGTTATCTTAATTTCAACTTTTTTTGTTTCAAGTATTTCTATTTTCGAATCAATTCTAAATACTGAATCAATCCATCACCACATAGCTTCAATTTATCCAGACTTTGAGCAACTTTTGCCGCGTTCAAAGCGCCTTCCATAATGGCTACCAGAGTGACCGCCAACTTATCAAGATCAACCGTATCGATAATTTGATTCGCCTGCTTAGCTCGCAGCATTGCAGCGGTTATGGCCTGATACCATTGTTCATAAATTTGAATAAAACGGGTTCGAAACCCTTCATCGATAGGCGCCATTTCCTGAGCCAAATTGGTTAATGGGCAACCTAGTTCAATATCAGTCATCGAAAAAGCATCACTCGATCTACTAATCAACTCGATAAAACCATCGACCGGGTTATCGAAATATTGCAATGGTTTAATAAAACTCAAATGAATACGCTCAGCGATCACTTCGTCCACTACGGCATAACCCAACTCGATTTTATTCGCAAAGTGATGGTACAGCGCACCTTTGGTGACGTTAACGCGGGCGAGAATATTAGCCAAACTAGCCGACTGGAAACCCTGGTAGTGAATCTCTTGATAGGCCGCTTGTAGAATTTTTCCTCGAGTATCTAAAACTCGCTCATCAAGCGCGCGCCACCAGTACACATCATTTGCAATTAAGCCGTTCATAATTAAATCCATACCAATTGGTATGCTTTATAATACCGACCGGTATGCATGTCAACAATTAATTCCAACTAGATTATTATTCAACGCACCAAAGCAAAGCATCAGCTTTTTGAGCGCGACTTAACCCTGCGCTTATGGTATACATGGCTATCAAGGCTGGATCAGCTTGATTCTAATAATTATATAACTGAGGATTTAATGAAAAACGACAATGAGAACGCAAAACAAATTTTAGATGTCGATACCGGCATTCAGCAGTTACTGAAAGACAATCGAGTCTCTCGACGTGACTTTTTATCCTTCACCACGGCCATGGGATTAACCGCTGCCATGGGTGCTAGCCTTTGGTCAAATAGAGCAATGGCAGCTGGCCCTGTTCGCGGTGGCCACCTCGTTGCTGGCTTGAACGATGCCAACACGATCGACAACCTTGACTCAACTCAATTCGTTGCAACCACTATGATCGTCATCAGTCGATCATTTCGCGATAGCATCGTTGACGTTGGTGTAGATGGCACACCAACACCTAACCTGGCTGAAAGCTGGGAAGCATCTGCCGACGCTAAAACATGGCGCTTTAAGATCCGCCAGGGCGTTGTATTTTCGAATGGTAAATCATTAACTGTAGAAGATGTTATCGCTTCGCTTAATGTACATCGTGGTGAAGATTCAAAGTCTGCTGCAAAAGGTGTTTTTTCTGGCATTAGTGGTGTTAAGGCCGATGGCAATACCATGGTTGTTACTTTGGCGGACCCCAATGCAGACCTTCCATTCCTGTTTACCGATTATCACTTCAGCGTTGTTCCATCGAAAGATGGTGTGGCAGATTTACTATCGACACACGGCACTGGTTGCTATTTGCTGAAAGAATATAACCCGGGTGTTAGAACCGTGTTAGAGAAAAACCCGAACGCTTGGCAAGGCAATGAGCTGGGCCATTTTGACTCTGCTGAAATTATCGCTATTAATGATGACACGGCTCGACAAAGCGCTCTGACGTCTGGTTCTGTAGAAGTTATTAATCGGCCATCATTAAAAACCATTCATCTGTTAAAGCGTATCAAGAGCATTAATATTGTTGACGTGGCTAGTAACCTCGCATTCACCAACCCGATGCGCACCAAAGGCGCGCCCTATGATAACAATGATTTCCGCACGGCCCTTAAGCTATCTCTGCCACGTCAGGCCTTTGTTGATAAAGTATTATTTGGTTATGGCTCTGTGGGTAATGATCAACCAATAGGACCGCAGATGGGCAGTTATGATGCTAGTCTGTCGGTACCATACGATCTTGATAAAGCTAAGTTTCATCTGAAAAAAGCTGGAATGGAAGGCACTAAATTTGAAATGAGTTCTTCCGACACTGCTTATGGTGGTGCGATGGATGCTTCACAGTTATTTGCAGAGAGCTGGAAGAAAATTGGCCTGAAGCCAAGCATAGTGCGAGAGCCTCAAGATGGTTACTGGAGTAATGTCTGGAATAAAAAACCATTCTGTTCATGCTACTGGGGTCCTCGTCCCGTGGAGGACATGATTCTTTCAATTGCCTACTTGTCTGATTCACCCTGGAATGATACGCAAATCAATATTCCACGTGTTGACGAACTGGTTATTAAAGCTCGCGGAGAACTGGATCAGGTTAAGCGTAAAGCGATGTACACAGAGGTCCAAGCGCTTATCAGTAAAGATGGCGGTACACTGGTACCTGCTTTCGGCAGTGATGTTGCTGCGACTTCCGATAAAATTGGGATCGGTTCACAGATTGGCGGCGGCTGGGAAATGGATGGAGGTCACTTCGTCAAACGTTGGTGGAAGAAAGCCTAGTCGACTCCTAGTGCATTAGGTTAAAAGTTGTAATTAAAGAGCGGCACTAGCCGCTCTTTTTTTTGCCTATAAAATGTTAACTGAAGCTTCTTGTAAAACGGAATTATTAGTCTGCCCACTTAACCAGGTTCTGAACCGAAGCAAAGGTTTGTAGTGCGCTTTTTGCTTTGGCCATACTAGATAATAGCTTCCCTGACTGCTCACTGCATCTCCATAGGCAGACACTAGCTGGCCATCGAGTAATTCTGATTCAATCAAAAACTGTGGCAAAAGCGCCACACCCACACCTTGCGTGGCAGCATTGCTCATCATCGCAAATTGATCAAAAAACATGCCAGTCAAATTGGAAGACTCAACCTCATGAGCCTTCATCCATTGTTGCCAGGCATTCGGCCGTGTTTGCAGATGCAGCAGGGGCAACTTGAGTAAATCAGAAGGCTTTGTGAGTTGTACCGATGCTAATAAAGCAGGGGCACAGGCTGGCAAGATTGCTTCATCCATAATTTTTTGATATTCACACTCTGGCCATGACGAAGGTGAGCCAAAATAGATTGCAGCATCCATTGCCTCACTATCAAAATTAAAAGGAATTAGTCGCGTGCTGAGATTAATCGTCACGCCAGAATTTTTTATCAGGAAGTCATTCAACCGAGGCGCGAGCCAACGGGTACCAAAGGTTGGTAAAATTGCGAGATTAAGACTACC
>Ga0307492_10000903_pt1 | contig 12489 bp, 8 predicted proteins | sample SI3LmetaG_FD_202365 | JGI IMG/M metagenome (GOLD analysis project Ga0307492, IMG submission 202365) | Sea-ice brine microbial communities from Beaufort Sea near Barrow, Alaska, United States - SI3L | ecosystem: Environmental > Aquatic > Marine > Coastal | place: USA: Alaska | collected 2017-05-06
AATGGCGTCAATGTCGAACTATAGGTTATCTCCTTTAGCTGAAGAGGATTTATTCAAAATAATTTCAACAATAATTGCATCTTGGGGGAGCACACAGGCAGAAGTATATGCTCAAACCATAGACTCAGCCTTATTCAAACTAGCTCAATACCCTGACTTCGGTAAGGAAAGAAGTGATGTTTATAATGGTGCTAGAAGCTTTCCTGTAGAAAAAAATTGGTCTTTTTCTTTCATATTTTAAAGGCCGTAACGATGTTTACCCGTTTAGATGGGAATCAAAAAATGGTAGGAGTGGCTATTCACCTGCTTGCTGGAATGAATGGCAACCAAAAATTTGCAACAAACCAAAAATCGGCTGTACTGAATGTAAAAATCAGAACTTTAAAGTACCAGATCACCAAGCCGTTTATGGACATTTGAAAGGGTTTAAAACCATCGGCATCTACCCTCTATTAACTGATAATTCAACGTATTTACTTGCAGCCGATTTTGATAAAGAGGACTGGTTTGAGGCTACATCTGCATTTGCAACGACTTGCGAATCGTTAAATATCCCCTATCTATTAGAACGTTCAAGAAGTGGCAACGGTGGCCATATATGGATCTTTTTCTCACAAGCTGAAGCTGCTAGTGATGCTCGGCGATTAGGTAATGGTTTACTTCGTAAAACAATGGAACGCTATCCGTTACTATCATTTTATTGCTTCAATAGACTATTTCCTAACCAAGATATTATGCCAGAGGGGGGCTTTGGTAACCTCATTGCATTACCGCTGCAGCTAGAGCCAAGAAAAAATAACAATAGTATTTTCATTAACAATGAAGGCATTCCTTATAATGATAAGTGGTCAATATTGGCAGCTACTCGAAAGGTAACTAAATCACAACTTCAATCAACTTTGAATCAGTTAAATACTTATATTGAAATAGCGCCAGAATACAGTGACAAACGATTTGCAGGTAGCCAATTAGAAAAAATCAAGTTCACGGGTAAACTTAAAAGCCAGCAAAAGAAAGCTGTGGATGCTAAATATATCCATGGTTTTACAGCAACACCTAAACGCCAAGATGGTTTAGAAAAATTAATGCACTTTCAAATCGGTTCGGTTGTTTATAAGGCAGCAACAACTATCAGTAGCTTTGACCAACACGTTGAGGCTTAGTGGAGCGCTATATGGAAAACAGTTAGCTTAAGATGATGAAGGCAAATTGTTGCAACTACAGAGAGCCTCTGTTAACTATCGCATTGCCATGGGACCTCAATATAGGCAAGTGCGAAATTAATTGAAGACACCATATCGTGATGGCACACCGGTGAACGGCTAGCCGATGTATATTTTTAATCTCATCGATTTTAAGGGTAAGTTGGCGGCTCTTATTCTGCCGCCAAGACTCAGCGTGCCCAACCTTTTTGGTGTGTTTTGCCCCCAACAGCAATCTTCGAACTCAAGTAACTGCATCTCAACCAGGCAAGAATAACCATAAACGAGTCAACAGAAAAAATAATCAAGCTGATAAGCTTTATCACGCTAAAATTGTAAATATGGCTGTCATCTGCATGATGAACACCTGAAGGAACCGCTGATAACTGGGATGCGATAAACTCACTTGAAGGCGAGGCAGTGCCTTAGGCGGGCTCTGAGCAAACGGTTACATTTTCACAGAAAACTGCGGCGGGTTTGGGGATCGACCTAAGCTTGAGAAACGGTGTGTAATTAAATTATTACACACCTGGTAGAAACTCTGAGTCAATAGGGCTAGATAGTTTTAACTTCAGCGCATCAAGATCGTTAATTATATAACCTGTTGGTGACTTAACAAATATATCTTCAACACTCCATCTACGGAGTATTTGATTAACACTCTGGCGCGAGCCGAGGGTTCGTTTACCCAGCTCGGTTTGGCTTAGTTCGGTCTTAATCAAGATATGATTATCCTGACTTACGCCATGTGTCTCGACTAAGCCAAGCACTATTAACGCCAATCTCGATTCTAGTGGATTAAAAACCATATAACCAAAGAATTGGTAAAGTCGGATGAATCGGTGTGTTTGACTTTTTAAAAGATTTCGGTATATCAAAGGAAATTCGTCGCCAATAGCATTCAACACAGATTTGGCTATGACAACAGCTTTGGTTTCCTCTTGTGCGACAACATTTAATATTCTTGGACTATCGTTAGCGATGGTAAACTCCCCCAACCAATAACCTGCCCCTTCCTCGCAAATAGTAAATTCTTCTCCATTATAGCTACTGATACTAATATTCACCTTGCCGGATAATATACCGAAGACATTGTTGGCTTCCGTGCCTATCAGATATAAAGGCCTATTGGTAGAAAAAGTGTCCAATTTAGCTGCATTTACAAGTCTGTTTATAGCCTCCTCTGGTAGCCCTTGAAACCAATCGGCTGCTGTGATCAACTTGGTTATTTGTTGTGTAACATCAGACTTGATTGGCATTAATATTCTCATTGAAGTGATGAATTGAGTTAAACGTAAATATACCCGTTATTGTATTAATCTGTCAGGTAGCTGACACATTCTCAGACAATTATACATTAATCTTCACCTTGTATAGGTCTATGGTGCATAGAACCCTTATTTAAAAGTTCAGTGACGAAAATGTTGAGATTGATGGGCTTTGTAGAAAAGTAAATTATTAAAGAGAACATATAGATGCACAACCATAAACTCAGCTTACACTTATATCGACCAATTCTATACATGACACTGATTGGTTCTTTTAGCGCCATAGCGGCTGAACAATCAGCGATGGCGACTGATAAGGAAACAGTGGACTCATCTCTAGCTATTGAAACGATTTTAGTCACGGCGACTAAGCGTAAAATAAGTTTGAACGACACCTCACTCGCGATTTCTGCTTATAACAGTAAAATGATGGATGACCTTGGGATAAGTACGGGGGCTGATTATCTTAACTTAACCCCATCACTGTCATACAACTCAAACCCGGCGCGTATTTTTATACGTGGCGTAGGCCTGCAAGACAATCAGCCTGGCGTTGACTCTGGCGTTGCGCTCTATGTTGATGGTATCTATTCGAATAATGCCTTAGATATAAATCGCTCATCCTTCGACACACAACGCATTGAAATTGTTAGAGGCCCACAGGGCACGCTGTTTGGACGAAATGCTACGGGCGGCGCAGTGAGTATTGTAACAAAAAGACCAACTGAAAAAACTGAATCTACATTTAGAATGGGGTTAGGTAGTTTTAATACGCAAAAATTTAACTTTGCCACGTCTGGGTCCCTCTCTGACGAAATGCGTTATCGTGCGTCAATCGGAACTGAGTCGCGAGATGGTTACATCAATAATCTCGGCGGTCCTGATTTGGACTCCATGGATGCAGAAAATTGGAATGTAGGCATAGAGTATGACTTCTCAGACAACATCCAACTTTTTACTAGAGCCTATGGCTCTCGTGCCAATCATATCTCTGCCGGTGATCTTGGTTATCAGCTAAGTCCATACTATTCACAGGCTAATATTACTGCGCTTGGAGGCAGTCCAGCCGGTGTTGTTGTTGGTACGGGTGAGGGTGATCCTAATATTTCCTTTCTTTACGCCAACCTACAGGATGGTTATACAACAATTAACCCAAGTGTAAATGATCCACGCACCGTTGATCTTAATTCAGTACCAATACGCGACACTGAAACTTTAGGCTTTCTTGTTGATTTGACCTGGGATATTGGCGCCACTACTTTGCGATATATCGGCGGGTATGAAGATGCAGAAGTCGATGTGGAAGGTGAAGATTTGGATAGAACATCACGTCTATTTGATATAGATACTGATGGTAAAACAGGAGGTCAGTTAGAAATTTCATTATTAGATACAGGAGAACGCACGTCCCACGAGCTACAATTACTTTCAAACAATGATGGGCCGCTCAATTGGGTGCTAGGTGCATACTATTATAAAGAGGACCGCCAACTGGCTTATTGGCAGCGCGATGTGGCCAGCGCAAATCTGGATAGCTATGGCGATAATAGCAACCCCAGTGCAGAAACGCTTGGAATTATAAACTTTAAGCCACGAACACTTTACTATCAATACGGCGACTTGGACGCAGAGTCTTATGCATTTTTTGCCGACCTTGCATACAACATTAATGATCAGTGGTCGTTAAAAGGCGGCCTTCGTTATTCATATGATGAAAAAGTAGGGCAAGAAGAGCAGTTTATTGCAACCGATTCGGGTAATCGATTTAATGGCGCATTTGGCCCAGGTGGTCATGTATTCGCAAATAATGACCTGCGCACTCTGACTGATAACTGGGAGGATGTTTCTGGACGACTAGTGCTTGAATATACCCCTGATGAAGATACGCTAATGTATGCCAATATCTCTACTGGCTATAAGCCGGGTGGTATGTTGCTGGGTGGCTTTATTGAAGCCGCGGGTATTGACCCAATATTCGATAAAGAAACGCTGATTAACTATGAACTTGGATATAAAGTGTCTATCGATGACCGTTGGCAGATAAATACGGCCGCATTCTTTTCTGATTATAATGATATGCAAGTCAAAACAACGGTACTCAATCCCGTTACTTTGAGTAATATTGACGCTGCCTTTAATGCTGAAAAGTCTGAAATATACGGTTTGGAGATAGAGTCAACCTATCTAGTATCTGAAAACCTTCGCGTTATGGCTAGCTACTCATACAACCATTCAGAATTCGTAAAGACCGATAATTATGTGAATACCTATTTTGGTCGTGCCGATGATGGTCCCGTCAGTATTGAAGGCAATTCACTTTTGCAGACTCCTGAAAATAAGCTGAGTCTGCGTGCTGACTATACCCTTTATTCATCTATAGGTGATTTGCGGTTTGCTGGGCAATTTGCGTTCGTTGATGAGCAAGAGTTCCGTATTTTCAACGAAAGCCAAGTACGTACGGATAGCTATGAAAATATTGATTTATTTTTAACGTGGACTCAGCCTGAAAATCAGTCTTTCTGGGTTCAGTTCTATCTTAAAAATGCTGGTGACAATGATAGCGTGACAACCAAGTCGGCTGAGCGAAAGCACATCGTTCAAGGTGCTGCAAATACACCAAGAAGCTTCGGAGTGACGGTAAATTATGGTTTTTAATTTAGGCCAATACGCCAACACAGCAAGTGTGACAAGGGACTCAATGAATCAAGCGAAGGTTAAATTACAAAAAACGGTATCTGAAAATGTAATGGGCATTTTATTATTTCTCACAGTGCTTAATATACTTAATATGGTCGACCGTAACCTCATCACCAGTTTTGGTACGGACATTAATAACGAACTTAACCTGAGCGATTTTCAATTTGGCCTACTAACAGGCCTCATTTTTGTTGTCTTGTATTCTATTGCTGGCTTGTTTATGGGCGCCCTTGCTGATTGTGTGCATCGTTCCCGTCTGATTGCAGCGGCACTCATTTTTGGAGTGTTTTGACGGTACTAGCTGGTATGGCAAAAAGCTTATCCGAGATTGGCCGAGTATAGGTAAAATAAACGTCATTTTTCATAAAATTAAGATACATCTTGTAAAATTATACATGTAAGTTGGTCAGTACAAACAGAGGTTATAAATTATGGAAGAAAAAAGTTTTAAAAGTGAGTTTAATGCTGATTATACTATTCAAGGCTCAGAGTCATCAGAGCCTAAGCGTCCCGTACAGAAACAAAAACAAAAACGAGTGATTGTTGATTTTCCTGAGTGGATGCTGGAATCTCTTGACATTGAAGCTAATCGGATTGGCGTTACTAGGCAATCTATTATAAAACTTTGGTTGGCTGAAAACTTGGCTGGTGAAAGAAAACTCGAAGAAAAACGACGGAGGAACATCTAAGCTTTGGTAAAGGTGAAGTCTATATATCGAACTTCCAGCTCGAAGTCGAGTTAATCACAGAAGCATTTCCTTCACTTATGTAAAATGCCAGATTTAAAATACTCCTATCAAACGACTTTTATTAACCAACCATTGATAAATATCCTACTTGACAGTCAGCTATTCACATCGGCACTTGTGTTGTTGTTTTTGAAGGATCCAAAACGTGGGGCTATGGAAACATATGGCAGTGTAGCAACCGAACAACACACAAACCGCTTAATTAGCAGTGGCTGCAGCATGTTAATTCTGATTTTTTTCAGCACTTAAATATTCACCAGCTTTATGGACAATGATTGGTGCTGTTATTTTAACTTCCCCACCATGGAAGGCCATTTTACCCTTTATAAAAAATTTTGAGCTGTCTAGTGGTTGTTTGGTTAGTCATTTTTGTAGATGTTTCTTCAATTCACTGAGAAATAGGAATGTTACCAAAGCGGCTGAACAATTGAATAGCAATGATTTGGCTACTTGGCATAGGGAAATAGCACTACTTTCAGGCGTAAAATATTTAGGAATGGGCAGTTAAAAAGGAGCTGGAGAGTGCGCCCCTTTTACTTTACCCCCTTTCATAAACCTTTATTTTAGAACGTCAGTTTCTAGTGACAAAGTCGTCCTTTTTAAGGCGACTTTTTTATAAATAAGCGGACGAAGAATGACCACTAGAAAGAGCGGAAGACCGCTGGGATGCAGAAAAAACAGCTCAATTAAATTTAACTTTACGCTGACCCCGGTTATTCACTGACCCCGGTTATTCCGGTTAATCTTAATAAGGTCTCGATTCATGACACTTGTTGTATTGTCTACTGTTGTCATTGCTGATTGTTCAATATTGGCAACGGATTGGGACGCTACTTTTGCTAATAATGGTGTAACGCTCAAACCAGACGTGGTTAGTTAACCTTAGCTAAAATGTCTCTTTCAATAAATTCAGCATGTCATCTACCGATAGCTTAGTCACCGCCTCATTGCCCTCTAATAGTTTGTCTGCTAAGTCTCGTTTATGCTGGTGCAGCGCGACGATTTTTTCTTCTATGGTGTTTTGGGTAATTAGTCTATAAATGGTAACTGGCCGTGTTTGACCTATGCGGTGGGCTCTGTCAGAGGCTTGTTCTTCTACTGCTGGGTTCCACCAAGGGTCCATGTGTATTACGTAGTCTGCTGCGGTTAAGTTTAGGCCTGAACCGCCGGCTTTAAGACTAATTAGAAATACATCGCCTTCACCACTTTGAAAGGCGTTCACACCTTTTTGCCTTTTTTTCTGCGGTGTGGAGCCATCTAAATATTGATAACTTAATCCTTTGGCTTCGATGTGTTGTTTTATCAATTGTAAGTGCCCAACAAACTGGCTAAAAATGAGCGCTTTATGATTATTGAGTTTCAGCTCTTCGAGTAATTCGTCGAGGGCAGCTAGTTTGGCGCTGGGTATGTCGGTCTCTGCCATGACTAATTTAGGGTGGCAACAGGCTTGGCGCAGTTTCACGAGTTCGGCAAGCATTTTAATGCGCTGTTCGCCTGCATTGGCTTGTTGGTCGTTTTGGCTGATATTGTCTATTGCATTGAGTCTCAGCGCTTCGTAAAAGTCACGCTCTTTGGGACTCATTTCTACTCGAACATTAATTTCGGTACGGGGTGGTAATTCAGTTAATACTTGGTTTTTCATACGCCTTAAAATAAAGGGTTGGATCAACGTTTTAAGAGCTTGGCTGGCTTTACGGGCCGCGAGTGGGTCTTCGTTTGCGTTTTCGATTGGCACTGAAAAACGTTCCCCAAAGCGTTTTATGTTGCCAAGTAAACCAGGGTTAATAAAGCGGAATAAACTCCAAAGCTCGGTTAAATTATTTTCAATGGGTGTGCCAGTGGTGATCATTTTAAAATCACTTTTTAATGCGACGGCGGCTTTCGTACGTTTGGTTAATGGGTTTTTTAATGCTTGGGCTTCGTCGGCTACTATGCTGTGCCAGTGAACGTCTTTGAGTATTTCACTTTCTCTTTGTAACAGTCCATAGCTTATGATCACACAATCAAACGGGCCTAATTCGTTTAACAAAATTTCACGATTTTTGGTGTTAGTTGAGTCTGAAAATATTTTAATGTTCAGGGTGGGCGCAAATTTTAGGGCTTCTTGTTGCCAATTAAAACAAACCGATGTGGGTGCGATGACTAAACTGGGGCCTTGCTTAGCCCGGGACAATAAAATAGCGAGGCCTTGTAAGGTTTTTCCCAAACCCATATCGTCAGCTAAACAAGCGCCTGCGCCCCAATGTGCAAGACGCGATGCCCAGTCGAATCCTACTAATTGATAGTCACGCAATTGCGCTTGAAAGGTCGAGGGAATTTGCGGTTCAAGGGTATTCGCTTGATGCATTTTTTGGGTTTGTTGATCCCACGCATGAATGGTTTTCATACGCATACCCGTTGTGGCTTCTTCTATTTTCAAACTAGCTAAGGGGTGAAATTTGCCGTCGTCGGTGACTTGATTGATTAACTCGAGTTTGTGGCGTAAATCATCAGACAAGGCGAGTATTTGATCAGTACCAAGCTCGATAAAACGGCCATTGCTGGTTTGTACCAATTCAAGCAGTTTTCGTAGGTCAATCACTTGCTCATTGTCTATTTGCAAGTCGCCGGTAATATCAAACCACGCATTTTTTTGACTAAACGCGAGTTGCAGATGCTCGGAGTCTAGCTTTTTTGATAGCGTGATTTTTTTGCCTTTCGGCCAACGCAGCACTAAATCAAATGGTGCTTGGTTAATGGCTATTTCTAACTGTTCTAAGGCTGCTAGCGCGGTTTGTAAATCGTCTAGTAATAAAACGTTATCTGGCATATTCAGAAAGGCTGGGCACGCTTGATCAAGTTGATCCAATAATGTTTCTTCGCGCAGTAAGTCCCGTTGAGTTGCCATACGTTTACCGTTTAACTCCGTGGTTAAACTGGCATTACCAACGGCTGGTTTAAATGCAGGCCCTTTTTCGCCAAATGGCATCACCACGCAAGTAAATGTTAACCCGTTTTGAGTGGGCTGAATATTCACCACTAAATTGGGATCACATTCATGGGTTTCTAACCCAGTATCAAGCTCTGTAATATCAGATTGAATATTTAAAAACGGCGCAATGGCCGCAATGCCTGCTAGCGCTTTTTGCTTAGCACTGATTGGAATTAACAAACCTGCCTCGCCAATGATGTTGGCCACTTTAAGATGTTCAGGCGAAAACACCGTGAGCTGATATTGTGTATCAGTAATAGACTTTAAATCGTAAGCAGACTGCCCCTCGTCACTGCTAATATCATCGGGTAAATCCGCGATACTTAAACATAGTTGGTCGCCATGCTGACTAACCAATAATTCAGGCTCGCGCTTGATGATTTCAATAACTTGGCTTAAATCATCTGATTGGTATAAGTTGTCGATTCCCACTGCTGCTTCCAGTGCCGACAATCCTTGCAGTGTGTATTCAAGTTTTGAGTAATATCCCCAACTTTGATAAGCATCGATTGCACGACAAATCTTCTTATCGCTTTCGCTTAAGTAGTCGAATAAAGCGGTTTCTTCTTTCAAACGTTTTAACGAAACGACTCGACCTTTGCTCCAACCTGATTTATTAAACTTTTGCTCACGAGCCGTTAATGTATGGCCATAACTCTTTTCAAATTCCCAAATTAAACGCACTGGCTTGATTGTTTTTTGTATATTCTGTGCCGCATTTTTTTCAGCATTTGGATTGAGTGCAATTAATTTATCTAGCGCTAAGTCCCACTGTGATTTAATTTCTATCAGGTTGCTGAAATCGATTAATATCGATTCGGATGCGAGGTCTGACTGTTTCTTTAAATCGGGATTTTCATCAGTAAAACTCGCTGCCATTTGACAACAAATTTGCGCAAATAAGGGGTAAGCCAGTTGCTCAAAATGTGCTTGGTATCTTAATGCTAATTTAGCCCATTCTGGGCCTTTGCTTTGGTTACACCAAACCTGCGCCAATAAATAATTAAAATAGCAGAGCTGGTGAGAGAAAAAATCAATATCATCATCAACGCTATTAAATTCAATATTTATAGTATATTTTTCGCATGACAGTAAGCTCTGAATCGGTTTAACAACACCTTGCCCTATATAGAAAAAATCATTATCAGATTTACGGTCGCTGTCTTCAAATTCGACTTGTTGCAGGGCATTTGAAAAATAACTTACATCCTGTTGGTTGCCATGAACCATCAATGCTAATTTATAGAAATACCCCAACACGTCATTTAAATATTGTTTATTGCGCTTTGTCAGTTTGTTTTTAGCGAGCATAGCTTGCTCAAAATAGTCGATAGCTTGTTGGTTTTCGCCCATTAAAAAGCAATATGTACCTTGTAACTGCAAACCGTAACTGCTGATATCTTGGATAACTTGTATGCGCTCAAAATCGTTAAATCGCATTTGATACAAATACTGTTCTGCCAATAAATGATGACAGTCGATATTGTATAACGGGCTTATTCTGTCAGAATTTGCAACGCAAACTTGCTCCAATAATTGCACCGGATAAGCACAGCTTTGCCCTTCTATTTGAAACGTTCTAATTAAGGTTGTAAACGCCTGGTATTGCAGCACCTTAGGTAATGCTAAAAACGAACTTAACTCAAACGGTAAAAATAGAAGTTCAACTAAAATTCGATTTTGCTTATGATTAATAATTTGTGGGTTTTTATTGAGCGCTAAGGCAGCTTCAAGCGGTTCTATTTGATTCAAATAATAGAGGTCTCGGATAACTCTGCTTCTATCGACCTCTTTGTTCTGCCAACTGTAGCTGTTTACCACCGGCACAACCTGTTCAGCGGCTGTGATGATCTCAAGTAAGGTTGAATGTGATTGGCCATGAGTTGTAAGCGCAAATAAGGCGTGAAATTGATCTATCTCAGCGGTTAAACGGTTGGCAAGCAATCTATTGAGTTGCAGTCCCTCCCGGTTAGGGATCAATAACGACAGTTGAGTCAATTGCTCTTTTTGCTGCACCATTAAACGATATTCTTTTTTTGGTTGTGGCAAAAAACCTCTACTGTCCAATATATCTATTACATGCGCTAACTTGTTAATGCCAATAGGTTTGTACACCACAGCCAAAATCATCAACGTGGTTTGTTCCACTGCATTTAGCTCTAAGAAAGCTTGATATAAAGATTCTATTTGTAGATGAATTGATGGCTGGATTAAAGCAGCAAGCTTCATAATAGTGTGGTTCTTAATGAATATTTGTTTTTCAATGACGTGAAATTAACAAAAATTGCCTTCGTAAACAATGGATCTCACAGATGCAAAATAAGATTTAAATAAACGTATGAATTTCATACAAAGGTTTTGATGTTAATAGAAATTCTGTGCTCTAACATCAAGTACTGGGATTAATGATTAAACTTCTTTAAAGCCATAGCCACATTATGAGTTGCTTGTTTAGCGCGAGCACTTAGTGCTGTCACTGATATAAAACCATGCATACAATCAGCATAGTGTTCGTGATGTGTTGATATACCTGCCGCTTTTAGCCGTTCGGCATACGCTATACCATCATCTCTTAATGGATCGAACCCTAGGGTTAAGACATAGCTGTCTGGAGACTCGCTAATGTCGTTTGTTAAAAGCGGACTGACTAATGGAAGCATGACTTCGTCTAAAGAATTTAAATAATGTTGTCTAAAATAATCCATCAGATCCCGTGTTAGCAGTAACTGTTTATTGAAACGTCGGTAAGACTCCGTCAGGCCTTGCAAGTCAAACATGGGATATATTAAAAACTGAAATTGCGGTGTTACTTTGCTCTGCACCGGCAGCTGTGTTTGTAATGTATTGAGTCCAATTAAACATGCTAGATACGCGCCGGCACTGTCGCCACCGACACCGATGTATTTTGGATGGATATGCAGTGCTTTGTGATTGTCATGGATATAGTTCCAAGCATCAATAGCATCGTAAATTGGCGTTGGAAATTTATATTCAGGGGACAGTCGATAATCCACAGAAATAATATTCATGTTGCCGTGTTTGGCTAGATACCGGCAAAATCGATCATGAGTATGAATACTGCCAATGACGCAGCCACCACCATGAAAATAAACTAACGTTTTAAGAGGTGTTTTTTCTATTGGGTTTACTGGATAGTACAGACGAATTTTTATGGTTGTAGCGTCACTGTTCTGAGTACTAACAGGAATATTCACATCAACAACCTGATGCATCTTAATTTTCTTAAGTCCTAAGATGCGATCCATCATCGAAAATATAGGTCTGAATAATTTAGGTGGCAGCTTGTGAAGTGGTGGCATGAATGACAATAGCTTCGCAATCATTAATTGTTTGGCTTCTAACTGCTCACTCTGCAATTTTTTACTTGCTTGGTATGTTTCGTCTTCTTCGTTTTTTTCATTTTCTTTATTGAAATCATTCATTCTACATGACCTTTTATACGATGCTTTCAGTGGGAAAAAAATTCTTTATCTACTCAAAAATTTCATAACTAAGCGATTGATATACGCGGGAGAAACAGTACTCAGGAAATGCAGTAAACCATAAGATACGCTGACTGTTCTATGAGTATTAGGCTGCCT
>Ga0307492_10000904_pt1 | contig 12483 bp, 13 predicted proteins | sample SI3LmetaG_FD_202365 | JGI IMG/M metagenome (GOLD analysis project Ga0307492, IMG submission 202365) | Sea-ice brine microbial communities from Beaufort Sea near Barrow, Alaska, United States - SI3L | ecosystem: Environmental > Aquatic > Marine > Coastal | place: USA: Alaska | collected 2017-05-06
CTCACCTAATAGAACAGGGTCACCGCGTCACCAATGCGGACCTGGTGCCACTCGACATACCCGGCGTGGATTCGCTGCGCGTCGATCTAACCGATGCCGGCCAAGTCTTTAACGCCCTGCACGCTTACGCAGGCTTTGATGAACTGGAACCCGGCACCGGCGCACCCGCCTATGACGCGGTGGTACACTTTGCGGCGATCCCGTGCATTCTGATCCGCCCGGACAACGAAACCTACCGCATCAATACGCTGAGCACCTACAACGTGATAGATGCAGCCATCAAGTTGGGCATCCGCAAAGTTATTTTTGCCTCCTCGGAAACGACTTACGGCATCTGTTTTGCCGATGGTGATAAAAAACCCGACTATATTCCTATCGATGAGGATCACCCGACTGTTCCGCAAGACAGCTATGCCATGTCGAAGGTTGTCAACGAGGTTACCGCCCGCTCTTTTCAGGCCCGCAGTGGTTTCGACATCTACGGTTTGCGCATTAATAACGTCATTGAACCGCACGAATACGCCACCAATTTTCCAGCCTTTATGGACCAGCCCGAGCTGCGCCGGCGTAATATTTTTGCCTACATCGACGCACGCGACCTGGGCCATATGGTCGACTGCTGCCTTAAAACCGATGGTTTGGGTTACGAAGTATTCAATGTCTCAAATGATGACCTGTCGGTGGGCATTAGCAATCAGGCCGTAATCGACCGTTTCTATCAGGGCGTACCGCAAAAGCGTGCTATGGGCCCAAATGAGACCTTCTTTGCGAATGACAAGGCCAAACGCATGGTCGGCTTTGCACCGCAATATTCGTGGCGGGATGTGCTAAAGGCCTAAGCTAATGGGCACTGATACGTCACCCTGGCGCACGCTGGCTTAGGTGACGTATTTTCGCTTCAAAACGTGGCTATCAGGCTGCTCGTTACCATCGGTTATTGCCGCCTATTACATGACGGCCTTAGATGAGCAGATGGCCAGCGATCCGAGTTATATTGATCGCCGTTAAATGGACGACATGATCCTCCTAGCGAAAACCGCTGGAACTTAAGAACAGCAGTCTGCAGGGCGAATCAACAGTTTAATCAATTAAAAGTAGAACCAGAGCCGGATAAGACGTTTATTGAAAAACTCACCTAGTTCAACCCACTCTCGTTCGTCTGCTCTCCCCCATCACAATCGTGTGTTGAAGAGGCCTGAGCGTCGAAAGATTCTAACCCCTCGAATGCAAAATCGGAGCATTTTGGGGCGTCCACATTAACCGCGTTTCCATCAAGTAAAACAACGTTGTCCGTGGATACGGTCAGGCCGACTGACTTCTGGGCCGAAACCGAGCAATCGACCGCAGCCTCGTTAATGCTGCCAATCGATATGGCGGCCGTGGCATACAAGTTCCCGCACGTGACCCAGGATGTCACACCGATAACGGCGCCTTCTACAAAGGCAACGCCACTGAAGTCAGTTCCGGCACCGAGCGTTAGCGCCCCGCCTATGTTCCAGATGACGGTGCCGCTGTCGAGATCGAGAGCCTCGAAGGTCGACATCGCGCCAACATTCATTGCCGAGTCCAGATTGAATATCCAAACCGGGTTCACCAAGCCAGTATCATTTTTATACTGAATTTGGGAATTGGCGGCAAAGGTCACGGCACTGCCATGATAAACGCCAGGTGCGAATGAACCGCCAGTCATGGTCGTTGCCAACTGGTAGTCCTCCCCGAGAGTCGTAGGCAAACGGTATAGTGCGTCCTTTGCCAGTTGTACCTGGGCGACCGCGTTATCCATTTCTATGGGTGTTGTAATACCCCCGTTTCCCCGTGCAAAAGAATCCGGCGTTACTTGCTCTACGCTAGCACCAGCGCCAAGCGTGAAGGCTGCACCAACAGAGGCATTACGGCCCTGGGCAGCTGCACCCAGGGTAAGGGCGGCGCCGGCAATTATGTCGTTGACAACGGAACTGGCGCCCATCGTGAAGGCTGCGCCAGCCGAGACGTTGCGAGCCTGAGCATCCGCGCCCAGGGTAAGGGCGGCGCCGGCAATTATGTCGTTGACGACGGAACTGGCGCCCAGTGTTACAGCTGCCCCTGCGAATAGATTTGGCTGGTAAGATTCATGGGTACTACTACTCCCGCTACGACCGCTACCCGCACCTAAGGTAGCGGCCGCGCCAGCGGCGAGATCTCCGCCTATCATGGAACCCGCCGTTAAAGACAGGGCAGCACCTGATATAGCAGCATGAGAGGTCAACTGATGGGTAAAGATTTGTACCGGATCTTCTGCTGTGGCTAACCCAGCAACAGATAATGCTAAACCCGTAAAACATGATGTTAGCAGTTTATTTTTCATTATAAATTATTCCTATACGTAGGGTGGATTACCCTTGAATGTGCCCTGATGTAAAGGCAGTTCATTAACATTACAAAAACACCCGGCACCTGAATGACTGGGTTTTAGAAAAATTAAAAAATCGTTACCTAATGATCGCCTGTAGGCGATATTCCTATGTATATAACTTCATATTTACTAATGGAAATTGACTCTGGCGTACTTCTTCATAGCTAGTTAAATTGGCTTTCTCAGCTTTGAAATTGATTCTTTATGAAATTATAAAATTTTGTGTTCCGCCAATTATCGCATTTGGGAATTTAGCTGCTCTGTAAGCTGATTAGCTGAATTCAGTCTATTGGTTATCTTCAATTTGAAGACCCTAGCATACCGAATATGCACTTGTAACGTCGGTTTCCAATTCGACGGCAAAAACCTAGAACCCCGAACGGGTGCGCGAGCGGCAGACCAACGACAACGAGGCCGGCCGGATCGAGGCCTGGCATCAACGCCAGGATGAGCTGTCGCAATTGGCGAACAACCGGTTGGCCCTCGCCCTGCTGGAGCAAGACTGGCAGGCAATCCAGTGCTCACGGAGACCCATGACCGACTGATACAGCGCTCTGCCGAGCAAGGGCATGTGATCAAGCGGTTGAGTCGGGCATTGTCTTTTTGGGAACGAAAAATCCCCAGACCCCATAGTGATTTCTTAACGATCTGGGGGACAAAAACGCTTTGTTCTTCCAACCGGGCAACCCCAGAATCCTTTGATAAAGGGTGCAATTTTTTTTCTCATTGGTCTTTCGGATTTTAGTGCCTTCGCTAAACTCCGCCATATAATCAATACAACTGGCGCAATTTAATAGACTGCGTCAATATTTCGGCACGACAGGGGGTGCTAGGAATTCCCCCTCGTAAACCGATATACATCTCTAAAGCCAACGCCATTCCTGACCTTTGAGGGGGGTTCTGTTATTTTCAAACACTACAACATCCAGGAGGATGTGGTCCATGCCAGTGCCGATGTCCAGAAGTTTAAAACCCGGCGTGAGACCTTCAAGACCCGCTATTCTTCAAAGTACTTTGGCACTCAGAAGGATGTATCAGTAACGAGTCTGATCGCCAACCACGCAGCCATAAATGCTCGAGTAATAGTCGCAATTGAACATGAGTCGCACGGCCTCTTTGACTAGTTGATGAACAATAGTTCGGAGATAATTCCAGACCTGCTCTCTAACCGATACCCGTCGAAGCGGTTACTCTCGCCAACGCGTCCTGATAAATTTGGTTATTCCAGTGTTGCACAATAAGCTGCGCACGAAACAGCGCCCACAGCTCAACCAGACTAAGCGCAACAATGACCGCAAAACCGCCCATCATAAACCCGCCGACCATCAGCCCGATACCAATGGCTAGGGCAAGCAAATCGACTCCCCCCCAGACCCAGCGCCCTAAATAGAAGTGATGAAGACCGGTGATAAAGAACCAATTCAGCGCAGCGTAGGTGTCAGGGTCACGCAGCCTGGGTTTGACACGCGCATAGAATTTAACGCGCTGCGCATCGTCAAGCTGCCTTACCTTGAGCCTGAGCACTTCTTCTTGCTGATCGACAGCGGCCTGGTTGAGCATAGGTCTACTCCAGTGGATCGATACATTTGCAGATAGCATCTGGCTGATTACAGCGTCGAATGCGCCGCAAGCCCAACTTGGTACCGCGCCACGCGCCATACTTGTCGATTGCCTGATAGGTATAGGCTGAGCAACTGGGCTCATAGTTGCAATCCACGCCAAACCAATAGCGGCCACCACCTTTGCGACGGTAGTAGGCGATGAGCCCGAGTAGAACCCGCTTCATCGACCCAGGGTTACAATCATCGCCTCGCGTGACCAGAACAGCCAAAAGCGCTTGTTTTCGATAACCTGAAACACCACCTGCCAGCCTTGGGCAGCAAGTTGGTTGAGCTCGGCCTCGGCCTTCTTCAAGGGTAGGCCCGACGCCCCGAGCATAACCGTACCGCAGCCCCCTTCGACGATGTGGACGATCTTGTATTCCGTGTAGTGGCTAGCCATCCGTTCTACTCCTGACTTTGGTTGCGGGCTTGAATACTAGCAGACAAGTGCGATTTTTGGCGAGACTCGCCCGTGGCTATAGTAGACCGGACGCTGTATTACTCAGCCTTAGAACCAGTCTGGACCGGGCGATAGATCTATTCGGTCGGCGGCGCGAGCATGAGGGCCAATCGGCCCGAGAATGGTTGGTACCGTTTTCAGCGGACTGTGTTAGTCTAAATTGTAGACAGTCTGGGGTAAGTTGGTATCGGATCCGTGCCACTGCCATATGCCTCCTTGATTGAACGGTACAAATTATACGAGGTATTGCTTATGTACTATGCCCCGATTGCCAGGGTCACATAACAATGGAGCACTATAAGGACTCGCAGCTCCGCCTGCTGACTAGCTTCTATCGCGTTTTCTTGCTAACCACCCTAATGCTGCTAGTTATTGGTGTGCCCTTCGTGTTTCTACGCAAAGCCGCGGTTGCTGCGCTTCTACTCGTGCTCATTACAGCGATCGCCTACTGTTGGCTTGTGGCGCGGCGCGGCGAACTCAAGAAATCACTGTTGCTGTTTTCCGCCCAGTTATGGATTGTGCTGGCGATACTGCTGTACTTTGGTTCATCAGCCGCCTCGATGGGGATTATTTTGCCAGTGTCGGTCTTGCTGGCGGTGATCGTTTCGAGAAAGGCGGCACTGATCTATGGCTTTGGCTTTCTTTTGCTTTGGTCTGTCTATGTCGTCTTGGTGCAGCTAAAGCTAGAGCCCCCGCGCTTTTTTAATCCCAGCATGACGGTCACTTGGTTTGTGTACTGCATCTGTTTTTGGTTAACCCTAATGCCCATTTCAAGCCTGATTAGCGAGATGCAGGCTTGGATTCGAAAGGCGGAGGACGATGCCGAGCGCAGAGTCGTGGTCGAAGCGGAACTGCGCACAGCTGTCGACACCGCCTTGGAAGCAACCGCCACAAAAAGTCGCTTCTTGGCCAATATGAGTCACGAAATCCGCACCCCGATGAATGGCATATTAGGATTATTGAAGTTACTGCAAATCACCGATCTGACAACCCGTCAGCGCGACTACAGCACTAAGATAGACACTGCCGCACGCTCTTTAATGGAGTTACTCAGTGATATCCTGGATTTCTCAAAAGCCGAATCTGGCAAGATGGAACTGGCACCCGAACCTTTCCGCTTGGAGCAGATGTTGCGCAATCTGTCGGTAATCCTAGCGGCCAATTTAAATGGCCGGGACATTGATTTTCTGTTTGATGTTGCGCCAGATATACCCCCGGTAATTTGCGCTGATCAGATGCGTCTGCACCAGATTCTCTGCAATCTGTGCACTAATGCGGTCAAGTTTACCCCACACGGCCAAGTGGTGTTAGCGGTGCGCAAAAAGGCCGAGACGGCCGAGACGGCCGAGACAGTCAGCCTTGAGTTTTCCGTGCAAGACACCGGCATTGGTATTGCACAAGCAAACCAGAGCCATATTTTCAGCGGCTTCTCGCAAGCCGAAGCCACGACCACTCGACGCTTTGGCGGCACAGGTCTGGGCTTGGCCATCTGTAGGCATTATGTCGAATTAATGGGAGGGCAGATTCAGCTCGACAGTACCTTGGGCCTGGGCAGTACCTTTTCGTTTCAGCTGGACTTCCCGCAAGTAGTCGACTATGACAATCTGGCGAGCATTACTTCCTCTGCTCCAAACCCAAGCGGGCCGATGTTGGTGGTGTACGGTAATGCCAACGGCGGGGCGTTGATACAGAATGGTATGCGGTCGCCGGGCAACTCGGTTACCTTAGTGGAGTCAGGTAAACAGGCACTGGATTTGATCATAGCCGGATTACGTCAAGCAGGTGCCGGGTTTCCCTACCCGGTTATTTTGATCGATTGGCAAATTCCCGACATGGATGGCTGGCAAACCGCACAGCGGATACGGGAGTTGGTGCAAAACAGCGACCTAACTCAGCCCACTATTATCATGTTGTCCGCCGATGGCGGCGAACCGGTGATACTTAACGCAGAAATTGATAACCAGCCGTTGACCGGTTTTGTGGTGAAACCCGTGACGCCCGCCATGCTTTGGGATGCCATAGCGGACGCTCAGAGCGTCCAGCCCCAGGTGCCGACCCAGACACTGACCCCACCGCAGCCCAAACCACTGTCTGGCCTGCGTATCCTAGTGGTGGAAGACAATATGATTAATCAGCAAGTGGCCCAAGAACTGCTGCAGAAATCCGGCGCCAAGGTTGAACTGGCGGCCAATGGCCAGTTGGGTGTCGACGCAGTGGCCAATGCCAAGCCCCAGTTCGATCTGGTCTTGATGGACATCCAAATGCCGGTACTCGACGGCTATGGCGCGACCCAGAGCATCCGAGAGCAGCTCGGGCTCAAGGATCTACCAATCGTCGCCATGACCGCCAATGCCCTGGCCAGCGACCGGAGTGACTGTCTGGCGGCTGGTATGACCGAACATATTGGCAAGCCATTCGATTACGCGCAACTGGTCAGGGTCGTGCTCAGCCTAACCGGACCTGTCACTAACCCATAACCGCCACGGCTGCGAAGATCCAATCAATCAAGGGCTGGGAATACACGCCCAGCGCGATCATGGCCAGCAACAAGCTGCCAATCACCACCCGATTCACATAGGACAGACTCGAGCCGGCCACGCGCGTACTGGTCGATGGGTCCATGGTCGGGAGGAGGGCAAGATCTATCAGCTGGCCCATCTAAAACCAATTTCACTTAGTATGTGAAACTGCCTCTCCTTAAATCGACCTTTCTTAAAATTACGCCTTAAATCAATAACTTATTGACCCAAGACCGGGGATGACTCCCTCGCACTAGCGAGTATCCGAGCAAATAACTCGATCTGGCTTGACAAATTTTACGATTCAATGCGATTGTAACTGTACAGACCGTTTCCATGGACTAAAGTCACCAACACTGTGCGCCTGATCTTAATTAGCTGTTACCGAACAATAATAAAAATACCCGGAGGTATTTTATGTTGGGATCCATTATTGCTAAAGACTATATGTCGATTAACCCCGTAACCTTTCGCGCCGACACGGATATATTTGAAGCCATTCATGTATTGCTATTGCATAAGATTTCTGGAGCGACGGTAATTAATGAAAAAAATGAAGTAGTCGGTGTGATTTCAGAGATGGATTGTCTCAAGGCCATAATCAACGTCGGTTATTATGGTGAAGGTGGCGGGTCTGTGGGCGATTTCATGACTGGCAGTGTCGAATCTATAGACAAAAACATCAATATAGTTGATGCGGCCCAACTGCTAGTAAGCACCAAACGGCGGCGCATGCCGGTAATCGAGGCGGGGAAGTTTTCAGGGCAAATCAGTGCGCGCAGTATTTTACAGGCATTTAAAGACTTTCGCAGCAACCACGATCGTAAGGAAGATAAACGTTATGAATAGCGAGCCCCATAACTGAATGTGCAGGAAAGAGTGTGAGAGATGGCGTGCGATCAACCTAGGGCATAGGTGACCAATGAAACCCGTAGGTCGGGCTAATCGGCCCGACGTGATTCAGTCGAGTCGCGTCCCCTTTTGCGCGACACATTAAAAATGAGCCCCTCGTAGGCTGATAATCCCGCATCCTACCTATTTAAAAAAAGTCATTACGGTAATACATCTGTTCCAAGATGAGGTCGATGTTCCTCAAACTGGTAAGCTCACGGGTTATCTGTCACGTTGCCACCAAATTCTGCGAAAAGATCTTCAAACATATCCTGTGTAAAGCGTTAATTTTTTCTGATGCACTTGCTTCAGCCGCTTCACTACCGTCGTCCAGTTCTTGCTCAGCACCAGTTAACTCTTCCTCTTCCTTAATGTATCCATTTTAATATGCCACTTCTCAAATTGGTTGCGTTGATACTCATCAATATTGGCACCAAGCTGTTCGGTCAGGGTCATAACATCTGCATGCTCGCTAAAAGGATTACTGAGCAAATCCTCTATATTGCTCTGTACCCAAGTCATAATTTCTCTGCGCTTATACTCGGACAGTGATTTCCTGGGTATGAATTTAATAAGCCGTTCCGTCTGCTCAACGGTTGCATAGCAAAACTTCTTCTAATCCTTGTCAATTTGCTGTGAAACAGTATAAAAAAATCAATGTTACACCCCGTATCACCCTCCGAATTGTCTACTTTGCCCATTGAACGGTCAATTCACGAGGGTTCTGCGCAAAAATACTTGTTATTTCAACCCTGAACGAAAACCTGCCATAGTCGCAATGGGCGGGTAATTTCTAAAGGGTGATTGGAGGAATATATGATACTTTGCAATTTGGATACCACTAGTTTTTATATCACCCTCCCATAGTCCCTGCTTGAGGTTGAATGAAAATTGGTAAAGTTTGTTTACCACTAGTAGGTTCTAATCTCCTGACATGACTAGACTAATCTATATAAAATAGGCATAGCGACAATATTATTTTCTGTAAAATTTTTAAGCACAAAATTTTTCATGCTGGGTTTAAATATTAGCGAAGGCAGGATGTCTATAAGCTTGTCCCAGCGACAATGATTTATTAGGCTATAACTCGACCCGTCTACAATGGGTTGCAAGGGTGTTGAATTGGTCAAATTGGCATTTTTTGTCCACCACCCTGCCGTATACTCCCAAACATCTAACAAGATGTGAGACTCTTCAGAATAGAAAAAATTGAACAGAAAAACACCCGCAGAATCCTTACTGACCTCATCTATCCTTTTCGGATTACTGTAGACCATTATCTCCATATAGCTTGATTTTAGGCGTATCAGTTCCAATATAGCTTCAATTTCTTGCGTCTTACTAGCGAACAAAGCATCTTCAACACTGGCACATTCAACGAGTATGACAATATCGAATTTCGCCACATGCACATCATAGCCTTTTTCTTCTATTAGCTTTCTACCTTCTTTTGTACCTGGGGGAATTATAAAAGCATCAAATACATCTGCTCGATTGACAGTTACAGATGATTCATGAAGTACCCGACATAGTAGCTTAAGCTCAGACAGCAGTACTTTCTTCTTTGGGCTGTTGAATGAAAAAATACGAGGCAGTTCAACCTCTGCCGTGATAGCTATATAACCAAAGGCATTCGGATCTTTTAACATCCCCTGTTCCGTGATACTACTTGCAAGATCAGCGTTAACTATTTTCATCTGCATTCACATTACTACCTATGTACGAATTGTATTATGGAAGAACATAGTCAGGTATTCTGTGCGAATAGAGCTGAAATACAAAAATATTTTAGTTTCATAAATCACTTATTTCCAAATATCAGCTGATTTGTTGCCATAGCATATATCCAAGAATAGTAATTAGCATTGCGTTTGAAGGGAAAAATGTAAGGGCAAAGCCGAGGGCTCTCGCTGGCGCACCACTCATATAACCTCTAAAAAATAGTAGGCGACCTACCGCAAAGCATAGCGCAGCAATAGGCACTACTGACAACCATGTTGCCGGCATCACGACTGACCAGACTAGGTAAACCAGGCTCGCGAGCAAAGACTGTTCCAATGTGTTTTGCAATACAGATTGCAAGACAATTGCTTTTTCCGTTCCGTGTGTGAGACCACCACCATCGATATCTTCTGGGGAGAAAAATCTATGCTTTGCTAAACGTCCAATGGAAACGGCTAAAATAATGGCCGGTATAATGCAATAAAAAACAGCAACACTCAGCCTGTCGATTCGACTCAACGACTCCGAGTAGTCGAAAGGATTTAGATACGCGCCAACGAAAACAACACATAGCGCAATCGGGACTCCGACTAGAATTCCTTTGAATACACCAACTTGTTTCTGTGTAAGTGACATATAATCTCCAAGATAAAGGTAACTAACAGTATATGGCGTGGCTTCAGGCTGTGATACTGAGAGCCGGTTTATAGGGAAAAGACCCAAATCTAAGAAACGCATGTCCATACTGCAACCTACATCAGCTGCTGTCAATTTAGTCCACCACATTTAATAGGCGCAGGACTTTTAGCAACGCACACAAGGCAGCCACAACTGGCAACTCGGTTACGTAGGTGCCCTAAACTATCTGCAATGGAGAGGGGCTACCTTGCCAGAGAACGCTGTCAATCACCCTGTGGTTTACGACGTGTGGTTTACGACGTGTGGTTGCAAGGTTCAACCAGCTTGATTTGGTAGAAAACATAGGCCGCGTGAATAGTGGAAGCGTTTTATCGTGTCAATCCGAGCCAACAATATCAGAGAAGGGTACCGGGGGTGCTTCTAATACAATTTAAGAGTCTGGACTAAGAATCATTCTAAGGGACGACTGTCATGCTCCATTAGATATCCCCACGTTTTCCATTGGATTTTGGTATAGCGACCTCTAGTTGTGTTACCTAGAGGTGTTCACTACAGCAGAGGATGTTCATAGGACGACAGCAGTACTTTTTTAGCCCCTTCACACTTTTTCTGTGCGAAAGAAAAGCGCTTCAACCGGCCTTGTATTTAGTACAATTTACAAGCGCGTACCGATTTTTCAATTTCTCGGACAGCCAACGCTTTAGTAACCTCGGTAACGTCTGCAACTTCCTCTGCAACCAGCACACTAGTCAGTTCTATGTTGACCAGGCTATCTGGCAAAGTAAGGGGCTGTTCAGTTCTCTCATAGGTAAAGACCAGTGGTTCCACACGTCCACAACTACGGTACTTAAACAGGGCCTTATCCAAGGTTTTTGCGTCTAGCAATCTAACATGCACGTTCGCATATACTCGGCCAATATCGCTAAAGCCCCTAGACGATTCATGGACATAGCCATAATGGCCGCCCTCCGTTTTCAGGCCGATATCATTTGGGACCGAAGACGACTTCAGCACCAATACATAGTCAGCGTTGTTTGCCTCGGCTAGGTCCTTCAAACGGTAATTCAGGCTTTTATCGTCCTCATAATCTTGAATTGGCTCGTCCAGATAGATGAAGTTAAAGCGGGAGTCCACAGTGAGCGCTTTGACCTGGTCATTCCATAAGGATGTCATTGTCCAACCCGAATCTATGACCGTACTTTGCGCATTTCGAAACGGCGGAAACATATTGAAGCTCAGATGGGTCAGTTGATATTCATTTGAGGTTTGGCTGACTACCAGGATTTTGGAGCTTTCTGGCATAGACTTGGTTGATATGCCGATACAGCCAGACAACATAAGGCAGCTAATAACAATGCTTAAAGTCCACTTCATGGTTAAGGTCCCGTAATGATTTGCTGCATCATATCACACCAGTGCGAACTGGCCAGAGACATGCATAGTGTACTAGAGGCCTTAAAGGAGTTCGGCTCACCTAGCAGCGGCCAGCGTTTGAGTCCATGGTTGAATTTGTTGGGCCGCGCCTTCGCTTGGCGCAACCTACGTAAGGCAAAACCATTGGCTACAGGGCTGAATGTACCCCAAAACCCGTAGGTCGGGCCAACCGGCCCGACACAGTTCAACCGCTTCTCGATCCCTTTAGACGACTAACTAATAGACCAGGAGAAGGATAAGCCGGTGTCGAAAACTCACCGACACCGAGGATAGTGTCCTACTCGGTCTTCCACGCGACGTTGTCAACAACAGCTTGTTCAGGTTTTTGAGCGTGGAATACTAAAAGCACCCGGCCCGTGGCTCACGAGGTCCTGTATTCTGAGTTTCGACAGGCACGGTAGGAATTGTTTAGAACTAAGGCGCCCACTGCAGGGTAGGCCCCTTAGTGCGGTTTATGTTACTAATTTCAGCTTGTGACCTGAGGTGTCAACCTAAGCCTTAGAGATCAGTAATTCGAATAGAGGAAATCTGATCATTAATATTGCCTAAATTGGGTATGTCATTGTAGTAGGTACGGACCCAACCCCTAAAATTATCATGTTGGTATACATCGACTTTGTAACCTCCAGGCACTTGGATAGAGGATACATCGTCATTAACAATACCCCGTGCTCTAAGTTGCGCGAGGGTGTAACTGCCCGCGCCTAAGGTTATCGCATAGCCTTGGTAGTCAAAGTGCTTGTAGAAAGTGGCGCCTTTAGGGGTTGTATCGATTCGTTTATGTGGCCCACGACCAACCTCTTTATAGTCGTAAGTGTAGACAGA
>Ga0307492_10000906_pt1 | contig 12465 bp, 8 predicted proteins | sample SI3LmetaG_FD_202365 | JGI IMG/M metagenome (GOLD analysis project Ga0307492, IMG submission 202365) | Sea-ice brine microbial communities from Beaufort Sea near Barrow, Alaska, United States - SI3L | ecosystem: Environmental > Aquatic > Marine > Coastal | place: USA: Alaska | collected 2017-05-06
CTTCCGAACAATGATCTTCCGAGCACCAATGGCTGGCAGGAATTTATCGCCGGGCTGCGCTTCAGCTGGTCGAATCCCGTGATTCGCCTAATCTGCGCCCTGACCCTAATTAACAGCCAGGTCGCGCGCTCGCTGATGGAGTTATTGCCCGCGCTGTCCGGTCTGTTTACCGCCGGCACGGCAACCGACCTGGCCACCCTGACCGCCTTTGCCGGTGGCGGTTCGATCCTCGGCGGCTGGTTTATGTCAACCCTTGGGCGCGATACTCAACGCCTAGTGCGGGTGCTGATTGGCGCCATGTTGCTGACTTCAGTCGCGATCCTACCCTTACTCTTCGCGCTATCAATATGGCCAATGTCGATCTCCATTGGCCTAATTAGCCTGCTCATGACCCTGTTGGGCACCGGCTCACAGATCCTCTTACAGCGTCAGACCTTGGATGCCATGCGCGGCCGGGTGCTCAGTCTTTGGATTACCATCGCCATCGCCGGTCCGGCCTTGGGTGCCTTGATGATGGGCGCTATCGCCGAGTTTCTCGGCTTTCCGGTCATGCTGGCCCTGATGCTGATACTATCACTGCTCAGCACCGCTTGGCTGTCACACCGGCGCGAGTTGATTTACGATAGGCCGTTGTCGGCCGACCCGCTGACATCGACAACCCATACCGCTACCTAGGAAGACCCCGTGCAACCGATAGACGACTTCACCAGCCTGTTTCTGCAGGACCGACCCATGATGGATGTGCGCGCACCCGTCGAATATGCCAAGGGGGCCTTTCCCAGCTCACACAACCTGCCCCTTATGGTGGATGCTGAGCGTCAGGCCGTCGGCACCTGCTATAAAGAACAGGGTCAGGCGGCGGCCATCGAAATGGGCCATCAGCTGGTGCAAGGCGACCTCAAGGCCCAGCGCGTAGAGGCTTGGCTGGCCTTTGTTGCCCGGCATCCGGATGCGGTGCTCTATTGCTTTCGCGGCGGTCTGCGCTCGCGCATCAGCCAACAGTGGCTGAGCGAGGCGGGTGTCGATCTGGCTATGGTAGATGGGGGATACAAAGCCCTGCGCGCTTTTCTGCTGGAACAGTTGCATGCCCGGCTGCAATCCGACCCGATACGGGTTTTGTCGGGGGCCACTGGTTCTGGCAAGACGGAAGTGATTCGGTCGGTCGACCAGGCCATCGACCTAGAGGGCTTGGCCAATCATCGCGGCAGTGCTTTCGGTTCCACCGGGAGCTCGCAACCGGCGCAAATCGATTTCGAAAATGCTTGGTCTGTCGCCTGGTTGAAGCTAACCGCCCGCAGCCCTGGGCCAGTGTTGTTCGAGGACGAGGGCCGACTGATCGGTCGAGTCGCCGTGTTGCCGGAGTTTCTGGTGCTCAGCAAAGGATCCCCCATCGTGAAACTGACGGTGCCCCTGGAGCAACGCATACAGCGTATTTGTCGAGACTATTTTCAGGACGCCTACCAGCGCCACCGCGCTCAGGGTGAAGATGTCGCATTGGCCTATCTGGATGAATTTGCTCGGGGTGCCCTAAGGCGCATTCAGAAACGTTTGGGCGGCGTGCGCTTTGGCCAGTTGATCCAGTGCCTGGATGTCGGCTTGGTCGACCTGGCCAATGGTCGAGGCTGGGCCCATTTTGAAGACCTGATTGCCCTGCTCCTGTCTGACTATTACGACCCCATGTACGACTACCAATTTGCTGCTAAAGCCAAGCACACCCTATTCGAAGGCAACCATCAGGAGATTTTACAATGGCTGGCGCAACAACCGCAGACCTGAGTCCTGGCGCGCGCTGGGCATTGACCCTGAGTATCGGCCTCACTGTCCTGATCAACTGGCTACCCTTCTGGGATGCTCAGGCCCAGGCCTATCTATCCGATACCATAAGCAGTAATGCCATCCTGTTCGGCGTTGTGCGGGCCTTGAATGCCGTCGTGTCGGTAGTGCAGTCGGCTCAGATCGGTGTGGGCGTGGCCAGCCTAGGCATCGGCGAAATATTCGATCCGGTCAATGACCTGATCGAACGCTTCTCCGGACTGTTGCTGATTACTCTGACTGCTTTAGGCATCCAGCAAGTGATATTGCTGTTCACCACCTCCTTGGTGCTAAAAGTAACCTTTAGTCTCTGTAGCCTATTATTAATATGGCGAATTTGGTCTCCCTCAGGCCTGGGGCGATGGCTAGGCTTTGGCCTGGCATTGGTGCTGTTGCGGTTTTTACTCAATGTTGAGGTGGCGTTGGTCTGGCTATTCGATTGGGCCTATTTCAATGCCACCGGTGAACAGGCACTATCGGTACTCACCGCCGCGACGGCGGTGTTAGAAAATCTCAAGGAAGCCGTCTCCAGCATCGATATCGGGCGGCTGATTTTTGGTGCCGATACCGCCTTGCTTGAGCGCGAAGAGATCAGCAGTCAGATCGCGACCTCGGTCGTCACCCTGATCGTCGGCATGCTGTTCAAGTCCATTCTTATTCCATTGGGCACTCTTTGGCTGGGTTACCAGTGCGCCAAGTTGGTCATACTTAGAACGCTAAAATAATTAAAGAAGGGACGCTAAAATGATCAAACGGGGCGACTCTGCACTGGTCGAACGGGATCTGGTTTTTATCGGTGGCGGCCACAGCCACGCACTGGTGCTGCGCATGTTGGCAATGAAACCCATAGCCGGTGTGCGCCTGACCCTGGTGTCCGACACCCTGGTAACGCCCTACTCTGGGATGTTGCCCGGTTACTTAGCTGGGCATTACAGTGTGGACGAGACCCATTTGGATCTGACCCGGCTTTGCCAAGCGGCTCAGGTCCGTTTTATTCATGCTCGAGTCACCGGGATCGACCTTGAACAAAAGCAAATCCAGTTGGCTGACCAGCCGCCCCTGAGCTATGACCGGGTATCGATTAACACCGGCTCCACGCCTAACTTAACGGTGCCCGGTGCCCGTGAATTTGCCATCGGGGTCAAACCGATCAGTCAATTGACCCACCTCTGGCAAGACCTGCTCCAGCACAAAGGACCCAACCCTCGGCCCCACTGGGCTGTGGTCGGCGGTGGCCCCGCCGGTATTGAGGTGGTTCTGGCCATCGCCGAGCGCTTTGCCCAAGATGGGCGTGCGGTGCAATTGTCTCTAGTCCAGTCCGGCACCACACTCTTGCCCGGTTACGGCGCCGCCGTGCAACGCGCCGTGGCCGCGGCGCTGAAACGCTACGGCATCCATTGGCTGGCCAAGTTCCGCGTTGCCCAGGTCACTGCGGAGCAACTCATCGCCACCGATGGCCAGACCCTGGCGGTCGATAAGTCGCTCTGGTGTACGCCGGCCACGGCGCCAGACTGGCCCGGACTGGCCGGACTGGCGGTCGATGCCCAGGGCTTTATCGCGGTTAATAGCTATCTGCAAAGCACCTCCCATGCGGACCTTTTCGCCTGCGGCGATGTCGCTTCGATGGTGTCGTCGCCTCGACCTAAGGCCGGTGTGTTTGCGGTGCGCTCGGCACCCTTTCTGCTCAAAAATCTGCGCGCCGCCTTTGCTCAGCAGCCCTTCAAGCCCATCGGCCTACAGCGCGACTTCCTGTCGTTAATTTCGCTCGGCAATCAGAGCGCTGTGGGACAGCGCAATGGGTTTGGCTTTTCGGGCCACTGGGTTTGGCGCTGGAAAGACTATATCGACCGAAAATTTATCGCGTTATTCGGTTCCGGTTTGCCCGGTCAGGCTATGACAGCGACGCAACCGATGCACTGTGCCGGGTGCGGCAGTAAGGTGGGCCCAGCCCTGCTGGCCGATACCTTGCGTGACTTACCGCTCTATCACCAGGCCGAGCTGGCCGACAATCTGAACCAAGCGGAAGATGCCGCCGTCGCATTGCGCATCGCCGAGCAGCCGGTTTGGCAGAGCCTGGATGGCTTTCGTGCCTTCACCGACGACCTCTATCGACTCGGCGTTGTGGCCACCCATCACGCCATCAACGACCTCTATGCGATGGGTATCGCGCCGACCAGCGCCCAGGTCTGGGCCAACCTGGCGTTCAGTCATCCGCGTTTATTGGCGCGTGACTTTAAGCGCTTAATGAGCGGGATCAGTCAGACCCTGATCCACCATCAAACCACCCTGATTGGTGGCCACAGCAGCGAGGGGCAGGAAACCCATGTTGCACTGGTGGTCAATGGTGCTGGGGCCGGTCCGTGGCCGAAATCCGGCCTGCAACCCGGTGACTGGCTATTGCTCAACAAACCCTTGGGCAGCGGCATCCTGTTGGCCGCAGTACAGCAGAATCGTGCATCGGCATCCGCCCTGGCAAGCCTTTGGCAGCACCTATTGGCGTCGAATCGGGAGTTTTTCCTGGGCTTGCAGGAGCAAGCCGTGCACGCCGCGACCGATGTCACCGGCTTTGGCCTGATTGGCCATCTGCTGGAGATGGTGCGGCACAGCGACTGCCGGGTCGTGCTCGACAGCGGCGCGGTACCCTTGATGGTCGGTGTTCAAACCTTGAGCGAAGCGGGAGTGCATTCAAGTCTCTGGCCCCAACTACAACCGCTGTTAAACGATTGTATCGTCGGTTCGGTCGCCGAGTCTCTCCTGGCCTGTTTACTCGACCCGCAGACCAATGGCGGGCTGCTGGTATCGGTGCCTGCGGCCACCGGTGCGCTATTGGTCCAATGGAACGGCGTCCATAAGATCGGTGTTGTCTTGCCCTCTGTCCACCCTGATGACAAGAAAATCGAGCTGGTCTAGGCTTTTATCTGCCCACCTGGAATCCCGACAGAATCGGATCTAGGCCCGTCTAGGTTCGCCTGATACAAATTTAGGCAGATCACTTTTGTGACTTGTGATCTGTCGTCTAATCTAGTTGAGCTGTGGTCAGATGGGCTAGGCTGATTGGCTGGTTCGCCTTAGGGTGATTCTGCGCGGGCCGTGCCGCACTTCTTTATTGATTCCGACAGCTGCGCCGATCGGCGCTACTGTCAGCTAGACCTGCCACACGAACGGCTTGACCCATATTGAGTTTCATATTTGGTGATCTTGTTGTCGAGCTTACTCAGGGCTGCAAGCGATCGAGTTGCCAAGACTCGCCATCGGCACGATACATAAAGCGGTCGTGCAGACGCGCCCCACGACCCTGCCAAAATTCGATTTGAGTCGGCACCACCCGATAGCCGCCCCAAAAGCTCGGCATCGGTATTTCCCCCTCGCCGAACTTATGTTTGATCTGCTCGAATGCCTGCTCCAGCAATTTGCGCGACCCAATGGTACGGCTCTGTTGACTGGTCCAGGCGGCCAACTGGCTGTTGCGTGGCCGGCTGAGGAAGTACTTAGTCGACTCGGCCAGCGACAGCTTTTCTGCCCGGCCATAGACCACGACCTGGCGTTCCAGCGGCGTCCAGGCAAAGTGCAGACAGACCTTGGGGTTACCGGCCATGTCGTTGGCCTTATGGCTTTCCAGATTGGTGTAGAAGACAAAACCGCGGTGATCGACATTTTTAAGCAACACAATCCGAGCACTGGGTTGACCCTGCGCATCGACGGTGGCCAACGACATGGCGGTCGGATCGGCATTCAAATCCGCAGCCAGGGCCTGCTCCAACCAACGCTCAAACTGCACCATCGGATGGTCGTCCAATTGTTCCCGGTCTAAACCGGCTTGGGTATATTCACGGCGTATATCGTCTAATTTCATGGTGGCCTCGGTTAGATGTGGGCTCGGCAGAACCAGCTTATACGAGTGCCGGTCGCCGATAGACCTAGCAAAACGGACCGGCAATCGGCCGCGCTGATCGGTGCCCGTTTAAGACTAGGACTGACACTGGTGACAGTAGCAGGTACTGCGGTTATTGGTGCGCACTTCCTTAATGAGCGTGGCACAAAGCCGACAGGGCAACCCGGCACGGCCATAAACATTGAGCGATTGGGCGAAATAGCCCGGCTTACCATCGGCACCGACGAAGTCTTTGAGCGTGGTGCCGCCCTGATTAATGGCCATCGCCAACAGGGATTTAACATTGCTGACCAGGCTGTGACATTCTGCCTTAGTCAATCGACCCGCGAGCTTGTGCGGATAAATACCGCTTAAAAACAGCGCCTCGTTGGCATAGATATTCCCCACCCCGACCACCAGCTTGGCATCCATCAACAGGGTCTTGATCTTGGTCTTGCGTTTGCGCGTGCGTGGATAGAGGTAGTCAAAGTCGAACGAATCGGTGAGCGGCTCCGGACCCAGATTTTCAATCAGGCGATGGCCGTGGACGTCGGTTTCGGTATAGAGCCAGAGACCAAATCGGCGCGGGTCGTGATAGCGCAGACGAGTGCCGTTATCCAGTTCCAGGTCAACATGGTCGTGCTTATTGGGCGTTGGGTCATCGAGCAGGATGCGTAAACTGCCCGACATGCCCAGATGGACCAGCACGGTGCCGCGCTCTAGGACTAAAAAAAGATATTTGGAGCGCCGTTCTACGCGCACAATGGTCTGGTCCTGCGCCCAGGCCGGCAGTTCGTCGGGAATCGGCCAGCGCAGGCGGCCATTCCGAACCACCATGCGATTAATATTCCGACCGACTAGGTGGGGCTCTATGCCCCGGCGGGTGGTTTCAACTTCAGGCAATTCAGGCATGGCACTTCAGGCTCCCATTCGGCCACGGGCGACAGTTTGGCTGCCCCCCGGCCGAATTATTAGAGAACGGATATATCCGCGACTTGCAAAAACAGTCCGCGCAGCTGGGCCAACAAGGCCAAGCGATTGGCTCGCACGCCCGCATCATCGGCCATCACCATGACCTGGACGAAGAAGGTATCGACCACATCGCGCAGTCCCGCCAGTTCGGTCAAGGCCAGACCATAGTGGCTCTGTTGAACGGCTTCGGTGACGCTGCTGGTGACCGCCTCCAATGCCGCAAACAGGTCTGCTTCGGCCGCCTCAGTGAACAGGCTTGGGTCGACCGGCAGGTCGACCGGTCCTTCGACCTTGGCCAACAGATTCGAGACCCGCTTATTGGCGGCAGCCAGCGCCGCAGCCTGATCGAGCTGGCTGAAGGCAACGACCGCCCGCACCCGTAAATCGATATCGTACGGCTGGGTTGGACTCAGGGCGCGTACGGCCTGGAAGACCTCAGTGCGGAACCCGGCATCGTGATAGCCGGCGCTGAAGCGGTCGAGAATATAGCTGACCACATCGGCGACCACAGTGTCCCGCTTGGGCAAGTTGGCATGTTGCCCGGCGGCAAATTCAACCAGGGTGACCAGATCCAGCGGCAGTTGCCGCTCGACCAGTATGCGCAACACGCCGACGGCGGCGCGACGCAAGGCAAAGGGATCCTTGGTGCCACTGGGCGGCTGGCCGATACCAAACAGACCGGATAAATTGTCCAAGCGATCGGCCAATGCCAGCGCCATGCCTTCGGGTGATTGCGGCAGGTCGTCACCGGCACCGGCTGGCTTGTATTGCTCGAGAATGGCCGCCGCAACGGCTTCGGGCTCGCCATCGGCTCGGGCATAATAATGCCCCGCGATACCCTGCAGGTCAGTAAACTCGCAGACCATATCGGTGACTAGGTCGGCCTTGGCCAACAATGCGCCTCGTTCGGCGGCGCTGACTGAGGCGCCGATTTGACCGGCGATAAAGCCGGCAATGCTTTGCAGCCGTTGGCTCTTGTCGTAGACACTGCCGAGTTGTTTTTGGAACATCAACGTTTTCAGGCGTTCGACGCGATCGACCAGCGGTGTTTGCTTATCGGTTTCCCAAAAAAAGGCGGCATCGGCCAGGCGCGGTCGAATGACTTTTTCATTGCCCGCAATCACCAGCGCGGGATCGCTGCTGTCGATGTTGGCAATAAAGATAAAATAGGGCTGGATCGCACCTTGGGCATCGACGGTCGGGAAATATTTTTGGTGCTCTTCCATCGAGGACATCAGCGCTTCGGCCGGTACGTCGAGGAAACGCGCTTCAAACTGCCCCATCAAGGCCACCGGCCATTCGTTCAGACCGGTCACCTCGTCGAGCAAATCCGGATCGATCACGGCGACCAGACCCTTGTCCTGAGCGGCCTGCTTCACGGCCGTTTCGATCAACAGATGGCGTTCACTGAAGGATGCAATCACCTTGCCCTCGCTGCGCAACAGATCTGCATAGGCGGCCGGGTTCGGCACCAGCAATTCGATGGGCGCGTGAAAGCGATGACCGCGGGTCACATTACTGGCCGCAACACCATAGACGGTGGTCGGTACAACCTGATCACCGAGCAACATGAGCAACCATTTGACTGGCCTAACAAACTCATCGCGGCGACTGCCCCAACGCATCCGTTTAGCAATCGGCAGGTTATCGAGCGCCTGCTGCAGGATAGCCGGCAACAGCGCTGCGGTAGCCTGCCCGGCCTTAGTCCCTTGGTAGACCAGCCAAGCACCCTTATCGGTTTCCAGCTTGACCAGGTCACTCACCTCAACGCCACAGGAGCGGGCAAAGCCGAGCACAGCTTTGGTCGGTGCACCGGCCGCATCGTAGGCGGCCTTGAGCGCCGGTCCACGGCGTTCAATCTGCTCGTCGGGCTGCTGCAACTGCAGGTTAGTGATGCTCAACGCCAGACGCCGGGGCGCGCCATAACGCGCGCTGGCATCATAACTCAGACCAGCAGCGCTCAGTCGTTCAAGGATACCGTCAGCGAACGCATTCATTAGGGTGCCCAGCGCTTTGGGCGGCAACTCTTCGGTACCCAGTTCAATCAGGAAGTCGGCTTGTGACATCATTTCGTCTCCCCCGCGGCGGCGGCTTCTTTAGCGATCACCTCATCGCGCAAGGCAGCCGGTGCCTGCGGGAAGCCCAGTTTCAGCCGGGAGTCGAAATAGCTGCGTGCGACCAGGCGCGACAGGGTACGAATCTGCAGTATATAACGCTGCCGTTCGGTGACCGAGATCGCCTTGCGGGCATCGAGCAGGTTAAAGGTATGGCCGGACTTGAGAATCTGCTCGTAAGCGGGAAGTGGCAGGTCCAGGTCGATCAGCTTCTGCGCCTCGGCGGCATGGTAGTCGAACTGGTGAAACAGCTCGGCGACATCGGCATGGGCAAAGTTGTAGGTTGACTGTTCTACTTCGTTCTGGTGAAAGACATCGCCATAGGTCACCGCCGTGCCATCGGGACCCAGGGTCCAGACTAGGTCGTAGACACTGTCGACGCCTTGAATATACATGGCCAGACGCTCAAGGCCATAGGTCACCTCACCGGTCACCGGATAACATTCCAATCCACCCACCTGTTGAAAATAGGTAAATTGGGTCACTTCCATACCATTGAGCCAGACTTCCCAACCCAGACCCCAGGCACCCAGAGTCGGGTTTTCCCAGTTATCTTCGACAAAGCGGATATCGTAGATGGTCGGGTCTATGCCCAGCGCCTTCAGGGAACCCAGGTACAGCTCCTGAATGTTATCGGGGTTGGGTTTGAGAACCACCTGGAACTGATAGTAGTGCTGCAGACGATTGGGGTTTTCACCATAACGGCCGTCAGTCGGACGGCGCGACGGCTGCACATAAGCGGCGTTCCAGGTTTCCGGACCGAGGGCCCGCAAGAAGGTGGCTGGATGCGAGGTCCCCGCGCCCACTTCCATATCGAGCGGCTGCATCAGCACGCAGCCCTGATCGGCCCAATATTGTTGCAGAGTCAGGATCAATCCCTGAAAGGTTTTCGTCTGTGCTGTCGTCTCTATAGTCACGATGGTCTTCTCAAGTTACCCGATGAATGGCAATGGTTGGAACAGGGGCGGCCATTATACACAGGCCAGTAGCGGGGGTCATGTGGCAGTTGCATCGAGCAGGCGGCGCACCTGGGTAGCTCAGGTCAGGAGCGCCAATATTGCGGAGTCAGTAACACCAACAAGGTAAAGATCTCCAGCCGACCCAAGAGCATGGCGAAGCACAGCAGCCACTTGGCGGTCGACGGGATGGTACCATAGTCGTTCGCCACCTGGCCCAGGCCCGGGCCCAGGTTATTAAGCGAGGATCCAACGGCCGACCAGGTGGTCTCGAAATCGAGACCGGTGGCCAGCAGGCCAAAAAAAATCACCGCGTAGGACATAATATAGACACTAAAAAAGCCCCAAACCGATTCGACCACCCGATCGTCGACCCGGCGGTTGCCGACCTTAACGGCAAAGACACCCTTGGGATGGATCAGGCGTTTAATTTCCCGGATGCCCTGCTTTAAAATCAGCATCACCCGGATCACCTTCATGCCACCGGCGGTGGAGCCGGCGCAACCGCCGATAAAAGACGCCATAAACAGCATAAAGGGTGCGAATAGGGGCCAGGTCGAAAAGTCAGCAGTACCGAAGCCTGTCGTGGTCAGCAGACTCACCGCTTCGAACAGACCGTAGCGCAGCGAGCCTGCATTGCTGTAGGTCTGTGTGACCCAGAGTACGAACACCGTAATGACCACCAGGATGCCGGCAATAACCAGGAAGAAGCGGTATTCCGGGTCGGCCAGGTAGTGTTTCAACGACTTGGCATTCCAAGCCACATAGTGCAGGCCAAAATTTGCCGCCGCCAGCAACATAAATACCACGGCGACCATTTCGATGGCCGCGCTGTCAAAATAGCCGATAGAGGCGTCATGAGTGGAAAAACCGCCGATGGCAACGGTCGAAAAGCTGTGAGCAATGGCATCAAAGCCGGACATACCGGTCGCCCAATAAGCCAGGGCACAGAGAATGGTCAGAGTCAGGTAGATATACCAAAGCGCCTTGGCCGTCTCGGCGATACGGGGTGTCAACTTACTGTCCTTAATCGGACCTGGCGTTTCGGTGCGGTACAGCTGCATACCGCCGACGCCCAACATAGGCAGCACGGCGACGGCCAGGACAATAATACCCATTCCGCCCAACCACTGCAGTTGCTGGCGATATAAGAGAATACTCTCGGGTAAAATATCGATCCCGGTAATCACCGTCGCGCCCGTGGTGGTCAGTCCACTCAAGGATTCAAAGAAGGCATCGGTGTAGCTTAGATTGACTGAGGGTGCCAAGAACAGCGGAATGGAACCCGCTATAGCCAGCACGATCCAGAACATCACGGTAATAAAGAAACCATCTCGGGTGCGCATGTCTTTGTGCCAATGCCGCACCGGTAACCACATGGCAAAGCCGACACAGATGACGATCAGAAAAGCGACGATAAAGGCATTGTGCGCGCCATCGTCATAGTACAGCGAGACCAGTATCGACGGCAGCATCGACAGGCTGAACACCATCAGCAAGAGACCGAGAATTTTAAGCGTCAGACGATACTGCATTAAAGTGACTCAGCCTGTAATTAAGGGATGGGAAGGTACCATTAGAAAAAACTGAAACCGACCTGAAACAGCCGTTCGACATCAGAGGTGCGACGTTTATCGACGAGAAACAATATCACGTGATCGCCAGCTTCTATAATGCTGTGGTCATGGGCAATGATCACGACTTCACCGCGCACAATGGCGCCGATGGAGCAACCCTCTGGCAGATCAATATCCTCGATTGCGCGACCGACTACCTTGGAGGTCTTGAAATCGCCATGGGCGACGGCCTCGATGGCCTCTGCCGCACCGCGCCGCAGCGAATAGACATTGGCGATATCACCGCGCCGAACGTGGGTCAGCAGGCTGCCAATGGTCGATTGGGAGGGTGAAATGGCGATATCGATATCCCCGCCCTGGACCAGATCGACATAAGCCGTATTATTAATCAGGGTCATGACCTTGCGCGCGCCCAGCCGTTTGGCGAGTAGGGATGCCATGATATTGGCCTCATCGTCATTGGTTACGGCGATAAACAGATCGGTATCTTCGATATTTTCATCGAGCAACAGCTCCTGATCGGAGGCGTCGCCGCGCAGCACGATGGCGTGTTTGAGATGATTACTCAACCATTGGCAGCGGGCCTCGCTGTGTTCAAGGACCTTGACCGAGTAACGTGACTCAATTTCTCGTGCCAGCCGATAGCCGATGTTCCCGCCACCGGCGATCACAATGCGCTTGTAGCTACTTTCCTTGCGCCGCAACTCACTCATGACGGCCCGAATATCGCTGGTACCGGCTAGGAAAAAGACCTCATCGTCGGCCTCAATCAGCGTTGAGCCTTCCGGCACGATGGCGCGCCCCTTACGGAAGATGGCAGCGACCCGGGTTTCGATTGACGGCATATGGTGTTTAAGAAAACGCAATTCCTGGCCAACCAATAGGCCACCGTGAATAGCCCTAACGGCTACTAGCTGCAACTTACCCCCGGCGAAGTCGAGCACCTGAAGCGCGCCGGGTGTTTCGATTAAACGCTGGATATAGTTGGTCACCAGGCGTTCCGGACTGATCAGCACATCGATCGGAAAGGCATCCTGACTGAACAGTTTGTCGCCCTCGCGGATATACTGCGCATCTCGAATCCGGGCGATCTTAGTCGGCGTGCGGAACAGTGAAAAAGCCACCTGACAGGCGGCCATGTTAACCTCATCGCTATTGGTCAC
>Ga0307492_10000907_pt1 | contig 12464 bp, 9 predicted proteins | sample SI3LmetaG_FD_202365 | JGI IMG/M metagenome (GOLD analysis project Ga0307492, IMG submission 202365) | Sea-ice brine microbial communities from Beaufort Sea near Barrow, Alaska, United States - SI3L | ecosystem: Environmental > Aquatic > Marine > Coastal | place: USA: Alaska | collected 2017-05-06
TTATCCAGCAAGATACTGCACAGGAAGCATATCGAGACGTTTTGGTCATTACCTATAAGAAAACAAATTGAAATCTGTAGGTTGCCTCTAAAAGTAGTGCTTTTTCATGATCTGTTTTTACTCTTGCAAAGCAGAGAACCGCAGTGCACGTTAAGTTCATTAGGATCGACTGGGCTGTCACGCCAGCACGGAGCTGGAGCTAACGCCGCAATCGAGGAAAAAGTGCAATTTAAGATATACCCTATAAAGAAAGCGACCTTAAAGGTCGAATATTACTAATGAAACTAGATTTAACTACTCTATAATACTCGACCTGTACCGGCGCTCCGTTAGTCAGTCCCACTAATGAGTTTGGGAGCCGGCATTGATTAAATTTTAAAATTAAGATTAGAGAGGCCAGTAGTGGAAAGAGAATCAATGAGTTTTGACGTGGTCATCGTCGGTGCCGGTCCCTCAGGGCTAACCGCTGGTATCCGCCTGGCACAGCTTGCACAAGAGCAGGAACGTGAGCTAACCATTTGTATCCTTGAAAAAGGCTCCGAAGTGGGTGCTCATATTTTATCCGGTGCCGTGCTCGAGCCACGCACCTTAAACGAACTCATTCCCGACTGGAAAGAAAAAGGTGCACCGCTCAATACGCCGGTTACCTCCGATGAATTTCGTTATCTAACGACATCTGGCTCAGTCAAGATGCCAACCCCGCCGCAAATGCATAACGATGGCAACTACATCATCAGCCTGGGTAACTTTTGTCGGTGGCTTGCAGAGCAGGCAGAAGAGCTTGGTGTCGAAATATTCCCAGGTTTTGCAGCCGCTGAAGTACTCTACGATAAAGCTGGTGCAGTACGAGGCGTCGCGACAGGTGACATGGGTATTGGCAAAGACGGAGAGCCGACCGATAATTTCGAACCCGGTATGGAATTAATCGGCCGCCAGACAATTTTTGCCGAAGGCTGTCGCGGATCACTCACAGGTGAGTTGATGAACACCTTTGGTTTGCGCGATGGCGTCGAGCCACAAACCTATGGCATTGGCATCAAAGAGCTATGGGAAATCGAACCGCAAAAGCATAGCGAAGGCAGCACCTTGCACACCATCGGTTGGCCTCTAAAGTCAGACACCTATGGCGGCTCTTTCCTCTATCATATCGCCGACAACCAAATATCGGTCGGATTTGTGGTCGGTCTCGATTATAAAAACCCACACCTCAGTCCATTCGACGAATTTCAGCGTTTCAAAACTCACCCCGCTATTCGAACCATTTTTGAAGGTGCCAAACGTATCTCTTATGGTGCTAGAGCAATTTCCGAAGGCGGTTTTCAGTCGATTCCCAAATTGACCTTCCCAGGCGGCATGCTGGTAGGTGATACCGCTGGTTTCCTCAATGTACCAAAAATAAAAGGCACGCATACCTCGATGAAAAGCGCGATGGTAGCGGCTGAAGCCGTATTTGAATTATTACCCGTTGAGTACGATGAAGAAGCCCCAGGCTCTGCACTCGAAGCTACGGCCTACCCCGACCGATTAAAGAAAACCTGGTTATGGACTGAATTGCATCAAGTACGCAATATTCGTCCCGGGTTTAACAAAGGTCTTTTACTCGGTTTAATCAATGGTGCATTGGAAACCTATATTTTCAGAGGTAAAGCGCCCTGGACGATGGGTCATCACAAAGACCATGAGCAAATCGGTAACAAAAATGATTATGCCAAAATAGACTACCCGAAACCTGATGGTAAGATTTCCTTCGATAAATTGTCATCGGTATTCTTATCGAACACCTACCACGAAGAGAATCAGCCAGCCCATTTACAACTGCTCAACGATAGCGTGCCGATTGAATTAAATTTAGCCGAATACGACGCGCCAGAGCAACGTTACTGCCCTGCCGGCGTATATGAAATTGTGCAAATTGATGAAAAGCCGCATTTACAAATCAACGCTCAAAACTGCGTACATTGTAAAACCTGCGATATCAAAGATCCAAGCCAAAACATCCACTGGACTGTACCCGAAGGTGGCGGCGGGCCAAACTATCCGAACATGTAAAAACTGAAATAAATTTAGTGCGTAAAAAAGCATCACCCCCGAGTGGTGCTTTTTTATGCCCGATTACAACTCGACCTTTTAGCGAGGGCTGACGAAATCTGGTTCTCGCCTAACAGAGGTATGGTCAAGACCTCTTGTCTCGTTAACCATTTGTTTTGCTTTGTCCCAAAATTAACATAGCAAAGTAGTTAGCTAAGCTTCGCAGAAAAGTGGCGATGGCAATAAATTATTATTTTTGCTCTTATTTTTAACCGACCCCATTTTTAAAGTCCATCAGGAAGAGTCAATAGGACTGTAATAAATGACACCAAAGGCTAACGTCATTAAGCACATGTTATAGTCAAATATTTAGGCCCTTCAATGGCAATTTCCGAGCACCCTTCTAAGCTGAGCCTACCGCAGACTAATCCCGGCGTCGCCACAGTGCTGGAATACCTGATTATTAAATTCCCCTATATTGGTGCTCAGATTTGGCGGCAACGTATCGCCGATGGCAAGGTACACTACAACGACGGCTCACTAGTAACGACACAATCGCTGTTTCAACCACAGCAACGGATCTACTATTACAGGGAGGTCGAGCGCGAGCCCCACATCCCCTTTAAGGAAACCATACTATTTCAGGACGAGCATATTTTGGTGGCCTATAAACCTCATTTTCTGGCCGTAATTCCTGGTGGTAATTATGTCAATGAATGCCTGCAAAATCGCTTACGCCGCAGCACAGGCATTGGCGCCTTACAAGCCTTACACCGATTGGATAGAGTGACGGCCGGCTTAGTCATGTTCTCTGTTAACCCAGACACCCGTCATCGTTACCATGGCCTATTTGAAACACGACAAATACACAAAACTTACCAGGCAATTGCCCAAATTAATAATAACGAAGAAATTATAGGTCAGGAGTGGGTCATTAAAAACCGCATCGTGCAATCCGAACCGCGCTTTCTCATGCGTGTGACCGAAGGTGAAGCCAATAGTCACTCCGTGATTCGATGCTTACAACAATCAACTCAGCAGGCGTTATTTGAATTAAACCCCATTACGGGTAAAACGCATCAATTACGCATTCACATGCAGGCACTGGGCTGGCCCATACTGAATGATAAATACTACCCTCAACTACAGACGCTATCAGCGGATAACTATTCAGCACCGTTGCAGTTATTAGCAAAACAGCTTCAGTTTATTGACCCAGTGACGGGGCATCCTCGGCACTTTAGTTGTGACAGTCACTTATCGCTGGAATAGAAAGTCCGCATGTCAATAAATGTTCAATGATCGCACCCAATACAGCTCAACCCTTGATCTACATGCTTATGGGATATGTGAATTATTATTAGCCCGCTGGCTTACACATACTCGGCCGCCTTTGAGCAAGCCACCCACCATCAAAAACCACCACCTCTCTCCCCTAATGATAGACAGCCACTTTTTGTGTATATCAGCAAGGTAAGTCAGGATGAGAAACGAACCCCAGCGTTTTCAAATCCAACTCAGTTGGCACCGTTAATTCCGACATTGGTTAACTTTTATCACCCACAATTCATACTACCGGTCAATACAGCCGACCTTCAGGACACAACAATTCTCGCTTTTTTTGTAAATCCAACACTGAGCTTGTGCTGTAGTCAAATTAGCCTTCATTCAAGACTTCCAGGGAGATTGCTCTTAACGACCCAAAGAAGGCTATCTCTAAGTAGGTTAATGTGAAATTTGGTGGGATTTGCCTATACTATTGATTTTATTGACAAGTTTCAGGTTAAAGAATGCACTCACTTTTATCAAAATCTAAAATTTTGGTCGTTGATGATTTTGCTCAGTTTAGACAGACAATTAAAACCATGCTTGTGCGTCTGGGTGCTACTGCAGTAGATCAAGCAAGCAATGCAGCCCAAGCTTTAACGCTTTGCATGGGAAATGAATACGATATCTTTCTTTGTGATTATAATTTAGGTGAGGGACAAGATGGGCAACAACTTCTCGAAGAGCTTCATGAACGCTCTATTTTAAGAAAAGGCAGCTTGTTTTTAATGGTGACCGCTGAAACAACTAGCGCGCAGGTGATGGGGGCTATTGAATATAGTCCAGATACTTATCTTACCAAACCATTTACGGCCGAAGAGTTAGCGCAGAGGCTCAAACGATTAATCCTTAGAAACGAAAAATTACAACCTATCCACGATGCGATAAATGCGGGAAAAATGGATAAAGCGCTATTACTTTGTGATTTAGTCATGGCCGCTGAATCGGTTACACGGTTTTCTTGTTTGCGTTTAAAGTCAGAAATTTTAAAGCAGCAAAAAAAATATGACCAGGCCTTCGAGTTGCTCAGTGATGTTGTTCAACAACAGCCCTTGTTGTGGGCTGTTTTAGGTATAGGTCAAATCTACTTTATTAAACAGGACTATGAGAATGCCCTAGAACACTTTTTACAAATGCGCAAAGATTTCCCGCAACAGGTCAATATTTTAGACTGGGTAGCAAAATGTTATGCGGCATTAGTGAAAATTTCTGAAGCCGAAGAAGCACTCTTAGATGCTGTGAAAATTTCGCCAAAGTCGGTCAGGCGGCAAGTCGAATTAGGTAGGGTGGCTCAACAGTTAGAACATCATGATATTGCGCAAAAAGCATTTGAAAAAACGATCTCGCAGGGTCATCACTCATGCTTGCTTAAGCCTGAACATTACAAAAGTTATTTTAACGCAACGCAAGCAGTCTCCCCTGGTTTAGGTCCCAGAGAAAAAAGTAGAATACTTGCAACCTGTGAGGCAGCGGCTAAGCGGATGGAATCTAAGTATCAAGGAGACCCAACGGCGCTGGCTGTAAATCTCAGCTCTTTGTCGGTTCTTTTTTCTTCTGTGGGGAGAGCGAATCAGTCTGATGCTTATTTAAGCAAGCTGTCGAGTGCTTTAGAAAAGCCCGGTTGTTTAATATCTGTCGCTGACTTTGAGCATATTCAGCAAAACTTAAATAAACTTGGAGATAAAAAGGCGAACAAAAGGGTATTAGGAAAAATTTCCAATCGCATGAAAACTATGAAGGAAAAAATTAAGGAATGGCAAGATAATGAGGCCTTAGCTATAGGCATTAATAGAATAGGCATGGCGTATGCAAAAAAGAAGCAACTAAAAGAAGCCCTTGATAAATTTAGAGAGGCATACAAGCTAAGCCCTAAAAACCAAAACTTTGCTCTAAATGCTGCTCAATTAATTTTAATGCAGGATGAGTTTAAAAATGATCCTCAGTTGATCAATGAAGCGCGCTCATATCTTGATACCCTCTCGTTTGAAAACAGCGGGGCTCACTGGAAATTATATAAAGAGCTTATAGGCTATTTACCTGATGAATGATAATACGAATATGTTTGACACCTTGTTGGCATCGACCGTACATGACATGAAAAACTCTTTAAGCTTATTAATGAATGAGCTTGAAGTAATGGGTTCTAAACTTGAGAGAAGTAATGAAAACCGTCAAACAGTCTCGAGCTTGCGCTATGAAGCTAGCCGAATAAATATTTCACTAATGGAATTATTAGCGCTTTATAAGCTAGAAAAAAAGCAAATAAGCATTCAAATAGAAGAAGTGGCGGTAGCTGATGTTTTAGAAGATTATGTTGCCGCTCATTCTTTTGTAGCAAAAAATCGCGATGTGCAATTACATTTTGAATGTGATGATTCGTTGATTTGGTTTTTCGACCCTGTTTTTTTGCATATTGTTATTAATAATATTGTTGGAAATAGCATTCGCTATACAAAGTCACAAGTCATAATTTCAGCATTTGTTGTTGATCATCAATTGTGCATACAAATTGACGATGATGGCCAAGGTTATCCAGAACAGATGATCGACTCAGTCGAACAGTTTTCTAAATCTATGGATGTTGATACTGGCAGTACCGGTCTTGGTTTATATTTCGCGTCGATTATTGCTAAAAATCATATTCGGCAAAAGAGGTCTGGTGACATCGTTTTAAAAAATAATGAAAAACTGACTGGCGGTTGCTTCAAGATTTTTTTACCTTGATGAATGGAATACTGCTTGATAGGACTCAGGATTTCATAACGATCGAGTATTAGCGGCATAAAAAATTATTCTTCGCGAATGAAAACCACAACCAGTTATTTTTTTAAATGTGTCCAGTAGCTCATTAATTAACCTACCATAACAACTGTCTGAGCATCATTCTCTTGAATAGAAATCATTCGAGGCAGCAGGATATCCTTTGTGGCTCTTCTTAGCCCTTTTACTGATTAGATTTACATATTTCACTTGAACTATGTATTTGCACCTACGCTTTAAACTTATAATAAACCAGTGCACTCAGTAACATACAAGCCCATGACCTCTATATTCAATGCTTAGCCAGCTCCTCAATTAAGATCATATATATTAATATAAATATCAATCGACAATGCTTTTAAAGCACATACGTTTAATCGTGAAGATTTTTAATCATCAATGCTGCGCGTTTAAAATGATCCATTAGCTTAGCTTTAAGAGCTGCTTCGTATCCAAGGTTCTCGAGATTTCTCATCATGATGAGCAACCATGAGTCAACTTCTACCTGTGAGATAGGCACATGCTCATGCATCATGCGCATATTAGAGTGACCAGTGCGTGCAATATAGAGTTTCGGCCCGCCAAAGAAGCCTGATAGAAACTCAAATTGGGCTCGGCGCAAATGATTGATGCCGTGTCCACGCAAGTGCAAAACATGCACAGTTTCTCCATCCGGGTCGATTTCGACCAGGTCGTAAAATGATTCAACCAGCTCGCGTATAGCTGCTTCGCCGCCAATTAGATTGTAAAGAGAGACTGGGTTTGACATAACGTCCCTGTGTCATAAGTTGTCAAAGGTTAGTAATATAGCAATCAAGAGCCGGCCCTAGTTGAGCCAAATCAATTAAGCTGAAACAACTAAACCAGATCAAATCAAAGCGACAGCAAAAAAACCGCTAACAAAAACGACATGCCTGAATACCTGGCGTCCGGCATAGATGCTTTTCGTTTATGGATACATTCTTTAAACACCTCATCAACGGCGGGATCGATGGCGCGCATTTGATATTCAGCAAGCACTTTATTCCAGCGCTCGTAAGCACGTTGCCGCTTATTTAGCCTCACGCTGGCTTTCACCTCAACGAATGACTTTTATAGCATAGCACCTAACCATGAATGGCTAGCAGGGGAGATATCAAATTATCAACTGTGCCAATATACCGGGGTTAAGCTGTCAGAATATGGTTACTATTTGTTGTACCCGAGAGCGACGCAGAATCAAACCGCAATCGAGACATTTCGTGATTGGGTGATGCAGGGAAATAACGCTGAAATTAACTCGACTTTCTTACAAGAAAAATCAACCATGAACTACCCAACATGAGCAGCCCAATATGAATGACCTCTGGAGCAAGTCTGCCACCGAACTGGCGAACCTAATTAGAGCTCGCAACGTGACTGCACTAGAAGTGACTAACAGCACGTTGGCCCGGTTAAGTCAGGTTAACCCGGCCATTAATGCCGTGGTGGACGAAATGCCCGAGCAGGCGATAGCCGCAGCAAAGGCAGTTGATCAAATGATCGCAAATGGCAAAGAGCCGGGTTTGCTTTGCGGGGTGCCAGTGACGGTTAAGGCGAATGTCGACCAAACCAATTGTCGAACGACGAACGGCCTACAATTGCAAGCCCAATTAGTGGCACAAAAAGATAGTCCAGTCGTCTCTAACCTGCGTAAAGCTGGTGCCATTATTATTGGCCGAACCAATACCCCTGCATTTTCACTCCGTTGGTTTACCCGCAATAGCTTGCATGGGCACACACTAAACCCTCATAACCCCGACATAACCCCAGGCGGATCATCCGGTGGATCCGCTGCCGCGGTTTCTAGCGGTATTGGCGCGATTGCTCATGGCACCGATATCGGTGGTTCAATTCGTTATCCAGCCTATGCCTGTGGTATTCATGGTTTACGTCCGACCCTCGGCAGAGTGCCGGCTTTGAATGACAGTGGGGCTGAACGCTATATCGGTGGACAGCTAATGGCGGTGTCTGGACCTTTGGCACGAACGATGGCCGATATTCGACTGGGATTTGAAGCCATGGCAGCGGAGGATTTACGCGACCCCTGGTGGACACCGGTACCACTAAACTTACCGTTAAAACAAAAACGTGCTGCACTTTGTATCAACCCAGACGGACTCGAGGTTGCCCCTGAAGTTGAAAAGGCACTACGAGAGTCGGCTAAAATATTATTGGCAGGTGGTTGGCAAGTCGACGAAGTTGATTGCCCTTCATTTCGACAGCCTGCTGAGTTACAGGCAGTTTTGTGGTTAGCAGAAATGCGCAAGGCAGAGTCAGTTATTGAACAGGAAAATGACCCAGATGCATTGTTCGTCTATGAGCAAATGAAAAAACTAAGCCCACCGACTGATTTGGACGGATTCATGACGGTGTTGCAAGGCCGAGCTACCTGGACGCGAATTTGGCAATTATTTCTCGATGAATATCCCATTGTGATTTGCCCCGTTTCATCCGAATTACCGTTCCCTGATTTACTCGATATTCAATCAGCTGAGGGATTCAAACGGGTACTTGACGCGCAATTGACTCAAGTAGGCCTGCCATTAATGGGCTTGCCAGGGCTGGTTGTCAGTACAGACATGATTGGCAATATACCTGTTGGTGTTCAATTAATTGCAGGCCGCTATCAGGAGAATGCTCTGTTGCTAGCCGGAGAAGTTATTGAGCGAGGCAGCAATAATCCTGGGATTGCCAATCCGGTATAGAATTCGGTCATTGTGGATGTGCATGACGTTGGCCTCAATGGATTTTTCCAGGTTAACGCCATCTATTTGTCATCCAATGGAAATATTGGCCTAGGCACATTCTTATAAGGCATGCGATCATATTGCGGTGTACAAAGTGCCCCGCTGTCGCAGACTATGACCTGACCCGCTATTGGTTCAAAAGCGGCTCGAAAGTGCTGCATGGATTTGATAGCAACGACTCTTTTTTGCTCAGGCTCGATCCCAAATGCCTTAAATTGCTGAAGATCAAGCATCTGCCGAGCTAGCGTGGAAACCAAAATATCAATCTCGCCAACACGAATCACTGCCAACGCACCAAAACTTTCCTTCAGGCCACCAACCATCGGTCCGTCACCGACAAAATCACCACTGGACAGCAATAACAACGTCGCGTTGAGTACCAATGGACCTCCGCCAAAGGCTGGATTCGTCTTGCCACCAAGCGCAATTTGAACCGAAGATCCAATCTCGCAATGCTGGAGTTTCTCTACCGTACCGCCATCGACTATGGGGCCAAAACAGGCATTGGTTACATTAGCATCCAACAAAGCTTTAAGCAGTGCAGTCGAGTCACCGTAGCCACCGGCCCCAGGATTATCCGCATAATCCGCAATGACAAGCGGGCCATCACTGTAATCGAAAGTAGCGGCGTGGCTTGCGGCCTCTTCCACGCTGCAATAGTGATTGAGCACAAGGTGGCGCTGGTCCCAGATGTCATCAGCAATCGATTGTGCGAAGCCTTGATGGGCATCAAAATCACCCTGCCCGGTGACCAGAACTGTTGGTCCAACCTCGCTGATATCCGCACTGGCAAAACCTGCATTGATGCTTACTGCGAAGACATTCTCATCAGTTTCGTAGGCCAGCGCCTGTTCGATACGCGCAAGCATTGGACCAGTATCCGTGCGCCCACCATTCACTTCTTCTAGCATCGAAACTCGCGCCATAACAGTTCGTGGCGATATCTTGCCAGACATGGTTTGTTCGAGAATATCACCAGCCTGACGACCGATTTGATGCATATCGACATGGGGATAGGTTTTGTATGAGACGATGATATCAGCCAGTTCAATCATTTGGCTGCTCACATTAGCGTGAAGGTCAAGCGTGATGGCGATAGGAATAGATCGGTCAATGACAGTGCGAATACGGCGTAATAGTTCACCTTCGCCATCTTCACAAAAATCTGGCACCATCGCGCCATGCAGTGCCAGCAAAATTCCGTCATAATCGCCATCCGCAACCCATTCAACGATTGGATCGCAAAACCAGTCAAATGCAGCCCGCGTTACCATACCACTCGGTCCTGCATTAACACTTAAAACATGCGTCATGTTCCAGTCATGGGCATGACTAGCATCTAGAAACCCAGCCAGTTCAGTATTGGCATTCCCTCTTTCTTCCAGTGCTGTTTCGCCGCGATAAAAGAAGCTGTTACGAAAGGCATGTTGGTCGGTTGGATGTATGCTGAATGTATTTGTCTCATGAGAAACTTCAGCGGTAAGTACATTGAAAGTCACTTTTCTGGGCACCTAATATTAAAACTATGGTTGGACACTATAAGCCAATAATTTGAGCATATCATGAGGGCTTTCCCGATATATCTTTGCTGTCAACAAACAGCACCGAGCAAACTTACAATCTATTCCTGAATCGCTACGTCAAATGAAGTCGTCGGGTCATCGGTTTTGTCAACTGCAACAGCCTCCTTAAATCTGAAACAGACAATCTAACGGACTCTCGGGGTATGCAGTCCATTCTCACCCATACTCCTAACTGCATTATAAAAGCTTAATTACACTCGGTAAGCGTTTGCCCTGGAGTAATATATGGTCACGCATTAGCTCACTTGCTTTATTGCCTTCGCCTGAAAGAATGGCCTGGCAAATAATAGAATGCTCTTCTGTTGATTTCGCAAGACGTCCACGAATGTCATAAGGTAGCGTACGGTAAGGATTGATATGTAAGCCAATGTTTTGAAGTTGTTCGATTAGCCAGTGGTTATCAGTTGCAGCATGAATTGCAGCATGAAATTCAAGATTTGCAATACTGTACTGAATCTTGTCATTAGCTTTAGCCACTGAGTAGCATACTTCCAGCCTGTTCTGAATTGCTTGAGCATGCTCTTCTGTCAATGAGGCAGCGGCTAGTCGGCAAGCCATACCTTCCAGACCGGCAGCTACCTCAAATAAATCTAGCAGTTCCTTTGGCTTTAAGACCCGGACTATTGATCCCTTTCTGGGCCTTTTTTCTAGTAATCCGAAACCCACCATTGCTCTGATGGCCTCACGAACAGGGGTACGTGAAACACCAAACTTTTCTGCCAAAACAGCTTCTTCTAATTGATCGCCAGGACGTAATCTACCCGTCGAAATTTCTTGGGTGATTTGTGATATTAACTTATCCGCCGTACTTGCCATACATTCCCTTTAACCCAAAAAAGGCAAAGCTATCACGTTTGTATTTAAATATGCAATATCTACATATGGACCCCATATGTATATTTATAGATTGTATATGTATTTATAAAAATGTACTATCCAGCACTTAATAAATAGGGGGAGTAGACAAATGTTTAAATCAAAAACAATTACAACAGTAACATTCGCCGCAATGCTAGTCGCATCTGGGGCTTCATATGCCACTGATTTAAAGCTTTCACATCAGTGGTCTACAAAAGACGTTCGCCACAAAGTAGCTCAAATAGTTGCTGATGAAGTTGCTGCAGCCGGTGTTGACCTTAATATCAAAATTTTCCCATCAAAGTCATTGGTTAAACCAAAAGAACAATACAACATGATGAGCCGCAATCTATTAGATATGTCGGTGTTTCCACTAAGTTATGCAGCAGGACAGCAACCAGCCGTTAGCCTGACCCTAATGCCAGGTTTGGTAAAGAACCATGATCATGCTGCGAGACTGACTAAATCCCCATTTATGGACGCTTTGCAGGAAAAAATGGCAGAAGATAATGTCATGGTTCTGGTGCACGGTTATCTTGCAGGTGGTTTTGTTGGAAAGGACAAATGTATTGTTAAACCTGAAGACGTTAAGGGATTACAGACACGTGCTGCAGGAAAATCATTCGAGCAAATGCTAATTGGTGCAGGCGCATCTATCACCTCTATGAGTTCATCTGAAATTTATAGCGCGATGCAAACTGGTGTTATTGATGCGGCTAACACCTCATCATCATCTTTTGTATCATATCGTATCTATGAGCAGGTTAAATGTTACACCCCCGCTTCTGAAAATATAGCGCTTTGGTTTTTGTATCAGCCGTTGATTATGAGCAAAGATAAATTTGATGATTTAAACGCAGATCAACAGGCTGCTTTATTAGCCGCATCAAAAAAAGCTGAAGCTTTTTACTTGGCAGAAGCTAAACTACAAGACGCTAAATCAACGGAAGTTTTTCGTGAAGCTGGTGTTGAAATTGCTGAAATGACACAGGCTAATTTTGACGCATGGCGTGCTATCGCACAGGAAACATCTTACAAAAACTTTGTCAGTTCTGTAAAAGACGGTCAAAAGTTACTTGATATGGCTCTAGCAGTTGAGTAATTGATCTAGCGAGCATTTTCTAATGTCTTAAGGGCCTCT
>Ga0307492_10000908_pt1 | contig 12464 bp, 9 predicted proteins | sample SI3LmetaG_FD_202365 | JGI IMG/M metagenome (GOLD analysis project Ga0307492, IMG submission 202365) | Sea-ice brine microbial communities from Beaufort Sea near Barrow, Alaska, United States - SI3L | ecosystem: Environmental > Aquatic > Marine > Coastal | place: USA: Alaska | collected 2017-05-06
GCACAACGCCAACCCAAAGCCATTCCGATGGGTCAAATCCGCCGACGAAATCCTCGCCGCCGTCAAACGCTTCTGTCAAAAGGCTGACCTGACCTTATGTGGCGAACTTTAGATTCAGGTGACTAGCCCCTGCCCCCGCGCGCTCAAGGCCGCCCTCGGGTCAGACCGCGATCTGTCCCCCGATTTCGTCGAGATGCGCGCCGATGCGGCGCACCGCCGCCGGATCGCCGGGGGCGGTGGATATCGCGGCGCGCGCGAGTTCCACCAGCACTTCGTCGTGAAAGCTCGCGGCGATACCCTGCAGCCGCAACGCCGCCATCTGCCAATTGGCATCGCAGCGCGAACGGCGCAGCAGGTCGAGCTGGCGCGAGGCGCTCTCGAGAAAGGCGAGGCGCAATTCGGCGAAAAGCGCGTAGTCCTCGCCGGCGGCGGCGGCCAGGGCGGTTTGGAACGATCCGGATTCGTAAGCCATCGTCGGCATGGATACGCCGCAACGGTTAAAGCGGGTTTAACCTTGGGTCCGGTGCCTGTATGCTGCCGCCATGAGCAATGGCAGACATATCCGTGCGATCGGCGACGGCGCCGCGGACAGCGAAACCGGCGAGATCGTCGAGACGGTCGGTTCGGAGGACGAGGCAGACGCAGAGGAGGTCTTGCCCCCCTGGGACGACGCCCTCGACGAACCCGCCCGGTCGCGGCGCTGGTGGCCCGTGATCCTGGGCACGCTGGCGCTGCTGGCGGTGCTCGGATGGACGGCCTTCTTCGCCTGGGCCAACCGCGCCGCCATGCTCTCGGGCGCGGCGCCCGGGCAATGGATCGACTGGGTCATGCAATGGGCGGTGCCGGTGCTGCTGCTCGCGGTCGCCTGGCTGGTCGCCATGCGCAGCTCGACGCGCGAGGCCACGCGGTTCGGCGACGCGGCGCGTGTGCTGTCGCGGGAATCGGAACTGCTCGAAACCCGTCTGGCGGCCGTCAACCGCGAGTTGAGCCTGGCGCGCGAATTCCTCGCCGCGCAGTCGCGCGAGCTCGATTACCTCGGCCGTTCTGCGGCGGAGCGCATTTCCCAGCACGCCGGTGCGCTCCAGGCGCTGATCGTCGACAACGGGACGCAGGTCGATGCCATCGCCGGAGTCAGTGTGACGGCGCTCGAGAACATGGCGCAATTGCGCGACAATCTGCCGGTCATCGCCAATTCGGCGCGCGACGTGAGCAACCAGATCGGCGGCGCGGGGCGCAGCGCCAAGGCCCAGCTCGGCGAGCTGGTGGCGGGGTTCGAGCGGCTCAACGAGTTCGGCCAGGCGAGCGAGCGGCAGGTGACATCCCTGCGCGAGCGCATCGACACCGCGCTCGAGGAGCTGAGCGCATTCGTGACGAGCATGGACGCGAACAACGAGGTGCGAATCGCCGCGCTGCGCGCCGAGAGCGAGAGCTTGCGCGGCGATCTGGAAGCGCGCGAGGTCGAAATGCTCGACGCCCTGCGGCACCGCGGCGAGGCCCTGCGCGCCGAGCTGGTGGCGGCGCACGACGCTCGCCAGCTCGAGGAAGCCACGGCGCTCGCGGCCATGCGCGGGCGGATTTCCTCCTTCACTCGCGAGGCGCACGACGCCGCGGCGGCGGTACGCGCCGGCGAGCGCGCCGCGCTCGAAGCATGGGAGGCGCAGATCGTCGGCTTGCGCGAACGGCTGGAGCAAGCGCTCGACGAAGTGGGCGCGCTCGACCAGCAGTTTCTCGACAAGGCGCGCGAAAAGCTCGCGCTTCTGACCAGCGAGGCGCAGGCGGTCGACGATAGGCTCAGCGAGCGCGATCGGGGTTTCCAGGAACGCGTGGCCAAGCGCCAGGCCGATTTCGAAGCGGCCGAAGCCGCGGCCTTCGCGCGCCTCGCCGAGCGCGCCGAGGAGCTCGACGGCGCGCTTTCGGCAAGCCACGAAGCGCAGGCGCTCCATGCCGCCGCGATCGCCGAGCGCGGCGAGGCGTTGGCCGCCCGCGTGGCCGAGATCGAGGCGCATATCGCCGCCGTTGCCGAACGCGGCGCCGAGGCGGAGCGCGTCCTCGCGGCCGGCTCCGACCGCTTCGCCGAAACGGTCGGCGCCAATGCGCAGCAACTGAGCGACACCGAAGCGGCGCTGGCCCGTCTCACCGATTCGAGCGTCCGGCTGCTCGAACTGATCCAGGCCGCCGCCGCGCACAGCCGCAGCGAGCTTCCAGCCGCCATCGAGGGCTTCGAAGGCCAGCTCGGCGCCGCGCGCGAGAGCAGCAGCGAAATTCGCGGCACGCTGGACGATGCGCGGCGGCTTGGCGACGAGCTGGGCGCCTCGCTCGCGGAACTGCGCGGCGCGGGCACGAGCGCTATCGCCGACATCGAGGCCCTGCGTGCCGGTCTGGCCGGCACCGCCGAGGAGCAGACCGCCGCGCTCGCCGTGCTGCGCGAGCAGCTTGCCGCCGCCGGCGAGGACAACCGCGTCCTGGCGCAAGCCATTTCGGACGAGCTCGCCGCGGCCATCGAGCGGCTCAGGGACGCCAGCGCCGCCATCCTGGCCGATCTCGACAGCGGACAGAGCGAGCGAATCGCGGCGCTGGCGTCGCGGATCGGCGAAGAGAGCGCGCAGGCGATCGATCGCGCCATCGAGGCGCGCACCGTGACCACCGTCGCCAGGCTCGACGAGGCGACCGCGCGCTCGGCCGAGGTTTCGCGCGAGGCGGTGGCGGGGCTGCGCGACCAGCTCGCGCGCGTCCACGAGCTCACGGTCAATCTCGAAACCCGCGCCGCGCGGGCGCGCGAGCAGGTCGAGGAGCAGATCGACAACGACTTCGCCCGCCGTATGGCGCTGATCACCGAGAGCCTGAACTCGCACAGCATCGACATCGCCAAGGCGCTCTCGACCGAGGTGACCGACACCGCCTGGGCCTCCTATCTCAAAGGCGACCGCGGGGTGTTCACCCGCCGCGCGGTGCGGCTTATCGACGGCGGCGAGGCGCGCGAGATTTCCGGCCTCTATGAGAACGACCACGAGTTCCGCGATCACGTCAGCCGCTACATCCACGATTTCGAGGCGATGCTGCGGACCATGCTCTCGACCCGCGATGGCCATGCGCTGGGCGTGACGCTGCTGAGCAGCGACATGGGCAAGCTCTACGTCGCACTGGCGCAGGCGATCCAGCGGCTGCGCCAGTAGCGTCATCGGCTCCGCGCGTCCCCGCGGAGGCGGGGACCTCCTTGGTCCTGGCGCTGTGCCGCCTGATATATCAGACCCCCGCCTGCGCGGGGGGTTCAAGCGAACCAGCGCGTGACGTCGAGATCGTCGACGCCGATCCATCCCCGCGTATAGTTGAGCACGTAGAGCGCGGTCAGCACCGCGGCGATTAGCGTGGCTCGGGTGGCGAGCCGGCCGGGGCGAAAGTTGGCGGGCGCGCTGTCGGCCTGGCCCGGAGATTTCTTGAGCCCCATCTCCTCGTGCGTGCGCACCCCGAACGGGAGCAGCAGGAACGCGCTCATCACCCAGAACAGGAAGTAGATCGCCAGGATCGAGGTCCACTTCATGGGCGTCAGAACCGTGGCAGGATGACGCGCACCTGCGGCTTCTTGCCCGACCAGCGTTGGGCGGCGCGGCGGGCCGCGAGGCGCGCAGCCTCGGTGATCTCGGCATCGTCGCGCCGCGCCGCGCCCTTGAGCTTGCCCAGCGCGGCGGCGATGTCCGCCTTGGCTTCGACGACAAATGCGTCGTAGTCCTCATCCAGCGGCAGCCCGATTGCCTCGATATGCGCAGTGCCGTCAGGGGCGAGCACGAGGATCAACAGCCCGTCGCGGCCGAGGCGGCGGCGCATGGTGATGGCGTCACCATCGGCGGGCACGATGAGATCGCCGTCGAGCACCAGCCGTCCGGCACGCACCTCGGCGATCTTGCCCGGCGCACCGGGAGCGAGGCGGACGAGGTCGCCGTTCGCCTGCACCACCGCGTCCGGGATGCCCGCGCCGAGACCGAGCCGCGCCTGTTCCTGCATATGCCGCATCTCGCCGTGGACGGGGATGAGGATTTCGGGCCGCAGCCAGCCATAGAGCGCCTCGAGCTCGGGCCGTCCGGGATGGCCCGAGACGTGGATTTCGCTCTGGCGGTCGGTCACCATCGCGATCCCGCGCGCGGCGAGGCGGTTCTGGACCAGGCCGATGGCGAGCTCGTTGCCGGGAATCTGCCGGCTCGAGAACAGCACCACGTCGCCGCGGGTGAGCTCGATCGGGTGGCTGTCCTCGGCGATACGGGCCAGCGCGGCGCGGGGCTCGCCCTGCCCGCCGGTGGCAAGGATCAGGATCTCGCCGCGGGGGAGGCCCATCGCGGTGTCGAAATCGACCGGCTGTGGGAAATCCTCGAGATAGCCGTTGTCCTGCGCCACCTCGACGATACGGTCGAGCGAACGACCCGCGATGCAGAGCTGGCGCCCGGTCTCCTTCGCCACGTCGCCGAGCGTCTGGAGCCGCGCGACATTGCTCGCGAAGGTGGTCACCAGCACGCGCTTGCCGGCGTGGCGCTGCACTTCCTCGAGCAGCCCGCGATGCACCGCGCCCTCGGAGCCGCTTGGCAGCGGGTTGAAGACATTGGTGCTGTCGCACACCAGCGCCAGCACGCCCTCGTTGCCGATGGTGACCAGCTCTTCCTCGGTGGTGGGCACGCCGATGATCGGATCGTCGTCGAGCTTCCAGTCGCCGGTATGGAACACGCGCCCGAACGGCGTTTCGATCAGCAGCGCGTTCCCCTCGGCGATCGAATGGGCGAGCGGCAGATAGGTGATCGTGAACGGCCCGACGGTGAGCGTGCCGTGATCCTCCTCGATCACATTGAGCTCGACCTCATCGGTCAACCCCGCCTCGTCGAGCTTGCGGCGCACGAGATCGGCAGTGAACGGCGTGGCGTAGAGCGGGACGCCGAGGTCGGCGGCGAAATAAGGCACGGCGCCGATATGGTCTTCGTGCGCATGAGTGAGCACGATGCCATCGAGCTGGTCGGCGCGGTCCTCGATGAATTCGAGATCGGCGAAGACCAGATCGACGCCGGGATACTCGTTGCCGGAGAACGTCATGCCGAGATCGACCATCAGCCAGCGGCCGCGGCAGCCGTAGAGGTTGACGTTCATCCCGATCTCGCCCGAGCCGCCGAGCGCGAGGAACAGCAGCTCGTCCTCGGGAGTGAAATCCTTTTTCACGTCGCCAGCGTCCTTCGTTCCGCCCGTTCGGCGAGGATGGCGAGGCCATCGAGCGTCAGGTCGCTGTCGACATGGTCGAACAGATCGGTGTGCTCGTCGAACAGGATCGCCAGGCCGCCGGTGGCGACCACCTTGGCGGGGCGGCCGATTTCGGCTTTCATCTTGGCGGTCAGCCCTTCCATCATCGCGCAATAGCCCCAGAACACCCCGATCAGCATCTGATCCTCGGTGTTGGTTCCGATAACGCTGCCCGACCGCGGCGCCTCGATCGCGATGCGCGGCAGTTTGGCGGTGTTGCCGACCAGCGCGTCGAGCGAGAGGTTCAGACCCGGGGCGATGATCCCGCCCTTGTAGGCGCCGTTGAAATCGATCGCGTCGAAGGTGGTCGCGGTGCCGAAATCGATGACGATCAGGTCGCCCTCATACTTGGCGTGCGCGGCGATGGCGTTGAGCGCGCGGTCGGCCCCGAGCGAGCGCGGCTCGTCGACATCGACGGCGATCCCCCATTCGGCCGCGCCCTGGCCCGCGATCTGCGGCTCCACGGCGAAGTATTTCTGGGCCAGCACGGTCAGATTGTGGACCGAGCGCGGCACAACCGAGCCGATGATGATCTGCGTCACGTCCTCGCGCCTGTAGCCTTCGATGGCAAGGAGCTGGAGCAGCCAAACGGCATATTCGTCCCCCGTGCGCCGCGGATCGGTGGCGATGCGCCAGCGCGTCTTGATCGTTCGCCCATCGAAGAGTGCGAAGACGACGTTGGTGTTGCCGACATCGGCGACCAGCAGCATGGCTTAGCCCTTCTCGTGCTTTGGCTCGTGAGCGAAGAAGACGTCGCCGGCGTGCATGACACGGCTGCTCCCGTCCGCCAAGCGCAGCCGCAGCGCGCCGTTCTCGGTGAGCCCGTCGAAAGCACCGGTGACCGTTTCCTCGCCAGGCGGCGCGACGGTGAGCGGCGTGCCCGGCGGATGCGCGGCCGCCTGCCAGCGGCGGACCAGCGGGCCGAGGCCATAGCTGCGCCAACGCTCGAGTTCGGTGGCGAAGGAGGCGGCAAGCGCGGCGGCGAAAAGATCGCGATCGGGCGCGGGCGCGATGGCCGCCAGCGCGACGGTCGCCCTGCCCTTAATCACCGGGGCCCTGGCCAGGTTCACGCCGATCCCGACCACCAGCGCGTCCCGCTCGCGCTCGAGGAGAATACCCGCGAGCTTGGCCCCGGCGTAAGTCGCATCGTTGGGCCATTTGAGCCGCAGCGGTGCGGGATCGGTGAGCAGCGGCAGGACCGCCTCATAGACCGCCAGCCCCGCCGCGAGCGCGATGCTTGCCGGCGGCGGATCGCCAATCGCGAGGCGCATCACCGTCGAACCCATGAAATTGCCCGCGCCGTCGAACCATTCACGACCCTGTCGCCCACGCCCGGCGGTCTGGCGGTCGGCGACGAGCCAGTCGCCTTCGCCCACCCGCTCGCCGGCGCGCAGGGCGGCGAGCAGATCGGCGTTGGTCGAGCCGGTCTCGGGGACCAGTTTAATCATCCCAATCCCGTTCGTATCGAACGCAGGCGCGCAAGCGCCGTAGTCGAGATACCCTAGCGCGGCGTTGGCGTGTCTCGAGTTCGCTCGACACCAACGGGGGTCACGAAAACAAGAACAAGGAAGCCGCCGCGCGGTCCGCCACCGCGCCCAGCCACGGCGTCGCGAGATAGGCCAGCGGCGAGATCGCAAGCACGCATAGCGCCAGCACAGCCCAGTGGCCCGCCGGGCTGCGCTCTTCGGGCGCGCGGGCGCTGTCGTCGAAGAACATCGTCTTGATAAACTTGATGTAGTAGAACGCGCCGATCACGCTGGCGGCGATGCCGATGGCGGCGAGCGCCACCAGGTCGGCCTCGACCGCGGCCTGGAAGACGACGAACTTGGCCCAGAAGCCGAACAGCGGCGGGATGCCGGCGAGGCTGAACATCAGCAGCATCAGGCACCAGGCGAGCGCCGGGCGGGTGGTGGCGAGGCCCGAGATGTCGGCGAAAGTCTCCAGCGGCCTCCCCTCGCGGTCGCGCAGCATCAGCAAGGCGACGAAGCTGCCCAGCGTCATCGGGACGTAGATCGCGAGGTAGATCGCCACTCCGGCCGCGCCTGCGGGCGTCGCAGCGGCGAGGCCGATCAGCAGGAAGCCGATGTTGTTGATCGAGCTGTAGGCCAGCAGCCGCTTCAGATTCTGCTGCCCGATCGCCCCCAGCGCGCCGACCACGATCGAGGCGAGCGAGGCGAAGATCACGATCTGGCGCCACGCTTCCGCCTCTCCGCCGAACGGACCGAACGCAATGCGCATCAGCATGCCGACCGCCGCGACCTTGGGGGCGCTGGCGAAGAAAGCCGTGACGGGCGTGGGCGCGCCCTCGTAGACGTCGGGCGTCCACATGTGGAACGGCACCGCGGCGATCTTGAACGCCAGGCCAGCGAGCACGAACACCATCCCGAACAGCGCCCCGGTGGGGAAGCTGGCCTCGAAGGCCACGCGGATGCCGGCATAGTTCGTGGTTCCGGCGAAGCCATAGACCAGGCTCATGCCGTAGAGGATGATGCCCGAGGCGAGCGCGCCGAGGATGAAATATTTGAGCCCCGCCTCGTTCGAGCGCCAGTCGCCCTTCAGAAAGCTGGCGAAGATATAGCTGGAAAGGCTCGACATCTCGAGCCCGATGTAAAGCGTCATCAGGTCGGTGGCCGAGACCATCATCCCGGCGCCGACCGCGCTGAACAGCATCAGCACCGGGTATTCGCCGCGATAGGCGCCGCGCTCGGCGAAGAACCTGGGCGTCACGATCAGGCAGGCGATGGTGGCGAGGTAGATCAGCACCTTGGCGAAGCTGCCGAAGGCGTCGACGCGGTAGAGTCCGCCGAACGCATCTGCGACGGGAGATGTTTCCCACAGCGCCACGCCGGTGAAGATCGCCGCGCCGAACAGCGCGGCGACCGCCAGCACGGTGATGGCGCGCGCCGCCTTATGGCTGGTCCAGGCGGTGACCAGCAGCAACACGAGGCCGCTCAGCGACAGCCCGACCTCGGCGCCGGTGAAATAAAGCGATTGCGCGAAGCCCATCATTCCGCCTCCCCGGCGGCAGCGGCTTCGTGCGCGATCGCGTTCGCCGGATAGCTGCGCGGCTCGCCCGCGGCGAGCTTGGCATCGCCGGCGGGCGCGGCCCGGGCGAGGCGCGCGTTGAGCGCGGCGATGTCCTTGCGAATGGGGGCGAGGAAGCTCTCGGGATAGACGCCCATCCACAGCACCGCCGCGGCGATCGGGGCGAGCATCAGCCACTCGCGGCCCGTCAGGTCGCGCATCGCGGCGGCGTCGGCGTTCTTCTGCACGCCGAAAGCGACGCGCCAGTAGAGGTATAGCATGTAGGCGGCGCCCAGGATGATGCCGGTGGTCAGCACCAGCGTAGCGAGGCTCGAGGCTTCATAGACTCCCACGAGGCTGATGAACTCGGCGACGAAACCGCTGGTGCCGGGCAGGCCGATGCTGGCCATGGTGAAGACCATGAAGAACAGCGCATACATCGGCATGTTGATGCTGAGCCCGCCGTAGCGGTCGATCTCGCGGGTGTGCAGGCGGTCGTAGATCACGCCCACGCACAGGAACAGCGCGCCCGAGACGAGGCCGTGGCTCAGCATCATCACCATCGCGCCCTCGAGTCCCTGGACGTTGAAGGCGAACAGTCCGGCGGTGACGATCGCCATGTGCGCCACCGAGGAATAGGCAATCAGCTTCTTCATGTCGTGCTGGACCAGCGCGATCAGGCTGGTGATCACAACCGCCGCCATGCTGAGCCCGAAGATCAGCCACATGAACTGCGCGCTCGCCTCGGGGAACATCGGCAGGCTGAAGCGGATGAAGCCATAGCCGCCCATCTTGAGCAGCACGCCCGCCAGGATCACCGAGCCCGCGGTGGGCGCCTGGACGTGCGCGTCGGGCAGCCAGGTGTGCGCCGGCCACATCGGCATCTTGACCGCGAAACTGGCGAAGAAGGCGAGCCACAGCCAGGTCTGCGCCTCGGGGGCGAAGTCATACTGCATCAGCGCCGGGATGCTGGTGGCGCCCGCCACGTTCACCATCCACAGCATCGCGATCAGCATCAGCACCGAGCCGAGCAGCGTGTAGAGGAAGAACTTGTAGCTGGCGTAAATCCGGTTCGCCCCGCCCCACACGCCGATGATGAGGTACATCGGGATGAGCCCAGCCTCGAACATGATGTAGAACAGGAACAGGTCCTGCGCGCAGAACACGCCGATCATCAGCGTTTCCATCAGCAGGAAGGCGGCCATGTATTCGCCCACGCGCTTGTCGATCGCCTCCCAGCTGGCGAGGATGCAGATCGGCATCAGGAACACGCTGAGCACGATCAGCATCAGCGCGATGCCGTCGATGCCGAGCGCGTATTGGAAGCCCGCGAACAGGTCGGCGCGCTCGGTGAACTGCCATTGCGCGCCGCCGATGTCGTAATTGGCCCACAGCACGATGCCGAGCGCGAGGTCGGCGAGCGTGGCGGCGAGCGCCAGCATCCGCGCTGCGGGCGCCTTCAGGAACAGGCACACAATTGCCGCGGCGAGCGGCACCGCGAGCATAACCGAAAGGATCGGGAAGCCCATTATCCCTCCCCCCCTTCCGTTCGCATCGAGCGAAGTCGAGATGCCGCGCGGGGTGTCTCGACTTCGCTCGACACGAACGGATGCTGGGAGTTGGGGGAAGACATCAGAACAGCACCCAGGTGACGGCGGCCACCAGGCCAAGCAGCATCACCAGCGCGTAGCTGGTGACATAGCCCGACTGGAAGCGCTTGGCCGCCCCCGCGCCCTGCGCGACCACCCAGGCGGCGCCGTCGGGCCCGAAGCGGTCGATGAGGCCAACGTCGCCGCGCTGCCAGAACAGCCGCCCGAGCCAGAAGGCGGGCTTCACGAAGATCGCGTGGTAGATCTCGTCGAAATACCACTTGTTGCAGAACAGGCGATACACCGGCCCCAATTGCTCGGCCCCGCGGCGCGACAGGTCGGGGTCGCGGATATAGGCCAGCCAGGCCGCGAACAGCCCGATCAGCATCGCCACCGTCGCGGTGAGCTTCACCCACAAGGGCACGGCGTGCATCGCGTGGATCAGCCCCTCGTTGTAATAGATCGAGCCGCCCCAGAACTCGGCGTCGTCGAGGAAGGTCGCGCTGAACACCCAGCCGGCGAAGATGGCGCCGAGCGCCAGCAGGCCGAGCGGGATCAGCATCGAAAGCGGGCTTTCGTGCGGATGGTAGCCCGCCGTGCCCTCGGCCTTTGCGGGCAGGCTGTGTTCGTGCGACGGTCCCAAGTCCTCGTTCTCGGCGTCGAGCGGCTCGTGCTGGCCCTGCACCGCGTACTGGACGTGCTCGCTCGCCGCCCAGCGCGCCTCGCCGAAGAAGGTCAGGAAGATCAGCCGCCACGAATAGAAGCTGGTCAGCAGCGCGGCGAAGGCGCCCATGAAGAAGGCGAAGTTGCCGCTCTCGGTCCCGCGCGCGAAGGCCGCCTCGAGGATCGCATCCTTGGAGTGGAAGCCCGCGAATCCGGCCTGGAGCCAGTAGATGCCGACCCCGGTGATCGCCAGCGTGCCCGCCATCATCGCCCAGAAGGTGAGCGGGATTTCCCTGCGCAGCGCGCCGTAATAACGCATGTCCTGCTCGTGGTGCATGGCGTGGATCACGCTGCCCGCGCCCAGGAACAGCAGCGCCTTGAAGAAGGCGTGGGTGAACAGGTGGAACATCGCCGCGCCATATGCGCCCACCCCGGCGGCGAAGAACATGTAGCCGAGCTGCGAGCAGGTCGAATAGGCGATCACCCGCTTGATGTCCCACTGCGTCGTGCCGACGGTGGCGGCGAAGATGCAGGTCGCCGCGCCGACGATGGTCACCATGGCCAGCGCCACCGGCGCGGTCTCGAACATCGGGCTGAGGCGGCAGACCATGAACACGCCCGCGGTCACCATGGTGGCGGCGTGGATCAGCGCGGAGACGGGCGTCGGGCCCTCCATCGCGTCGGGCAGCCAGGTGTGGAGGCCGAGCTGCGCCGACTTCCCCATCGCCCCGATGAAGAGGAGGATGCACAGCAGGTCCATCGTCTGGACGCGCCAGCCGAGGAAGCCGATGGTCGCCCCGCTCATGCCTGGCGCGGCGGCGAGAATTTCGGGGATCGAGACGGTGCCGAACACCAGGAAGGTCCCGAAGATGCCGAGCATGAAGCCGAGGTCGCCGACGCGGTTGACCACGAAGGCCTTGATCGCGGCGGCGTTGGCGCTGGGCTTGCGGAACCAGAAGCCGATCAGCAGGTAGCTCGCGAGGCCGACGCCTTCCCAGCCGAAGAACATCTGCACCAGGTTGTCGGCGGTCACCAGCATCAGCATCGCGAAGGTGAACAGCGAGAGGTAGGCGAAGAAGCGCGGTTGGTCCGGGTCCTCCTCCATATAGCCCCAGCTGTAGAGGTGGACGAGCGCGGATACGGTGGTGATCACCACCAGCATCACCGCGGTCAGCGCATCGACGCGCAGCGCCCAGTCGAACACCAGATCGCCCGAGCGCACCCAGTCCATTACCGGCACCACGGTCGCCTCCGCCCCGCCGGCCACGAAGGCGAGGAAGATCGGCCAGCTCAGCGCCGCCGAGAGAAACAGCGCGCCGGTGGTGATCGATTTGACCACCGTGGCGCCGAGCATCCGGTTGCCGAGCCCGCCGACGATGGCGGCCACCAGCGGCGCGAAGACGATGAGGACTATGGAGTTCACGCGCGCACCGCTCGATCAGTCGACTCAAAAGAACCTGCTATCGTCACCCCCGCGAAAGCGGGGGCCCAGTCGCGTCTGTTGCGCCCCAGAGCCGACTGGGTCCCCGCTTTCGCGGGGATGACGGCAACTTGGGGACTGTCCCTAATTACTCGTACCACGACCCTCACCCCTTCAACCGGTCGACGCTGTCGACAGCGATGGTGCCGCGGCCGCGGAAATAGATGACGAGGATGGCGAGCCCGATCGCCGCCTCGCCCGCCGCCACGGTCAGCACGAACATGGCGAAGATCTGCCCCGTGAGATCGCCGAGGAAGGCGCTGAAGGCGACGAGGTTGAGGTTCACCGCCAGCAATATCAGCTCGATCGCCATCAGAATGACGATGATGTTCTTGCGGTTGAGGAAGATCCCCAGCACGCCGAGCACGAACAGGATCGCGCCGACGAAGATGTAATGCTCGACGCCGATCATGTGCGGGCTCCCGACCACAATGCCC
>Ga0307492_10000909_pt1 | contig 12458 bp, 14 predicted proteins | sample SI3LmetaG_FD_202365 | JGI IMG/M metagenome (GOLD analysis project Ga0307492, IMG submission 202365) | Sea-ice brine microbial communities from Beaufort Sea near Barrow, Alaska, United States - SI3L | ecosystem: Environmental > Aquatic > Marine > Coastal | place: USA: Alaska | collected 2017-05-06
AATCGGTAAGATTTAAATCTCTGGGATAGGTTAACATCTTGCCTGTTTGTAACAAGCTGTCTTGATCTGCTTGTACATTATCTATCATCCACAAGGTTTTTCCGCCATTTGTAATGAATTGATCCAAGGTTAGTTTTTCATTATCAGAAAACTTAATAGTTGGTTTTGCAATAATTGCCAAATCAAAATTAGTTAAATCTCTAAGTGTTTGTTGAGGGTTTGTCAATACAGAGTCTAACGTAAACTTCGCTAAACTATATTTGTCTTTTACTTCATTTAAAAAACTGTACAATTCTAAATCTTGTAATTCGCCATTACCAGAAATGACGGCTATTTTTTGTCTAGATTTTCTGCTAATAGTGTGTATTGCTGAAACAAATGAGTATTCTAAACTTTCTATAGCAAACTGTAGTTGTTCATCTTGATTTGCTGCATTTGAGTTTGGTAATAAATTGACCAACGTCACTTTATTTCTATATAGAACTTCTGCCCAAGGAAAAATGATGGCTTCAGATAGTTTTCCGTTTTCTTCAACAGTTAACCTACTCGGAGTCATTCCTTTTTTGATTAAGCGCTCTCTAAAAGAGTCGGGATTGATAAATTGAATTTTTAAGTTCGAATTTTCTGCTCTTAACTCTTCTAAAAACTGTTTTGTTTCTATTTGTAAACGCTTAAATTCCGCAGGAAAATCTCCTTGTAAATATATTTTTACAACCAATGGAAATTTGAGTTCGTTGACAATAGTTTTAGACGTTTCTTTTAATGTATAGCGGTTGTCATGCGTTAAATCGAACCGGCTGTAATATTGATTTCCTAAAAAGTTAATCAGCAATAAACCAACGATTAATTTTGCAATATTTTTAAAGTTCTTAGGCATTACGTAACTGGTTTTTAGTTAGTAATAAAAAGAAACTGGTAACAGAGACAAAATAAATCACATCTCTTGTGTCAATTACACCGCGACTAATACTTTTAAAATGCTCGTTAATTCCGAATAATTGCACGGAATACCCATTAGAAAACAAACTTGCAATGGCATCAAAGCCATAGAATAAAAAGAACGTAATAAATACACCTAGAATAAAAGCAACTATCTGATTTTTAGAAAATGTTGAGGTTAATAAACCAATAGAAGTATAGGTTGCTGCTAAAAACAGCAAACCAATATATGAACCTAAAGTGCTTCCAATATCTAAATTACCAACAGGATTTCCTAATTGTAAAATAGTATAGGCATAGGTTAGCGTTGGTACTAAAGCAACAACAATTAATAATAATGAAGCTGAAAATTTACCCAAAACAATTTGCCAATCAGTAATTGGTTTTGTTTTTAGCGTTTCTATGGTTCCGCTATTTAATTCATCAGCAAAACTCTTCATGGTAATTGCCGGAATTAGAAATAGTAAAATCCAAGGAGCGACTAAAAAGAAGCTGTTTAAGTCTGCAAAACCAGCATTTAAAATGTTTAAATCATCTTTAAAAACCCATAAAAATAATCCGTTTATCAATAAAAACACACCAATAACTAAATAAGCTATTGGTGAGGCAAAAAAGGAATTGAATTCTTTCTTTAATATTGGAAACATTATCGTTCTTAGTGTTTAATTTTTAATTGTTCTTCTTTGAATTTTAATATATATTAAGAGACATTCAATGAAAAAAACAACAACGAAAGGACTTGTATAATAGTACGTATCGTTTTTCTTGTCTCTTTGTGTCTTGCTTCTCAATAATTAATTCCCAAATTTATAAATACGATTGTCCTCAACCGCTTCATCTTTTCTTTCTGGTTGTAAAACAAAAAGATACTTTTCTAATAACGCAATAGATGCGGTATTATTTTGATGCGTATATGCTTCAATTGTTTTTAAATTCATAGCAGTAGTTCCGAAATCTAAAATTGTACTCATGGCTTCGCTCATGTATCCTTCATCTTGATAATCTGGATTCATTTCAAAACCGATTTCTGCATAGTTATTTTCTAAATCAACCTTGTGTAATACAATGGTTCCGATCAATTGATTAGAATCTTCTAATACCATCGCCCAAAAAACACGATTTTCTTTTTCAAATTCATCTAAACACGTCTGAATAAATCCTTCTGCTTGATTCAGGTTTTTTAATGTTTCTCGTTGAATAAATTCATTAATTTCTTTGTTAGAACGCAATCTAAAAATTGCTTTTTTATCGTCAAAAGTTAATTGACGTAATACGAGTCTTTCTGTTGAAAGTTCTGGAAAAAGGGTAAATGAAAATTCTTGCATTAATTTAGTTATATAATTGATTATTTATTTTTTAGTTTAAGACCATTGTTTTGTCAACACTCCATGCTTCTGGTTTTTGGTTGAATAGTATTTTTGTTTCTGTCCACACTTCTTTAAATAAATGTGAGTTTCTGTAGTTTTCTAAATCTTGTTCGGTTTCCCAATAACTATAGGTAAAGAAGATTGTTGGGTTGGTTTTGTCTCTATATAATTCCAATAGTTGGCAACTGTTAGATTTTCTTATGTATTCTTTTTTTGCATTAAAAGTGGAAAGGAAAGCAGCAATATGCTCTTCGTGAAATCCCATTTTTACAATTCGTACAAACATATAAATTCCCTTAATAAAATTCAACTGTAATACTATCTCTATAACTCAAGCCTAAAAGCGTAGAAGCTCCACCAACAGTTTTTAAATTACTTCTGTAAATGGCAATTTCTATGAATCCAGCTGAATTAAAAATAGCTAACTTGTTTCCATCATAATGTTTACGATCTTCATCAATATCGTAATTGATAATATCGTTGTATTTCTGTTGTATCTTCTCAAAGGTGTAGCTCCTTGCTTTAACTCGGTATTTTCTTCCTTTACCAATTTCGGTAAATAGTTTCTTACTTATGTTGCTAATTACGTTTCCATAATTGTCAATATAAATTACACTTCCAAAAATTTGAGTTTGAGTAGCATCAATTTTGGGTTGAATTTCGATCATTTTTTTATATGACTCAATTTCTTTTCCAATAACACCTAAATTTCCACCACGAGCAATAAAGCATGCCACTTGCACAAAAACGTCTAACACTGGGAAACTACTCTCTATTCTATCATGAATATTAATTTCTACAATTTGGGTAGGATTTATTTCAGATGCAATCATAGAAATCAATCCGTTGTCAGGACAAATAAAATAATGATTGTCTAATAATAAGGCAATGTGCTTGTTTTCTGGACTCAATTCTGAGTCAACACCAACGATATGAATACTTCTATCAGGAAAGCTTTTGTAAGAATTCTTTAAAATGTATGCAGTTTCTGCAATGTTAAAAGGAGAAACTTCATGGGTGATATCAACAATCCTAGCATCAGGCAACTCTGAATAGATAGCTCCTTTTACAGCACCTATAAAGTGATCTTTAGTTCCGAAATCTGTTGTTAAAGTAATTAAAGACATGTAAAAACTACCTGTTGATTAGTTGTTTGGAAATTGATAAAATTTTTAAACAAAGTTAATCAATTCTAGAATTTTATCCGTAATTTTCTTGTAGAAATACTTGATAGAATTTATCTCGTTTTTATTTATGAAAATATTTTCAACATGTAATTTGTTAACTTCTTAAAACAGAATCAATTGATAGAAAGAATCATTGAATTGACAGACATTGACCCAAAAGATTTTTTTGGACCTCAAGACAGTACTATTTCCTTATTGAAAAAATATTTCCCAAAGATTAAAATTGTAGCCAGAGGCACTAAATTGAAAATCTATGGGGAGTCAGACATTCTCGATGAGTTTGAAAAACGAGTCGAAATGATGATCAAGTATTTCAATAAATACAATAAACTTGATGAAGACAGTATTGAATCTATCATTACTGAAACAGGTAAAGAAACCAAAGCGAAATCTATTGCGAAGGATGTTTTGGTACACGGTGTTAATGGGAAGTTGATAAAACCTCTAACTCAGAACCAACGTAATATGGTTACATTAATGGGTAAAAACGACATGCTTTTTGCAGTTGGTCCAGCAGGAACAGGGAAAACATATACAGCAGTAGCTTTGGCTGTAAGAGCATTGAAAGAAAAAGAAGTAAGGCGAATTATTTTAACAAGACCAGCGGTAGAGTCTGGAGAGAACCTTGGGTTTTTACCAGGAGATTTAAAAGAAAAATTAGATCCGTATATGCAACCATTATATGATGCGTTGCGAGATATGATTCCGCATGAACGTTTAGCGTCTCATTTAGAAAAAGGCGTAATACAAATTGCACCTTTGGCATTTATGCGTGGTAGAACATTAGACAACGCTTTTGTCATTTTAGATGAAGCGCAAAACACAACGCACAACCAAATGAAAATGTTTTTAACCAGAATGGGGAAAAATGCAAAATTCATTATTAACGGAGATCCTGGTCAGATAGATTTACCTAGAAAGCAAATTTCTGGATTGAAAGAATCTTTATTGGCTTTAAAAGATATAGAAGGAATCGCTCATGTGTATTTAGAGGAGAAAGATGTAGTAAGACATCGTCTGGTAAAACGAATTATATCAGCATATAAAAGCATAGAAACAGAGTAGTTTTTTTTGTTGTAAATCAATAGTCTTTAGATTACTTTTGCAGCAACAACAACATAACTAAAATGAATACAATTAACGAAACAAACTTTCAATTTCCGAATCAAAAATCGGTGTATAAAGGGAAAGTAAGAGAAGTATATAATATCAATGATAAAGTATTGGTAATGATTGCTTCTGATAGATTGTCTGCGTTTGATGTGATTTTACCACGTCAAATTCCTTTTAAAGGACAAATATTAAATCAGATTGCTACAAAAATGATGAATGATACTTCTGATATTGTTCCGAATTGGTTAGTCGCAACTCCTGATGAAAACGTAGCCGTTGGTCATTTATGTGTTCCTTTTAAAGTAGAAATGGTAATTCGTGGTTATATGTCTGGTCATGCAGCACGTGAGTATAAAGCAGGTAAAAGAGTTTTATGTGGTGTTGAAATGGCAGAAGGAATGAAAGAGAACGATCAATTTCCTTTACCAATTATTACACCATCTACCAAAGCAGATAATGGTGATCATGATGAAGATATTACGCGTGAAGCTATTTTAGCAAACCAAGTAGTTTCTAAAGAAGATTACATCGTATTAGAAAAGTACACAAGAGCTTTGTTTCAAAGAGGAACAGAAATCGCTGCAAAACGCGGATTGATTTTAGTAGATACGAAGTATGAATTCGGAAAAACGAACGACGGTAAAATTGTATTGATTGATGAAATTCATACACCAGATTCTTCTCGTTATTTTTATGCTGAAGGATATGCAGAACGTCAAGAAAAAGGAGAGTCTCAAAAACAATTGTCTAAAGAGTTTGTAAGACAATGGTTAATTGAAAATGGATTTCAAGGACTAGAGGGACAACAGATCCCAGCAATGTCTGATGAGAAAACGATCGAAATTTCGAATAGATATATAGAATTATACGAGCAAATTACTGGGGAAGCATTTGTAAAAGCAAATACTGGAGATGTATTAGCGCGTATTGAAAAGAATGTGAATAATTTTTTAAATGGATAATAAAAAAGTAAGTATTCGTCCTATATTAAATTTGTCAGCAAAAAGTGTTGATGAAGATTTTCAAAATAGAACCTTACGACCAATTTTAAAATTACAACACACAACTATTTTACAAGTATTTACTCATTTTTCAAAAAAACAAAAGACAGATGTTAGTACGCTAACAAAAGAAGAATTAAATAAATACGTGAATTTAATCACTAAAAACAATACAGTTTTAAGAAATCAATTACTAGGATTGGTTATCGGACAGTTTACAGAAGGCGAGTTTGATATCTATAAAGTAAAAGACTTAGAATTTAATAAAAGAATATTGAATATGATTGGTCAAAGAATTAATGACGGTCATTCTGAAAATAATTAAAAAACAACCAAACCATGATTATAGAACCAAGAACAAGAGGATTCATTTGTTTAACATCGCATCCAGTAGGTTGTGAGCAAAACGTAATCAACCAAATAGAATATGTAAAATCTAAAGGAGCAATTAATGGCGCTAAAAAAGTGTTGGTAATTGGTTCTTCTACAGGATTTGGATTGGCATCTAGAATCTCTAGTGCTTTTGGATCTGATGCTGCTACAATTGGTGTGTTTTTTGACAAACCATCTACACCAGGAAGAACAGGTTCGGCTGGATATTACAATACTGCTGCTTTTGAAAAACATGCTCATGAGGCAGGTTTGTATGCAAAAAGTATCAATGGTGATGCGTTTTCTAATGAAATTAAACGTAAAACCTTAGACATGATCAAAGAAGACTTAGGTCAAATTGATTTGGTAATTTATAGTTTGGCTTCACCAGTAAGAACACATCCAGATACAGGAACACGTTACAAGTCGGTTTTAAAACCAATTGGAGGTGTTTTTTCAAATAAAACAGTAGATTTCCATACAGGAAATGTTACAGAGATTTCTATCAATCCTGCAGAAGGAGAAGATATTCCGAATACTGTTGCCGTAATGGGAGGTGAAGATTGGAAAATGTGGATGGACGCTTTACAGTCTGAAAACTTATTATCTGAAGGAGCAACCACAGTTGCCTATTCTTATATTGGCCCATCTTTAACAGAAGCAGTCTACAGAAAAGGAACGATTGGAGCAGCAAAAGATCATTTAGAAGCAACTGCATTTACAATTACAGACGATTTAAAATCGATTGGAGGAAAAGCCTATGTTTCTGTAAATAAAGCATTGGTTACACAAGCAAGTTCTGCAATTCCAGTAATTCCGTTATATATTTCTTTATTGTATAAGATTATGAAAGCGAAAGGAACTCATGAAGGTTGTATAGAACAAATTCAACGTTTATATAGCGAGCGTTTATTTGGAGGTGATTTAGCCTTAGATGCGAAAGGAAGAATCCGTATTGACGATTTGGAAATGCAAGAAGATGTTCAAGCTGAAGTTGCTGAACTTTGGAAAACAGCTTCTACAGAAAACTTATCCGAAATTGGAGATTTAGTAGGATACAGTACCGATTTCTTTAATTTATTTGGGTTTAAAGTAGATGGAATCAATTATGAAGAAGAAGTAAACGAAATGGTTGCTATACCAAGTGAACATTAAATGTTTACACAAATACATATCAAAGCTTTTATAGGGTTGTTTTTTATGAGTAGTCTTATTTTTGGACAAGGCTCTAAACAGAAAAACAAACTTGTAAAAGTTTTGTCTTTTAATATATTACACGGTGCAACAACCAATGGTAGTTTTGATTTAGATGTAATTGCGAATGTGATAAAAAAAGCAGATGCTGATTTTGTTTCATTACAAGAAGTAGATTTTAAAACCAACAGAGCTAAAAAATACGATTTACCAACTGAATTGGGGTATCGTACAAAAATGACTTCGGTTTTTGGAAGAGCAATGTATTATGATGGCGGTGAATATGGAGAAGGCATTTTATCGAAGACTTCTTTTTTATCAACCAGAAATGTTGCGTTGCCGTATACAAAAGGAAATGAACCAAGAGCGGCTTTAGAAATTACAACCGTTTTAAAATCTGGAGATACCATTTCTTTTATAGGTACTCATTTAGACCATTTAGAAACAGATGTTGATAGAGTTTCTCAGGCAAAAGAAATTAATAAAGTCTTTTCTGAAAATAAATATCCAACCATTTTGTCTGGGGATTTAAATGATACTCCAAATAGTAAAACCATTAATATTCTTGAAGGTTTTTGGAAAGCCTCCTATAATAAATCAAATCCAAAAAAAACATTTCCATCAAAAAATCCAACAAAGAAGATAGATTTTGTGCTATTTTATCCAAGGGAAAAATGGAAAGTGATCCGTAGAGAAACCATTTGTGATGTGATTGCTTCAGATCATTGTGGATATTTGGTTACTTTAGAAGTACAAGACTAATTGATATTCAATGAAAGCAGTCACTGTAAAAAAAATAAAAGACGAATTAGCTCATAAGAACTCATTTGAGTTGATTGAACTGTGTTTGCGTTTATCAAAATTTAAAAAAGAAAACAAAGAACTATTAACCTATTTATTGTTCGAGTCTGAAAACGAAGAAGGATATATTGAGAGTGTAAAAGAACAAGTAGATGAATTGTTTGAACAGATAAATACGAAGAGCTATTTTTATATAAGAAAGAGCGCTAGAAAAATATTAACACTCACAAAAAAGTTTATCAGATACTCTCAGAACAAAGAAACAGAAGTAGAGTTATTATTGTATTACTGTATCAAGTTAAAAGAGTTTAGGCCCTCAATAAAAAAGAGTACGATGTTAGTAAATACATTTGATAGACAGATTCTATTGATAAAGAAAGGAATAGCCACATTACATGAAGATTTGCAATACGATTATTTGTTAGAATTAAATGACTTGTTAGAGCATTAAAAACAATACAAGTATTGTTTCTGATATATGAAAAAAAAAGTTGCTACATTTCTGCAGCAACCTAATCGATTCAATTTTAAAAATATAATTATTCTGGCATTACAACTGTATCCACAGCGTGTATAACTCCATTAGAAGCATCAACATCTGCAATTACTACTGTAGAAATGTTTCCTTTTTCATCAGTAAGGATTACTTTCCCATCTTTTAACGAAGCAGTTAACATTCCACCTTGTACAGTTTTAATCACAAATTTTCCTTTGTTATCTTTAATTGCTTTTACTACATCTTTTGCAGAAAATTTTCCAGCAACGACGTGGTATGTTAAAATAGAAGTTAATAGTTTCTTGTTTTCTGGCTTTAGTAAAGTTGCCACAGTTCCTTCTGGTAATTTATTAAAAGCTGCATTTACTGGAGCAAATACTGTAAATGGTCCTTTACTATTTAATACATCTACCAATCCAGCAGCTTTTACTGCCGCTACTAAAGTTGAAAAATTTTCATTTGATGCCGCTACAGCTACAATTGTTTTCTTCTCTTTATCTTTAATTGGGTCAGTATTAGAAGCGGAAATTGGAGCAGAAATTAATAAGGCTAATAAAAATACGGGTACTAGTTTTTTGATTTTCATCTGATTTTTTTTAAGTTCATAACAAATCTACGATTATTTTGTTTAAGAAAAACACAAAATAGTTAAACAGAATATTAAAGTTTTCTTAAATTTTTGAATACAATATGATTTATAGTGTAACGAATTCTCAATTCATTCGTCAAACTACATAACATAACATCTATTAGGCTATGAATACACAATTTAAAACTTTTATCACTTTCGCTATTTGTTTTGTAACAATTTTAAATAGTAATGCGCAAAGTTTAGAATCTAAAATAGACAAGATCTTAAGCAATCAATTTAAAAGTAGTGAAACAGGAGTTTCTGCTTTGGTTGCTAAAAACGGAAAAATTATATATCGTAAAGCATTCGGAAAAGCGAATTTAGAATTAGATGTAGATATGACTTCAGAAAATGTTTTTGAAGTAGGCTCTATTACGAAGCAATTTACTTCTGTTGCAATTTTGATGTTGTTAGAAGAAGGGAAACTAAGTTTAGAAGATGATATCACTAAATTTATTCCTGCGTATCCAACAAATGGAAAGAAAATTACAGTGCATCATTTGTTAACACATACATCAGGAATTAAGAGTTATACATCAATACAGCGTTTTGGAGAGGTAATGACGATTGATGAAACGCCATTAAAATTTATCGATTTCTTTAAAAATGAACCAATGGATTTTGATCCAGGTGAAAAATATTTATATAACAATTCGGGATATTTTATTTTAGGATATATCGTTGAAAAAGTAAGCGGAATATCTTATCCGAAGTTTATACAAGAACGTATTTTTGATGTAATAGATATGAAGTCATCCTATTATGGAAGTCACACAAAATTGATAAAAAACAGAGCATCTGGTTATCAAAAAAGAGCTGAGTTTTCTAATGCACAGTACATCAGTTTAAGTTTGCCGTATGCCGCAGGGTCAATTATGTCTACGGTAGATGATATGTTAAAATGGCAAACTGCAATTGCTAATAACGTGTTTATAAAACAGACAACAATAGATAAAGCGTTTACCAACTATACACTAAATAATGGTGATAAAATTAACTATGGTTATGGTTGGAGTATTAACGAAATAAATGACGTTCCTACTATAGAACATGGAGGAGCAATTCCAGGATATTTATCTATGGGCGTTTTTGTACCGAGTAAAAACATATACGTAATTCTATTTTCTAATTGTGGATGTCAATCACCAACAAATACTGCTTTAGAGATTGCTGCTTTAGCTATTGATAAACCAAGAAAAGGAAAAGAAAACACTCTTAATTTATCAACAGAACAATTATACACATGGGTTGGAACGTATGAATTCGACAATAAAGTTTTACGATATATTACATTAAAAGAAGGTCAATTATACAGTAAAAGAGAAGGAAGCCCGCAGTCATTTAAGATATATCCAACTTCTCCAAATACTTTTTCTTTTGAAGAAGGATTTATCTCGTATCATTTTTCAATGAAAGATGGAAAAAAAGCAGCTCTTTTTAAAAATAGGATCAATAAAGAAAAAGGGGTTTCTGTAAAGATGAAAGCACCAAAAGAAAAAGAAATAGTAACGGTTTCTGCGGATATTTTAAAGAGTTATGAAGGTGTTTTTGAGATTCAACCTGGTTTCGATTTAACAATAACTTCTCTTGGAAATCAATTGTTTGCACAAGCAACAGGGCAACCTCAATTTGAATTGTTTGCAGAATCAAAGACTACATTCTTTTTAAAAGTAGTAAAAGCGAGTGTTGCGTTTCATAAAGATGAAAAAGGAGAAATTACTGCTTTAACATTGTTTCAAGGAGGAGCAGAAATGAAAGCGCTTAAGAAATAATTAAAAGAGATAACTCCACAATATTTTAATACCTACAAAGGCAATCAATATAGCGGTTGCCTTTTTTAATTGAATTTCATTTAGTAATTTAGTACTCATTCTACTTCCAATTTGTCCACCAATAAAAACAGTGATTAAAAGAACTGTAGTTAAATTCCAATCAATACTAAAATCTGGATTTGTGTAATGACCAATCAAACCAGCAATTGAATTCACTAAAATAAAAAAACTTGCTGTTGCCGCAATTTTTTTTGGTGAATCCCATTTTGACACATGTAATAAAGGTGCAAGAAAAATTCCGCCACCAATTCCTACCATTCCAGAGATAAACCCAATTATCCCACCATAACTAGCATTTTTTACGGTACTCATTTGATCTGTATTCTCTTTAGAAGCAGTAATGCTTTTAGAGATCCACATGGTAATCGCAGCAAATAGTAACGTAACACCAAGTAAGACAAAAAATAGCGTTTGATTTATTTTTAAGAAACCACCTATAAAAGCAAACGGAACACTAAATAACGTTAATGGTATTACTTTTTTCCAGTTGAATTCTTTTCTTATAATATATAAATAAACATTTCCAGAAACAACGATAATGTTACACAATAAAGCTGTAGATCTAATTTGAGTATAGGCAATTCCGGTTACTGCTAAAACTGCTAAATAACTAGATCCACCACCAAAACCAACAGCAGCATATAAAATAGCAATCAAAAAGAATAAACTTATAATATGCCAATTGTCAGATAGAATTTCAAAAAAGATAGGAATGCTCATCGTTAGCAAATATAATTTTTGTTTTAGGATTTGTTGCTGTTTTTAGAATTGAAAATGTAATCAGTCGACGAATGATTGTTATCCAGAGAAAAAAGCGGTAAAAATTAATTCTAATTTAGTAGATTAGAGACTTCAAAAATCAAATCTAAATTAGAGCATATGTCACAACAAAAAGACTTAAAAAAATATTGGCGGACAAATTTAAAATACTTGGTGATTTTATTAAGTATTTGGTTTATCGTTTCCTTTTTATTCGGAATTATTTTAGTTGATGAATTAAACACGATCCGTTTAGGTGGATTTAAACTCGGATTTTGGTTTGCGCAACAAGGCGCTATTTATGTATTTGTGATTTTAATTTTAGTATACATAAGACTCATGAATCGATTAGACAAAAAATATAACTTAAACGAATAGCTATGACATTACAAGTATGGACCTGGGTTCTAGTAGGAATCACTTTTTCTTTATATATAGGTATTGCCATTTGGTCGAGAGCCGGATCAACAAAAGAATTTTATGTTGCTGGTGGAGGTGTTTCTCCGTTAGCAAACGGATTGGCAACAGCCGCAGATTGGATGTCGGCAGCTTCTTTTATTTCTATGGCAGGGATCATCTCCTTTAATGGATATGATGGTTCTGTTTATTTGATGGGATGGACTGGTGGATATGTGCTTTTAGCATTATTGTTAGCCCCTTATTTACGGAAATTCGGAAAATTTACGGTGCCCGATTTTATTGGAGACCGCTATTATTCTAATGTAGCAAGATCTGTTGCAGTTTTTTGTGCCTTGATTGTTTCTTT
>Ga0307492_10000910_pt1 | contig 12449 bp, 10 predicted proteins | sample SI3LmetaG_FD_202365 | JGI IMG/M metagenome (GOLD analysis project Ga0307492, IMG submission 202365) | Sea-ice brine microbial communities from Beaufort Sea near Barrow, Alaska, United States - SI3L | ecosystem: Environmental > Aquatic > Marine > Coastal | place: USA: Alaska | collected 2017-05-06
ATCATAGGGTATTAGATATCAATTCACTTGCCATAGATATTCGAAAGCAGCTTGGATACTTTATCTTAAAAGGGACTGTTTCATTTGCCGTATTTGCAGTGGTGTAACTTGTGAAAGCACTCATGGTGCGGATTTTGATAGGTTAGCTAGAATGATAAGAAACAAACGAATCAACATTTCGGTAAAAGTTAATCAGTAAAGTTGAGCTGCCATTGACTGAAAGCTCGCAATGGGAGGATAAGCCTAAATATAAAAACAGTAGCAAGTTATTACAGCAAACATTCGTTGAGTGGGCAGGTCAATCGGTGCGCTATTCTTTTTGGGCAAAAGTTCGAAGATTGTCAGGCGTAAAAAATGCCCTCTTTTTATCACTGGTCACAGCTTAGGGGGCGCAATGGCAACCATAGCGGCCGCCAAATTTATCCAACAAGACCGGCCCTTCATTAGCGTCTATACATTCTCATTTAACGTTATGGTCTCGTAAATACCAAACATGCCCTAGCCAATCTGTTCATTGACTGTCTCCAAAAGGCTGTGAGTTCAAAGCAGATCATCGCTGCCGTTGACTCCATCCTCGTTGCATACGAATAATGAGCGATATACATTCTTGCTACGGACATCTGTGCTAGGTTAACGTTAAACAAAAATCCAGAGTCGATGTATGAAAATAGAATTTAGACAAGCTAAAAACCAAGATATCGATCGATGTATCGAACTAAGGGGACTAACTAGTGACAATCAGTTTACCAAGAACGATTTAGCAGCAATTGGTGTAACTGCTGCTTCATGGTCCCCGTTAATCGAAAATTCGGAAATCATTGGCGCTGTAGCTCTAGAGAAAAATATCATTGTCGGTTTTTGCTTTGGTGAATCAGCTACGGGTGAAATACTGGTGCTTGCTGTTCTATCTGGTTATGAAGCGTTTGGCATCGGCAAAGAACTTTTATCTAGTACGAGTAATCAACTATTTACTATGGGGAATAAAGAATTGCACTTAGCCGCATCCGCAACGCCAGTCGTCAGATCATATGGTTTCTATCGGCATGTGGGTTGGCAACCGACGAATACTTATAATGACGATGGTGATGAAATATTAACGCTTAAAAATAAGCGACTGAATACTGAAAATTAAATAAATTAATACACCGCTGCGCACCAGTATTTAAACACCTAGGGTTTGGTTTTGTAAAACCTCAAATGATCAGGACGACATGTAAATGAAACCATTATCAAACAAAGTTGCGCTGGTCACAGGCGCAAGCAGGGGCATAGGAAAAGGTATTGCTCTATCTCTTGGCAAAGCTGGAGCTAAAGTCTATATAACGGGCAGAACTGTAAATGAGGGGGAGTCTGCATCTAAATTGTCGGGCACCATATATCAAACAGCTAATGAGATATCAGAATTAGGTGGGGAATGCATCGCTATTCAATGTGACCACGTTGACGACGCTCAAGTTGAATCTGTCTTCGACACAATAGCTCGAGACGAGCAAAAACTAGATATCCTCGTAAATAGCGTTTGGGGAGGATATGAACACTACACAAACGGCACGGAATTTTGGAATGAGAATGAATTTTGGACACAGCCAAGCTCGCGTTGGGATTCTATGTTTCAAGCAGGTATTAGAGCACACTTTATAGCAAGTCGGCTTGCAGCTCCTTTATTAATAGAACACCAAGGTTTAATAGTTAACCTTTCTTTTTTTGCCGCACAAAGGAATGATAAAGGCGTTGCATATGGTGCTGCTAAAGCGGCTACTGACCATATGGTCGCCTGTATGGGGGAAGAGTTAAGAAAATACAATGTAGCCACAATTTCGCTTTACCCCGGCGTTGTTCGGACTGAAGCAGTTCTAAAAGCTGCTGAACATATAGATTTGTCGAATTCTGAATCGCCTCAATTTATAGGGCGCGCAATTGTAGCACTCGCTTGTGATAAACGTATCATGCAAAAATCAGGTAAAAGACTGATTGCCGCTGATTTAGGCGTAGAGTATGAATTTAAAGATATAGATGAACGTCAGCCAAAGCCGATAAGTGCAGATGATATTTAGAATGAGCTTTGACCAACAAAAGCGATAGGTAAATATTCGTATGCCATCTATCTAAACTTCTAAGACTGCTTACTGCTATATCCGCCACGGAGCAATAACTGTGGGTTACCTTCGAACCTGCGCTATGGGGATTTTGTTGGTGCGCAGGCGCATCCAGTAATTTGCGAGCAAGTGCCAGCTTGGGGCGGCTCGCCAGCAAACCGAAGTGACGTATGCGGTGAAACCCTGATGGCAATACATGCAGCATGAAGCGTCGAATGAACTTATGGGTGTCGAGCTGCATTGTTCTACGCTGATTGTTTCCTTTTCGCCGGTAATAACTAATAACGGACCGTTAAAATACATAGACACCAACTTTTGATTGTCTACGTTGTGGAAATCTTCCAATATTTCTAGGGTCATAAACGGTGATATATACCTTGGGCTGAAATAGATAAGCCTAAAAACTCACGGGTAGGGCGCATATTTGGTAAGGCATTGATCAATAAAGGTCCCGTTTTTTCAGTAATCGACGCCTTTACCACACAGTAGGTAATGACTTTATCGACGATTAACTGAATGAAAAAAAGCGCTATAGCAAGTTTTGGCACATAAAGTTAGTATGCTAAAGGGTAAGAATACTTAATCTCATATACCTATGTAAAATTACTTCCTGCTGCTTAGTAAAGAGATCAGTGACTGTTTTTCTTCGTACTCTGTCGGCCTGATTGCTTAGCCTTTTATCTGATACTCCAGAGCGTCTTCATAATTTTCGTCATGAGTATTAATAGCCTGATAATTAGATGTCCAACCTACTTACAAAGTCGACAACACTAACAGTATAAATATACTTATGTATTTAATTTAATACTCAATAAAATGATTTGAGATTGTAACTGCAATTTCGATTATTTAGACTTAGCTATCTGTAAAGTATACAATACATTTTTCAAGTGGACCGCTTGTTGACTACTCAAACAAGGAAACCGATGTTATCACCACTTTTGCCTTATATTTCGTGCTGATTAATTCTCATGCTTATGCGCCATTGAGCTCACTCACTTCGAATGCGCGTATTGAATAATATTGGTTGTACCATCGATGATGCTGATGGCGGCCTGTTTAGCTAATTTCTTTCAGCCAGACCTCACAAATAAATAGCCAGTACTTCCATAACTAATTAAGGAGCGGTGTGACCATATATAAAAAAATTGTGTTAATTTTGATTAACATGGTAGCGATATTGTTAGTTGCATTCTTGCTGATTCAGAAACTTATAATTTTCCCTACGTTTCAGTCGCTAGAACACCAATTCGCGAAAGGTGATATTGATAGGGTCGAAGAAGTTATTTTTAAAACTATAAATCTCGTAGACCGTCAGTTGTATGATTGGTCATCGTGGGACGATACCTATAACTTTATTGATAATGTAAACAATAAGTATATTGAAGCTAACCTAAATGCCACGACTTTTTCAAATCTACAGATTAATGTAGTTTACTTTCTCGATATTGAATTTAAGCCTATTTGGACACGAACTTTCAAGTTTGACCTTGAAGATATTAAACAAGTTGAAAACACAACAAATGAAGAGAATACGGTTCAATCTATCTCATTATTGCAAAATGAGTTAGAGAAGCTTAAATCTTTTTCAAGTGATGAACCTCAAGTCATTAAAGGGATGTTTTTTCAACATGGTATGCCAGTCGCATTTTCTATTCGTCCTGTGTTCGACTCTGAAGAATTAGGCACGAAAAAAGGTTATATGATCTTTGGCCGCACTCTAGATCAATTTACCATTGAGAAATTTAGTAGCCAACTTCATAAGAAATTTAACATACAAGTGATGACTAAAAATTCCTTGTCTATGAGCGACTTTTCAAACAATGAATATAGGCTTGAGTCAGTTAATGCTGACGTGCTAAAGATTTACAAGTCATATTTATTCGATGACAATACGGTATTTAGCATTAGCACCATGTATCCAAAAGTGATCACCCAAAGTGGACGACGCAGCCTCGAATATGCCTTGCTTTCTTCGCTAGCTATCGGTGTGTTTATGATATTGATCATAGCGGTCTTGTTAAAACAGAGAGTGTTTCTACCACTTTCAAATTTGGCCAAACAAATGCAAGATATTTCCAAAAGTAAAAATTATAAGTTGCGCGCCACTGTCAGCAGTGAGGATGAGATTGGTATTCTGTCCAAGGAATTCAATAATATGCTAACAATGATAGAAAAAAACAATAATGAATTACATGACGCTAACGACCAAATTACAAAAACAAACGCTACACTAGAAAAACTTACCCTAACTGATACCCTCACACAAGTTGCTAATCGTTTGGGACTTGAGAGAAAACTAAAAGTGGATTGGGAGGCGGCCCTGTATCGCGAGCAACGCCCGCTTTCGATTATCATGATTGATATAGACAATTTTAAGTTATTTAATGATCACTATGGGCATCCAAGAGGAGATATGTGCCTACAACAAGTTGCCAAAATATTTAGTAATAATACGCAAAGGCCTCGTGATATGGTCGCTAGATATGGGGGGGACGAATTTATTTTGGTTCTACCAGAAATCAATACTAAAGCCGCTCTCCATATTGCTCAGCGTATCCAGAATGATATTGCGAAGTGTGAAATAGAACACAAATATAATGATGTTTCTGCGTTTGTCACTATTAGTATTGGCATCGCTGGTGTTACCCCTTCGGCGACTATGTCGGTTGACTCTATTATACATAATGCAGATAAAGCCCTCTATACCGCAAAACGAAATGGCCGTAACCGAATTGAAGTTAGCGATGAGTTAGTGAATGATGAGGCCGACACCGACACTGATTGTTAACTTGACAGTACCCTCATGTGATATTGCAAGATTAGGTTAGTGCTTATTATTTTTCAGATAATAATATATACGGAGTCTCAAGATGAAGTGTAATTACATTTTGGATATTAGAGAATACCTACTTGACTAATTACATGACTAATATTAAAAAAATAAATTTCATGTTGGTAGTCACTATCGGCAAATAGTACTGAAGAAATGGTGGCCCCTGCCTGACTCGAACAGGGGATCTGACGATTATGAGGCTAAGGGGATCGTTCGCTGTTTTGTAGTAAGTTGAAGAAAAGTAAGCAAAAAACCGCTGGGAATATGCACTCAAAAACCTGACCGAAACTATTCCGAACTTTCTTGTTTCGGTTTCTGGTTCGGAGAGGACTAAGTCAAAAAAAATTAATAGAAATTCTCAACCGAACACTGAACTTTTACTGAACTGGCGGTGTTTGTTAGCCGGAAAAAAAGGGGGATGGGGTAGCTGAAATCCTGAAGAACTGCGAAAACTGGCTTTGAGCATATGACTCCAATGGGCAGTTTATAGTCATTCAACCACAATAATCTATACTTAGATTGCTTTGGTAATGTGCTTTTTGCATACGACAATTCGGCGTATCCCAAAATCAGGCTCATTGTTCAGCCGTTTTCTACGCGCTTGTTTGACACCCTTCAATGCCACTATTCAAGGATGAAGGATGTGCTGGCAATACAGCAAGAACAAAAGTACAAACGGCATCGCCCCGAAACCACCTTGTTATATCAGTTGGTAGAACGTTATTATTATAAATTTACTGCAAACTTAGCCGAGCAAAGCAGGTACTTACCCAACTATGTAGAGCGTGAGTTTGATGACTTTCTACGTTGCCGTCTTCTTGAATATGGTTTTTTACGCGTGGTATGCGGAGATTGCAAACATGAGTACTTAGTCGCATTTAACTTTGGCGCATGAAATACAGAAACACAATGATGCTTGAAAAATTCAAATGTTATGGCGAGGTCCTTCGCATCTCACTGTCCCGATTTCAGCACCAAAGGACAGCTTACTCACTCTCCCCAACGACCACCATTTCGCTAATTTCTTCAACACACCAAATGATAAGACGCAAAACCACCCCCAAATGCAGCTGTCACAGAGGCTAGTCGATAGCGTTAATTTGTCCTATACTCTTAGTATTGAGTTTATTGACTCCTAGCAGAAAAAAATTAAAAGACCTCGAGCGTAAAGAGCTCAAAGTCGAAAGCTTGAATTTAAAGCAAAAGGGCACGATTAATATTCCCCATGGGAAAATGATTTGTTTAAACGAACAGAAAACATCAAGAAACGATTAATATCTCAACTTATCGCCAATTTCTTAGACTCATTCTGATATTGAGCACCTCTTAATATCGCTTCAATCAATTCATTCGCATCAAACTTAGTAAGCGCCTCATTGGCACCCACTTGATGGGCCTGCCCAACACTTATTTTACTTGATAGCGAAGTATGTAAAATAATATAGGCAGATGCAATATTAGGATTGTTTTTTACCTCAAAGCTCAGTTCGTAACCATCAAGGCCTGGCATCTCAATATCACTCACCAGTAGGTGGACCAATTCCCCATCATCGGCACTTTTCATCATCATATTAAGCGCATCCTGTCCGTTTGAAGTCACTCGGTATGGAATATTGAGATCATTTAATGCATCAGATAGTTGTTTACGTGCAACAATTGAATCATCAACCAATAATATATTTAATGGCTTTACCAGCTCTCGCTGAATATCCGTTAAGCTTGGATAACTGCTAACAGGATCGTCTGGGTATACCTTAGACAATAACAATTCTACATCTAGCAATTGAATTATTTTTCCATCAATATGAGTCACACCGGTTAAAAATGCATCTTTGCCTACATTGTTTGGTGGTGCCTCAATGTTACGCCAATTAATGTCAATAATTTTATCTATACTGCGTACCAAAAAACCAATTTCTTTACGCTGACAATCAGTCACAATAATAAAACAGCTCTCTAATTCTTCTGCCTGTATTGGCCGATAGCCTATAGCCATTGCCATATCAATCACCGGAATAATTCTATTTCGTATATTTGCAGTACCTAATACAGTGACGTGAGACTGAGGCAGTCTATTTAGTGCTAAATAAGGTACCAACTCCTTGACCTTAAGTGTACCCATAGCAAACAACTGGCTTGTACTTAACTTAAATAACAATATACCTTGAGAGTAGTTAGCTTTGCTGGTCATTATCTGTTCCTGACAATTTCATAATACCTATTAGTGGTTCAAATCCGGATTCAAAAATTAGAATCCCTAATCTATTATTTATCGACTATTAGCCTAATTAGATTAGGAAGTGTTAGTTTTTCTGTATATAAATCAGTCAGTCCACATTGGTAGCCACATCATCACAAATGCCAAAGCAACCATTTAATGGTAGTTTCGCTCCAGCTTTTCATATCCTGTGACTATCCCTATAAACTGTTCAAAGGCAATTTCGACCTAATGTGCCAATAAATAACGGTAACATACCTATTGGGATGCCATCGAATATCCTTGAATTTGCAAATAGATATTTTTATCGTGTCAACGCCAGTGAAATAGACTATTCGTTGCAAAAATATCAAACCGTAACCAGCATTTGCTCGTTTTTATTTAGTGTTGTCGGCTGTGACCATATCTCTTTAAATTATTTCATTGTGACCATTTGGGACACTTGGGCTGCCTTGTTATCATTATCAAAAATAGTGAAATTACAAAGCGATTTTTCTCTACCCGAGTGCTTCGCAACGCGATTGTAAGTGCTTTAGTAACTGTGCAAGTTAATTAAAGTTTGAAACTCACACTAACATTATGAAACCGCTTTCAAGTGGTTTTGGCTTTATGATTTGTTTGGTTAGCTAAATCATTCTTAACAACTATAAAGCACGATTAAACAATTGACAGAAAGTGCTGCTTAAGGAGACGCCAAATTCTATTTGATCATTCCCGCTTTAACCTTATTGCGGATCGTCGAACATGACTCCCGACATTATTGATATCATGTATTCGCAATATACAAGAGATAGGGTACAGTTAAAACAACGAAACACCGGCTCTCAGTATTATTTACTCATACCTAATTTAATTTCAGCAATAACATGCTTAAAGTTAGCCTCATTTACAATTATCGGTTTACCCAAATACACATCAAATTTAGAAAATAGTCGCGGAAATCTCTTTTGATCCCAGCCACCTAATTTGCGTGCATTAGCATATTCAAACCTCACGGGTACAATCGGTATTGTGCTGTTCATAGAAAGATACAAGGCCCCTTTTTGGAAAGTATTTAGTGGTCCTGATGGTCCATCGGGGGTGATAAAGGTGTCGCATCCACTCTTTAGTGCCTTTGTTAATTCTATGGCAGCCGCCTTTCCAGAATGGCCAGAGGAACCGAAGTATATTTTTTTTATGCCCATTAAACGCAGGCATACATGGACAGGTTTCATATACCAAACAGGATGATTCAGTATTCTATAGTTTGAAAAATCAAACATTGAAGCAAAGAAGCCTGTTAAGTCTTGATGCCAGCAACAAAAAATATAATTTTGATCCGGCAATAAGTTCTCTTCAGCATGAATCCTTACTTTGCATGTTGTATGTTGTAACACAACCAACAAATACATCAAAAACCCTAAACTATATCCATACACCCAGTAAACCGGTTTCCAATAAAACGGGACATTAAATATCGTGTATTTATTTTTTAGACTCATCTTTAGAAAACGTTACTCTAAGGTTTTGTTGTAATTGCAGAAGCTACAGTACTTTAATCATTTAAGTTAACTTAGCCAAATAAAATGGTGTTAACTAGCAAATTATATAATGTTGGTCGAGTACAAGAAGAATAAACGACATTCCTGATCTATTCAACAGGTGTCGCTTTTGCTGGGTTTGTTATGGTCAAGTATACCCGAACACCTTTTTAGCTAATTCTTCTGCTTTCGCTGGTGATATGCCTTCATTAAATTGATGTGGCCTTTCCCAGTTATAATAATTCATCAGGAATTTGCTTACATCTCGTTTTGCTTCTGCTTCTGAATCATATCCTGTTGAGGGTATCCATTCAGATTTTAAACTTCTAAATACCCGTTCCATTGGGCTATTGTCCCAACAATTACCGCGACGACTCATGCTCTGTTTTATTTGATAACGCCACAGCCGTTGCCTAAATTTTCAGCGTCCTAACGTTAAGCCTTCGTCTTTTAGCATGCCGATCAGCGTTCTCGTGCCTGCCGAGCCTCTACTTTTGTCAAACAAGCGTTTCACCTTAGCTCGCAGAATGCGTCGCTTAGCCTCGATTAAAACGCGACGTTGACGCCGCTCATAATAACTACTCACGCCAACACCTAGCGCTCTACAGACTAATTCAGTGGTGTCGTGCTGCCTTAATCGATCTACTAACGAATATATTTCAGATCGTCGGGCATCAAGAGAGCGGTAGCCTTTTTTAAAATGGTTTTTTCCCGTTCTAATCGATCCACTCTAGCTTCTAACTCTTGAATACGCTGTTGTTCAGCGGTCAATGCCTTTGAGGTCGGCGTTTCTCCGCCTCTCTCTGATCTCAACTGCTGTGCCCAGTTGCGCAATGTGTTTTCATACACATCGACGGCTCTGCTTGCTTCAGTAAAGCTATATCCTTGATCCAAAATCAGACTGGCAGCATCATGTTTGAATTGAGTACTAAAACTACGACGTTGTTTTTTCATTAAACACCTCTTTCATAGTGGAATATTACCACCTAAAAACGTGTTCGGGTTTAGTTTGCCACTTCAAATAGGAAGAGACTGATGTCTACAATAGTTGCGGCAATATTTACATCAACATTAAATTATCCCTCTAATACAATACGTTGATTGATTTTACATTTATTAAATATGAAAAAAATGCAAAGCAATCTGACACAATAATCACTAAGTAATAGAGTTAGTTATCACACCTTTATATCAAAAAATTAGACTGCCTACGAAAGTTACAGTGTTAAATAGGCAATGAATCATCAATTTCAAGGGAATAATCCAGAGTTAAATTGTGTGAAGAAACCAGACAGTTAATATTCTCTTTAAGTAGCGCAATTGTTTAAATAATCTAACTGTCCGCTATTACTATAAGGAGCCGGACAGTCGATAACCAATACTGGGTAAAATAACATCGATAGCAACCAACAGCTTACCTATAGAATATCCAGATAAGTTCGGGGAGTTAAACCTCTTGTTAGGTCGCTTATTTTTCAATGCCTAAAAACCGTTTTAGGGCGTACACTTCGAGCAGAGTTATTCAAAGCCCTTAACCAATATCGAATTAGCCGTACTCCCCGCTTCGCGATGCTTTGAAATAGCTTGATACTCATCAGACATTAACCACGTAATTGCGCTTCGCTTTGAAGGAAATTCAATAATCACAGAACGTGTAGCTTCCCACTTACCTGCTAGGACGGTTGGCTCTTCGTCAACGCTGAGCATTTGGCCGTCGTACTTTTCGAAGACTTCGGTAAAGCCGCTTTCGTACTCGTCGTATTTAGAGCGGTCGTGGATAGTAAGTTGTGAAACAATGTAAACTGTCATAAAAATTCCCTATAAACTTTCAACATGGACTTAGTTAGTGAATTGATAGTACATTAATCGCCGAGGATTAATGACTAACGCTAGCGTATATATGTTTATAAATTTGATGAAGTTTACACTTAGACTATGTCTAAAGCACAAGGCCTTCCAAAGCCAAAAATTATTAAGCACATAACTTCAAAACCCTACATAACAGAGGACAGATAAAAAATGACTATTGGAACAGACCCCATTCTTTTAGAGCCTGATGTGTTTGGCGCATTTGCCATAGGCCAAGGCCACGGTGTTGGTAACATGGTATATCTTTCAGGTCAGGCGGCAATAAACGATGCCGGTGAAATTGTGGGTGAAGGTGACATTACTGCGCAAATTGACCAAACCATGGCTAACATTAAACGAGCTCTGCAGGCCGCAGGCTCTGACATTGACCGTATCTTTAAGATCACGGTGTATCTTACCGACATGAATAATTTTGAACATATAATGGCAATGCGTCATCGATATTTTGCTGAGCCTTGGCCTGCTGATACCACTGTGGGCGTGCAGTCACTGGCGCTACCGGAACTCATGGTTGAGTTGGAAGTTATCGCTACGCGTGCTTAATATTATATGAGGCTCGCAAGTTTTGTATGCTGATAATCGAGACCGACGCTAGTGTCCAAGATAGCGTGAAACCATAATCACGTGCCTCTTACCTGTTGATTTTAGCAAACCGGATGATGCCAAAAAGCGGCGTTTGCTATCGTTATCTCCGTAACATACGATTATCTTATCTATGAAATCTCTGAAGCGTAATCTAGGTTCTGTCAAGTTAACGAGCGGACTCAGAAACGTGCGATAATCAGGGCATGAAAAATACTAATATTATAATCAATATGAAATCCACGGAAACTTTAGATATTTGGACTTTGGCGGTATTTCTTTCTTATTTGGTTTTATGTTACCAAGCGTAAATTTAAGCCTTAGTTTTTGTAACAGAAAAAACTCATTAAAAAGATTCAAACAAATTAAGGATAGCTACGGCCGCTTACTATCGCGAACTTGACCTATACTTATGTGCTGTAAAGCGTTAGTTCATGATTGGGGAAGGGAGTTCTTTTTACAGGACCCAACTAATATCCTGTGGCACTTTTACCAAAAATTTGGATACCCCTTTGCGCTATTCTCGTTTGATCGAAGGGACAAAACTTCAAAAGATGAACCTTCTGTTGATATCTACTGGGTAGATGCTCAGATTATTGAAACGCTTAGGTCAAAACAATGAGCCATAAAACAATCGGCTTAAGCAACTGAATTAGGTTAATACTGGCAGTCTAACCGATGTTAGGAAACCTCATCTGCATAGAGTCTTTTAACATCGCCTTGGGCCAAGTTCCAGTCGAAAATAGGCGCTGAAAATCCGCAAAAGCTTAAGTCATAGCAGTAGAGCAGCGGCTAGTTAAAAACTACTAAGTTGTGAAAACTCGTTAACTATTTATAAAAACTTCATTGTATACAATAACTTGAGTAGTTAAGGACAGTTAAAGAGATTCAACTCACGTTAACAGCAAATTTAGGGTGTTCAAAATGGCAAATTCCCTTGGTGCGAGCCGTCAATTCAGTCGTAATGATCAAGTATGCCGATTCATATTTACCAAGCAACTGAGAGAAATAGATCCAGAATTTATTCATTGGCGGGATTGGACTGCAAACGGCAGACAGGCATATCGTCAATATTATAAGCGCACGAGCAATGGTATTCATTTATTTGACTGCCCTAAGTCCTCTAACGCTGCGAGGATTCTGTATCTAAAAGCGGGTATTTTTGCTTGTCGAAATTGTCACCATATTATCTATGAGAGTAATCATGGTAGTGATTTAGATCGACTTGCAACTAAGGTAAATAAGATGCGTATTAAAGCTTTTGGCAAGGACCTAATTGATACAACCAAACCGAACGTGTTTAAAAGTTCAGATTGGTTGCCTAAACC
>Ga0307492_10000911_pt1 | contig 12430 bp, 8 predicted proteins | sample SI3LmetaG_FD_202365 | JGI IMG/M metagenome (GOLD analysis project Ga0307492, IMG submission 202365) | Sea-ice brine microbial communities from Beaufort Sea near Barrow, Alaska, United States - SI3L | ecosystem: Environmental > Aquatic > Marine > Coastal | place: USA: Alaska | collected 2017-05-06
TGGTATATTTGGTTTTAATTTTCTTGATCACTTTTAACTCCTCAATTTCATTTAGTATTTTATATGAAATTGAGTGTCCTGGTTAGTGTAGCCAGATCAGTTGTCCATCTTGTGACTGTCTACAATTACTTTTTACAATTACTTTTTACAATTACTTTTTACAATTACTTTTTTTCTACAATTACTTTCTTTATGATATTTTCTATTAAACCGTTGAGTATAAAGTCCATTAACGTATTTCATTATCTGGCTTAAATTGGCTTTGAGGGTTTCGTCCAACAAATGATAATGGTTACACATTAGACACTAAGCGTGAATAACCACATGATATTCTTTAGTAACTTCAGCCAAAGTCACTAAAAAATTTTCATAGTACTTATCTTCCAGATAAATGGCTTGATTTTGACGTCCGTAATTCATCACGTGATGAAAAGCGCCTTTGCATTCGATTCTATGTGGTCTTGGCACGGCGATATATCACACAAGATAGCCTACATTATAAAATGAGCCTGACTCGTATTTACGTATTCAGACCCGTATTTTGTACCGAGAAAATTTTTTCGGTTCGGCTATTATAGATAAGGTACGCTCTATTCAATATCATTACTCGTTACTACAAACTGATTATCAAGTAAAAAAATTATTTATTTTAGTTTGTTTCAGCTTCTTTTCAAGGCCTTATCTACTCTTTATGATTTAGTATCATAATTGTTTTTAAAAAATGTTAGCCGGTAATTTCACTTGCTCCACTCATGGCTTTGCAAATTAAAATATCAGCTGTTAGCCCTGTCTTCGCTTGATATTTTTCTTCTATAGTTTGAGAAACTATTTCAGTAAGGCACGTTGGCAACAGCGCAACCACGCAACCACCAAAACCGCCACCTGTCATACGAACACCACCTTTTTCTTTGATTACGCTTTTGATTATATCGACTAGATAATCTATTTGCGGAACTGTAATTTCAAAATCATTTTTCATTGACTGATGAGATTTTTCCATCAAAACAGCTAACGCCTCTATATCTTGATTTTTTAGCGCTTTTTCAGCTACCAGAACTCGCTCGTTTTCACTAATAACATGTCGTGCTCGGTTGGCTGTTAGTGAGTTTAATCCAATTACGTTTTCTTCAAACATTTGCATACTTACATCACGTAAAGCCGGAACATTAAAATGAACAGCGGCTTGTTCGCATTGTTCCCGGCGGGCATTGTATTCGCTATCTAAAAGTCCACGTTTAACATTAGAGTTAATTATCATGATCGATATAGAAGCCGGAATTTTCACATTTCTTGTTTCTAGACTTCTGCAGTCTAACAACATCGCATGGTGCTCTTTACCTTTCGCCGAAACCATTTGGTCCATGATGCCGCAATTACAACCAACAAAATCATTTTCTGCTCGTTGACCAATTAATGCGATGTCTTGTTGACTAATATCAATTTGACAATAAGTTTTTATTGTTTGCCCTATTGCAACTTCAAGAGCAGCCGATGAGCTTAGTCCTGCGCCTTGGGGTACATTGCCGCAAACAACTAAGTTAGCGCCTTGTAAATTGTAACCACCTTGTTTAAAACAATTAAATACCCCACGAATATAATCAGCCCAGAGGTAAGTGGGGTGTTTTTCGATTGGTTTGCTAAAATCAAATTCATCTTTTTGATTTTCATAATCAGATGCAACAACACAAATTATATTGTCGGAACGAGGTTCAACAGCCACCATAGTTTGAAAATCAATTGCACAAGGTAAAACGAAACCATCGTTATAATCTGTGTGTTCACCGATTAAATTTACCCGTCCCGGAGCTTGAACTAGATAAGTCGCTGGACGTCCAAAGCTGTCAATAAATTTACCAGTAATAACCTGTTTTAATTGAAGGTGTCGATTCATATTTTGAAAGTCTTCTAGTTGTTAGCTTCTAAATAATGAGTAGAGCTTACTGAACGTAATGACTCAGCTGCCTGCTCTGCAGTGATATCACGTTGACTTTCTGCAAGCATTTCATAACCCACCATATGTTTTTTAACCGTAGTCGAACGCAACAAAGGCGGGTAAAAATGTGCATGTAACCGCCAATGACTAGTATCAGTCAAGTTCTTGGGTGCATTATGCCATCCCATAGAATAAGGGAAACTACAATTAAATAAATTGTCATACCTTACAGTTAATTCCTTAAGTGCTCTCGCTAAAGAAGCTCTTTGTGATTCATTAATATGACCAATATCCCTAAGATCGTTTTTTGCAATTAACAAAGTTTCGTATGGCCAAGCGGCCCAGTAAGGAACAACGACAAGCCAATCAGAGTTTTCAATGACTATACGAGTAGCCTCAAACGTTTCCTTCTCAATATAGTCTGCTAATAGTGGGCGATGGTTTTCTTTAAAATAGTCTTGCTGATATTGGTTTTCATGCTTGATTTCATTTGACCAGTGATCATGCGCCCAAATTTGTCCGTGAGGGTGTGGCTGTGAACAACCCATAATTTTACCCTTGTTCTCAAAAATGTGGATGCAATTATATTTAACCAACAATTCAACATAAATTGATTGCCAAGTTTTTATTATTTCAACAATTTTGGCTTCTGTTAATTGGGGTAATGATTTACTATGATCCGGCGAAAAACAGATCACTTTTGTAGTACCTAGTACTATATCGGCTTCAAAAAGAGCATCTTTCGCAATTAAGGCGCCGTCAGGTGCTTGTTCGACTAAAGCGCCAAAATCATTTGAAAACACATGAGTGAATTTATAGTCAGGGTTGGAATTACCATTGGCTCTAGTATTGTTAGGGCATAATGGACAATTTTGATCATAGCTTGGCTGATTTTCAATCGAAACAACTTCAGTCGCGCCTTGCCACGGACGATTATTTCTATGGGGAGATACTAACACCCAATCGCCAGTTAATAAATTTTTTCTACGATGAGTAAAATCGATCTTTTTCATTCTCTATTCCAGGCTATTCGGATAGTTAGATTGATTGGTGTATAGCGTACCTCGGACAAAGCGAAACAAGTATGGTTGCTTATATACCCCGTCTCAGTGGTAACTAGAATATTCATGAAAAACACCTAATTTCATACTATTTATAAGATAATAAATAATAATGTTATATGCAACAAATTACTAATATTAAAATAAATGAAAAATTGCTTAAAAATGAAAGGAGACCTGCTCAGGCCTTTAAGTAACGGATTATGTGGACTTTTGTCAACCAATAATACTTAGAGGGAAGCTACTCAAGGAGCACACCAGTTTTCTGTTAAGTCCACAGAAAGCTGGGGATAAAAAGAAGCTAGTTTATCGTTCGTGGTTTCTGCTAATATAACAGAAACGTTAATTTCCCCACTAAATATTTAAATAAAAGGAGCTTGTTCTTAAAACAACAAGAGTAGAACACAAAAAATTTAACTAATTGTATGGAAGTATTTTCGACTTATTTATGCAATCAGCACTAGATGGAAGCGGTACTAAAATAAAACAAATAAAACAAATAAAACAAATAAAATTAAATTTAAATTCAGCAATCGCTTAATTTATTAAAAAACGCCAATGTGTATCCACTAGGTCTCCTGGTTTTACTCATTGGGTTAGGAGTTCCAAATGTCAAATAGTTTGATCCAATTAACCGTTTTTTTATTCGTCACCTTTTTAATTGCATTTTTGACTTATATACATTGCAGAGGTAAAGGACATAGTTCAGCAACTGAAAATAAGGAATACTTTTTAGCTGGTGGTGGACTCGCTTGGTATTTTGTAGCAGGTTCAATTACTTTAACCAATTTGAGTACTGATCAGTTAGTTGGCATGAACGGTCAGCAAATGGCTTTGTTGGCTGTTTGGGAATTTTCCGGCGTAATTGGGTTGCTCTTATTAGCAAAAGTATTCCTGCCGGTTTATTACAAATATAAATGTACAACCACTACAGAGCTTTTAGAGTTGCGCTTTAACAATAAAAATATTCGTGCTGTTATTAGTGTAATGTTTTTCTTAGGTAGTGCTTTAATATTTTGCCCCGCAGTTATCTATTCCGGCTCTTTATTTATGAAAACAATGTTTAATGTTGATATTCCATTAATGTACATTGCTATTGTATTTGCAACCGTCGGCGCTATGTACGCAGTTTTTGGAGGACTTCGCGCGGTGGCCGTATCAGATACTTATTCTGGAGTGCTGTTATTAGGCATGGCAATACTGATTGTTGTGCTTGCATTAAATGCGATTGATTATGATTTTTCTGGCATTCCAGAAGAAAGATTAACCCTCATCGGTGATAATGACTCTCCCCTACCCTGGCATACATTGCTTACCGGTATGATCTTCATTCAACTATTTTATTGGGGAACCAATCAGGTAGTGACGCAAAGAGCTATGGCCGCTCCGAACTTAAAGGAAGCGCAAAAAGGTGTTTTTGCAGCAGCGGTCATTCGATTGATTATTGTACCTGCGATTATAGTGGTACCGGGAATTATTTCTTATAAGCTTTATGGTGATATCGGAGATATAGCTTATGGACAAATTGTAGGTGACCTATTACCAGCTTGGCTATCGGGTATTTTTGCTGCAGCTATGGCGGCAGCGGTGCTAACCACATTTAATAGTAACTTAAACTCGGCAACCGCTTTATATGTTTGTGATATTCATGAAGCCTATATTGATAAATCACCAAACGTATCAAAATTAAGTGGTTGGATTACTGCCGGGCTAACCCTTTTTTCATTATTATTAGTGCCCGTTTATCAACAAGCAGATAGTATTATTGATTTACTTCAACAGTTATATGGCTTACTCAGCATGCCAATATTGTCGATTTTTATCATCGGATTGATGTTTAAAAATGTACATGCGAATGCAGCAATTATTGCTGTTTTATTTGGGGTCTTGTTATATGGTTCTATGTCGTTTGAGTTTTCACCAATCTTTGCGCCGTTTGGATTACATTATATTCACTTGATGTTTATTACACTTATTTCTTGTGTGAGCGTGGCTCTAATTGTTAATAAGGTCGTGTATGGAATGAATGCACAGTTATCATTTGCGATTAAAGATCCCGTTCCAACAGAAAGAGATTACTCTTAGGAGATCACTCTTAAGAATCAGTTTCAAAGAGTTTTAAGTTATTACAAATAAATTATTTCGTTTGAAACAGTTTATTTAATAGTATCTATAATCGCCACATCATACCCCTTCATTTTTTCACTTCCCAAAATAAACTTACCGATTTCCGGCTCAGGAAAACTTTGATGGTTCGGCGAATAATTAAATAGGTAAACTAAGTTAGCCCGCCTTACCATTCGCATATCTTTAGGCAATCGCAAAGTGTTCAAATTGACTTTATTTGTTAACAAATCAAAAAACTCAATTAAAAAAGATTCACAAGTTAATGATGCAATATAACTAATATTTTTGAACTGAGCGACTGCCGTAGAACCGTCATGATACTTGGCAATACTAAAAATTGAATGATCTAGATCAGACTCGTCAAATTTCAACTCTTCTCGCCAACAACGGCTCTCGAATGTTTGGCCCTGAAATTGTAAAATTTCACTACAATCGGGACGAATAGTTTCTACCGAAATAATTTTAACCGGAATTAGAGATTGCAATAGTCCAGGTGCTAAATTCGGTGCTAAAGAAAACTCCTCGGTCTTGCTGCCTGAACGTGGTCCAAAAACTATTTGTGCTTTTGTAGCCTTTAATTTTTCAACAAAAGTATTACTGACCATTGGTAAGCAAGGCGCAATAATTAGTTCATATTGCTCAATCGCAGAGTCTTGGGAAATAAAATCGACTTCCAGCCCAAGTTGACGAAGCGCAGAATAATAAGAAAATTCAACTTGTTGATGATTGTAGCTATCGCCTTGGCGTTCGATTTCGCAAACCCATTGATTTAATGTACCAGTCACGATTGCTACTTTGGCATTAACTTTTGTATCGACACATAAATTAATTGCGGCTAACTCATCTCGCATTTGTTCTATTTCAGTCCACGCTGCTGCTTTTGAATTATCATTGCGTTTAACTCCAGCGTGCATTTGCTCTTGAGCAAAGGCAGCTTGTCGCCAACGAAAAAAACAAATACATTCAGCGCCATGAGCAAAGGCTTGCCATGACCAAAGACGCACCATGCCCTTTTCTGGTCTTGGATTATGATGCGCCCAATTAACCGGCCCCGGCTGCTGTTCCATAATCCAGAAATTTTGATGGCTAATACCGCGAATTTGATCAAACGAATAGCTAGAGAAATCCGGATGGCCGGTACGCATATAAGGTTTAAAATCTGCGGCTACTGAGTTTTTAAAAAACATATCCGAACGACCTAAAGGATAATTATCATAACTGGCAAAATCAAGACTATCTGCCAGCGCAAAATTATCAGTTTGAGTATCGACCATCGGAATAAAATTATGCGTAATAAACTGATTTTTTGAATAGTGTTTAATCACGTTAATCATCCGATCATGAAACTCTATCACTTGGTCAGAACTAAATCGTCGGTAGGCTAATTGATGAGCCGGGCTCGTTTCTGTAACAGCCAAAATCGGTAATTCAATTTGCTGAAAACTTTGATACTCCATTGACCAAAATACATTTCCCCAAGCTTGGTTAAGTTGCTCAATATTCTTATAACGTTTTTCACACCAGAATTGAAATGATTCTTTTGCCATTTCAGAGCCGCTGTGTGCGGTATCGTGACATGCAATTTCATTATCCGTTTGCCAACCACAAATAGCGGAATGAGTACCATATCGTTTTGCTAAAACCTCAGATATTCGCAATGCTTCTCGTTGATAGTTTTCGCTGGAAAAATCATAATGCCGTCTCGAACCAAAACCACGTGTCACCCCCGTATGAATATCAACCGGCAAAACGTCGGGATATTCATCGATTAACCATTTAGGAGGCGTTGCGGTTGGTGTACACATGATAATCTTTAAATTTTGCTTAGCGAGTATTTCAATTGCCTTATCTAGCCAGTCAAAGCTATAGTTACCTCTACTTGGCTCAACCCTTGACCAAGAAAATTCGCCAATCCTGACATACTTAAGTCCTAGTTCAGCCATTTCTTTAGCATCAGACTCCCATAGTGATTGTGGCCAATGTTCTGGGTAGTAACACACACCTAACATTTTTTATATCCTGTATTTGAAGTGTAAGCTTGTCTTTTCTAGCCATTAAAAAGAAACAAGCTAAATCTGATTTTTATTTAACACATTTATAAACTATATTACAATAATGTTTATAGAAGTCACAAGCTTGATTTAAATTGCCCACGCTAAAATGATGTGTTTATTCTGATTTATGTTTTGTGACAGTACTAGAATTTATTACATAGAGTTAAGATATATTAAACTAATCATTCCGTTCTATTGTTTATTGGGCTATCAGATATGTTAATAAAGAATTTTTGTTATGATTAAAAATCGAAGTTTCATTCAACTCGATAGCATAAAAACAAGTCTCGTTATCGACTGTAGAAATAAGACACCTGCAATTAGTTATTGGGGTAAAAAATTATCTAGAAATACTTCGTTCCAAATGATCGAGTTATTGTCGACTCGTCAGGAAGCGAAATGCTCTGTTGTTGTTGAGGTACCTATATCCTTATCCCCTTCACTTGGCGAAGGCTTTACAGGCGCTCCTGGAATTGAAATTAATAATTCAGAATCAGCTTGGTCTATAGCTGGTGAATTAGTTAAAATTGAGCAGGTTTCTGAACAAAAAGTCAGCTTTGAAACTATCGATTCAATACGCCAAGTTAGAGTGAACCACGAGTTTGATTTGGATTTTCAAAACAGTGTACTTTCCACTAAAACTCGTTTAGAAAATTTAGCAAATACACCATTAATGGTTAACTGGTGCGCAGCCCCTAGTATTCCATTAACAGACCGGCTAAATAAAATTATGTCTTTTGAAGGACGTTGGGCAAAGGAATTCCAACAAAGCTCAATTGATTTATTCTTGGGTAGTTTTTTACGTGAAAATCGTAAAGGTAAAACCTCGCATGATAATTTTCCCGGATTAATTATACATACCGATAGAACAGATGAGCAAGGAGGTGAGTGCTATGGATTTCATTTAGGCTGGAGTGGTAATCACCGCATGCGCGCAGAATTATTACCAGAAGGACGCTCCTATGTACAAATGGGTGAGCTATTATTGCCCGGAGAAATCGAGCTCAATCAGAACCAGTACTACTCAAGTCCTACTCTTTATTCATCATACTCAGATCAAGGTTTTAGCGGATTATCGAAGAATTTTCATCAATTTGTCAGAGAACAGTTATTATCGGTTGAAACTCGTCAAAAACCGCGCCCTATTGTTTATAACACATGGGAAGCTATTTATTTTGAACACAATGTTGAGACATTAAAATCACTCGCGAAACAAGCGGCCGCGATTGGAGCAGAAAGGTTTGTACTTGATGATGGTTGGTTCAAAGGTCGCAGAGGCGACCATGCTGGCTTAGGTGACTGGACTGTGGACAGCAATGTCTATCCTGACGGTTTACAACCGCTCATAGAGCAAGTCAGTGAACTTGGCATGGAGTTTGGGTTATGGTTCGAACCTGAAATGATCAATCACGATAGCGATCTTTATCGAGCACATCCAGAATGGGTTTTGCAAATCGAAGGAAGCGAGCAATTATGTTTTCGAAATCAATTAGTGTTGGATCTTAATCGAAAGGAAGTAATCGAATACTTGTTTAAAGCTATTGATGATATTTTGAATGAGTATAAAAAAATTGCTTACATTAAATGGGATATGAATCGAGATATTAATCATCCGGGCGATTATCGGGGTAAACCTGGAGTCCATGGCCAAACAGAAGCTTTCTATCAATTAGTGGCGCGATTAAGAAAACAGCATCCTAAAGTCGAATTTGAAAGTTGCTCGTCCGGCGGTGGTCGAGCGGATTATGGAGCACTTCAACATTCCGATCGAATTTGGACCTCTGATTCTAACGATGCGCTAGATCGGCTATCGATCCAACGCGGCTTTTCTTTCTTTTTTCCTGCGGAAGTGATGGGGGCGCATGTTGGCCCAAGAGATTGTCATATTACAGGGCGCAATATCAATATTTCGATGCGTGCGGGGGTCGCCATGTTCGGTCATATGGGAATGGAAATGGACCCGCGTGAACTAACTGACGATGAGCACGAATTATTATCAGCAGCGTTTCAACTACATAAAAAACATCGTCAATTAATTCATAGTGGTGAACTAGTACGAATCAATGAAGATGGAAACTCTATTAATTTTGGGATAATTAGTCAGGATAAATCTCATGCTTTGTATGCATACAATAGTGTGGCTGAAACTAAACACACTAATCCACCCAAGTATCGTTTTCTTGGCTTGGATCTGGAAAAAAGTTATCAGCTCAACTTTGTTTGGCCAAAGCGATTAAAAGAATACTCACCTTCTATTTTATCTAAAATAGAAGGTGAGGTTTTTAGTGGTGAAGCCTTAGTGGTATACGGCATGCAATTGCCAATTGTGAATCCGCAAACGACCCTAATTTTTGAGCTTAAACAAAACAACTAAAGAGCCGTAGTTGCTTCAGGAATAATTTGCATGGAGATGCTGAACTCTTGATCACTTGGCAGGCTAACCATTCCAGTGTTTAACTGCCCCTTTGCTGCCAAATTAATAGCATCGGTGGAGTGAGTAACAGGCTCGAGGCAAAAATAATCATCTGATTCCTGCGAATAAAAAACTAAAAAAGGGCAATTGTTAGAAGCAATTATAGTCACTTTTGATTGCCATTCCGGCCAATAAATAATTGCCTGTTTCTCAAAATCAATTAAACAGTTATCTAGCTGAAAATCGTCAACTTTGATCCCGTTGAGCGAGTTCAAGTTAGCAGGTGCATCGACTAGATTAGTTGGCATAATTTCGTCGTCTGTTGCCCACATCTTACCTACTTTAGCCGAAACTCGACATAGTGGTGTTCGAGAGAAGTAGGGATGAAAACCTAAGCCTACTGGCATAGTTAATTCACTTTGATTAATTATTTTTAATTCCATCTTAAGAATTTCATTTTCTAATCGAATAGATTGAATAACCCGATAATTAAATGGCCACTCGGCTTGTTTATAACGATATTCAAGTTGAATCGACAGGTCATTGTTTCTCACAACATCCCAATGGGTTTGCCAACCATGCCCATGCAGGGAGTGTTTTTCTGGCTTATTATTTAGAGGTAAAGAAATGTCACTTTCTAGCCATTTAAATCGACCTGAACGAATACGATTGGAATAAGGAACTAGAGGGAAATAGCAAGTTTCTCTGACTAACTTTGCTTGTAATGATGGTTTGAAAATTTGCACCGTTGTTCCATTCAAAATGACCTCATAAGATAAAATTGAACCTCCCAATTCTGGCGCAATCACCACTCTAGCTACCGAGTTTTGTAATACAATATTTTTTTTCATAGATGATTTTTTAAGACGAGTATTGAGAATAAACAAGTAATATAAATGCTATTTATCAATCAAACGAAGTGCATTCTCTCCAGAGTCAGTTAATGCATTTAGTTACCTAGATACCTAAATAGCTAAATTTTTGATTCAATCAACTCAATATTTTCATCCAAAACAGTTGGAACAGCAAGCTTAATTTTTTCAGAATCTTATTATTTCATCGATTAAAAAATGTCCGCATGTTTTCAATATTTGTACTGGAAGGGTATGAAAAGAATGATCAATTAGTAAAATCTTGCAACAGGAAAAAGCTACAGATATATTACCAACACATTATTGTAAGGCCTACTTGAATAAATAGGCTTTTGTTAACAGCAAATCAAATTAAGCTATTTTTCTAATTGGTTATCCAGCCAACTCACCATATAACTAGCTAATTGTGCATCGTTATCAAGCAATGGGTAACCATGTGCAGTGCCTTTGTAAGCAATAAATTTACTACGACTGTTTGTCGGGCAGCAAACAATTTTTGCGCACTCTCGTAAGTCCCGGTATCTTTTTCAGAGGCAATAATTAGCGTTGGCTTGTCAGCTAAAACCTTGAAAATCTAAACTCAAAGCATGAATACCATGTTCTAACAATTTCTGTCCGATGTCATTATACATTGTTCTATTGTAATTACATTGATGTAAAAGTAATACGCCACGGTCACTTGTTTTATTACTTTGGTAGAAACTTGCTTTTAATGGAAAACCTTTATCTGTTGTTAAAGTAAGTCCACTTGCCTGACTTGTTGCGGAAAGTGCTAAGAGCATGACAGATACTATTTTAATAAACTTTTTCATGAATTTCCTGTTGATTTGGTTAACCATTGTAAACCAGCGAATAGATGGTTTGATTAATACAATAAATAGCTGAATTGTCGAAAAATCAAGTTTAAATAATCTAAGGTTTTGTGTTTTTTACTTCGCCTCAAGTAACATAGTCAAGTTACCGACTGCATTCAAAATTATGAGAAACTACGTAAATGAAACAAAGAAGCGAGACCTAAACATTAAGTTGGTTAGTATTGGTGTTTGCTCGGTATTAAAAAGTCACCACTCGTAACGCTAAAGCTATAAAAACGACTCCTGACACTTTGTTGATGATATTAGCGTGTTGAGCAAAAGATACTTTTTTTTTTGCAAAGCCAATCACGATAGCGACAACGGTGTACCAAATCATGTCAATTACAGCAACGGTGCTCACCATTATAGAGCTAGTGTAGAAGTTAGCGGTGTCTTTAGTGATAAATTGGCTAAATAAAGCGGTAAAGAAAATAGCTAGTTTAGGGTTTAAAATAGCAATGGCGGCAGCATCTTTTGCGGCTTGCATATAAGTAGTTTGGGGTTCGCTATTTTTATCATTAACAAACTTGGAAGATTTACTTGTTAGAGCTTGATAGCCCATATAGAAAAGATAAGCAGCGCCACCATAAACTAGTATCTGATATAAAATGGGAAATTGCACAACCAAAGTCGATAACCCAAGGATTGCTGCTACTGCATAAAGCCCGACTGCTAAGCCATGGCTAACTGCAGCAACAATCCCGTGAAGCAAGGAGCCGCCAATACAATGCTTTAGTATGACGGCTAAACTAGGTCCGGGAGAGATCGCGCCTAAAATGCAAATGGTTGCTAATGACAACCAAGCGGAAAATTCCATTAAAATACTCAAAATTGATTAAATGGGAGCGACTATGATAAACAAGAAGTCGGTTTATTCAAACACATAAGATAGTTTTTAATCTTTGGGCGGAGCAAACGGGGCTTAGGGGTCAGATACTGTCTTAAAAATCAACTTAAATAAATTGTTGAATCAATTAAGATAGCTAACCAATACCGATACACATTTAACTATCAAACTGTTATTTGATAATTTTTGTCGTATTCTTTTTCTGATTTCAAAACGCCATACGAGAGCACCAATAATTTTCTCATAACGGCAATGATAGCTACTTTTTT
>Ga0307492_10000912_pt1 | contig 12425 bp, 17 predicted proteins | sample SI3LmetaG_FD_202365 | JGI IMG/M metagenome (GOLD analysis project Ga0307492, IMG submission 202365) | Sea-ice brine microbial communities from Beaufort Sea near Barrow, Alaska, United States - SI3L | ecosystem: Environmental > Aquatic > Marine > Coastal | place: USA: Alaska | collected 2017-05-06
CATCATCAAGATTGATGTTGTTTATGGTGTTGGATCACTTCCTGAATAATAAAATTCAGGAATTTCTTGGCAAATTCGGGGTCCAGATGGGCCTGATCTGCAAGGTCGGTCAACCGTCCGATCTGCGCGGCTTCGCGCGACGGATCAGACGGTGGAAGGTCATGGGTCGCTTTGAGCACCCCAACGGCTTGGGTGTGCTTGAACCGCTCGCCCAGCGTATAGACGAGGATCGCGTCGAGCCGGTCGATGCTTTCGCGGTGCTCGGCCAAAATCGCGGCTGCGCGTGTTGCGTCATTGGTCATATTTGAACTCCCTTTGGCACAGGGTGGCGGTAAACCAGTGTGGTGTCTGTCGGGGCTTTGGCGTTGATGTCCAGCTTCGCGCCCAGCTTTTCAGCCAGTCGGATCGACCGCGCATTGTCGTGCGCAATATAACTGACGGCGGTTTTCCAGCCCAGCACGTCATAGGCGTGCGTGACGGCCGCATAGGCTGCCTCGGTCGCGATGCCTTTGCCTTCGATAGCCGGATCAAACATCATCCAGCCAATTTCGGTTTCTGGCCAGTCCGGTGGTGTCCAAGGCCCAACAAACCCAACGCAGTCGTTGTCGCCTCGCAATGTCACTGCCCACATGCCGTAGCCAAAGATTTGCCAGTGGCCGAGTTCGGACGCAAAGGATCGCCACGTTTTGCCCAGATCGCCGTTGCTTCCAAACGCATCGGCGCGGTCGGACATCATAAAGTCGTGGAACACCATCCAGTCACCGGGTTCGGGTGCGCGCATCACAAGCCGCGGCGTTTGCAAGGTCATGCTCATACAGACACCTGCGCGCGTGCGTCTGCACTGTCGTGTGGCAGGTGCCAAAAGATGATCACAGGCGTCATCATTTCTTTTTGCCAAACCCTGACAGGCCAGCTGGCAAGCCCATGCCGCCGCCAAGACCGGGAATGCCTGCTGGCATCTTGCCTTGCATCGCTTTCGCCGCCTCGGCCATAGCTGCTGGATCGTTCATGTCGGGCATCGCACTGCTTTTGCCCATCATCTGTTTCATCGCTTGTTTGAGCATTCCGCCTTTGCCCATTTTCTTCATCATGTCGCCCATTTGCCGCTGCTGTTTGACCAGCTTGTTCAACTCTGACACCTGAAGCCCTGCGCCTGCTGCGATCCGCTTTTTACGCGATGCCGCGAGCAGGTCGGGGTTGGCGCGTTCTTTTTTGGTCATGGAATTGATCAGCGCGATTTGACGTGTCAGGACCTTGTCGTCCATGCCAGCTGCGTCCATCTGCTTTTGCATTTTGCCCATGCCAGGCAACATGCCCATCATCCCTTCCATGCCGCCCATTTTGATCATCTGCTCGAGCTGCAGTTTCAGATCATTCATGTTGAACCGGCCCTTTTGGAACCGTTTCATCATGCGTTCGGCTTGTTCGGCCTCGATGGTGTCTTGCGCTTTTTCAACAAGCGCGACGATGTCGCCCATGCCAAGGATGCGCCCCGCGATGCGTGATGGCTCGAAGGTTTCAATCGCGTCCATCTTTTCGCCGACGCCGACAAACCGAATTGGTTTACCGGTGATCGCTCGCATCGAAAGTGCGGCCCCACCGCGCCCGTCGCCGTCCATCCGTGTCAGGACAACGCCAGTGACGCCGATTTTGTCGTCGAATTCTTGGGCCACGTTCACCGCGTCTTGGCCGGTTAGACCATCAACCACGAGCAGTGTCTCGCGTGGATTCGCGATGTCGCGGACTTCGGCTGCTTGGGCGATCAATTCTGCGTCGATGTGCAAACGGCCTGCGGTGTCGAGCATGTAGACGTCATAGCCGCCAAGCGCGGCTTGGGTTTTCGCACGTTTTGCGATCTGGATGGGTGTCTCGCCCTTAACGATTGGCAGGGTGTCGACGCCGATCTGGTTGCCCAGAATTGCCAGTTGTTCCATCGCCGCTGGACGGTTGATATCAAGCGACGCCATCAGCACGCGCTTACCTTCGCGTTCTTTCAAACGCTTGGCGAGTTTTGCGGTGGTTGTCGTTTTACCGGACCCTTGGAGACCGACCATCAGGATCGGTGCAGGTGGGTTATCAATTTTTAATGCGCCGGGATCTTCTGACCCAGTCAGGACGTGCTGCAGTTCGTCGTGCACAATTTTGACCACTTGCTGGCCGGGCTGAATGGATTTGGTGACTGCGGCGCCTGTCGCCTTTTTCTCAACGGCCTTGATGAAATCACGGGCGACGGGCAGGGATACGTCGGCCTCTAGCAGAGCAACCCGCACTTCGCGCAGGGCTGTTTTGACGTCATCTTCAGATAACGCACCTTGTTTGGTGAGCTTGTCAAAGACGTCGCCGAGGCGTTCAGATAGATTCTCAAACATTGGCCAGTAGCCCCTAATCGTTCCGGTTGACCCATTATATAGGGACGAACCGCATAAAGCAGTAGCGCCCCCATGGGCGCATCGCGCTGACGGGGGGCGATCCCCAATAAAATGGGGACCGGACGGCTGATGCTATCCGGGTGTTAGGTGGCGTTTAATGTTGAGGCGCGGGCGAGTCAAGCGTTTGGGGCGCTGCAGTGTCGCAGCACCCCATGATTGGTACTTAGGCCTGCTTTGGTCGGTGGGTCAGAAAAATGACTGCGGCCAGAATGCCAAGCACAACGGCAGGCATCGCTGAATCCAATCCCAGCCAAATCGCATGTGCGCCAACAGCGCCAACCATTGTGCAGACCAGCAGTCCAGAGCCAACCCATGCCAAACCGGGAAGCCAAAGTAAGATCGCGCCGCCAACCTCAATAATACCCGTAACATAACGAAACCATTGACCAAATCCGACTGCGTCAAAGGTGGCAACCATCATCGCTGCCCCAGTCAATTTGGCCAAGCCAGCGGCAACGAACGCGAGGGTTAATAAAATTTTGATCGCTAAGAGGGCGTATTTTTTCATATTTAGTGACATGGTGTTTCCTTCTTTGCTTTTTGTGGGGTTATTGCGTCATTTTGTTTAATGACGCGAATCTAACAACTTGCTTATTCTTAAGCAACAACCTCAGCTTTGGTGGCGTTGATTTCCTTTGCTGCGACCGTCGTGATGTCCGTGATCCCGATGAAGTTCAAAACCTGCCTTAAGTGCGGTGTCGCAAAATCAATGGGGCTGTCGATTGGGACCCCACCAGAGGCCGCCACGATGATCGCCTTTTTACCTTCCAAAAGCCCACGCGGCCCATCGGCTGTATACTCAAATGTGACCTTCGGGCGACAGATGAGATCGACCCATGCCTTAAGCGCTGACGGGATACCGAAGTTGTGCATCGGCATGCCGATCACAATGGTGTCGGCGTTTTGTATCTCGGACACCAGCGTATCGGACAACCCGAGCACGCGGGCTTCGTCGTCGTTTTGATCTTCTGTGGGCACCAGTCGGGCAGCGTTCCATGCGGAAGTAACCTGTGGCAACGGGGATGTGCTGAGGTCCCGAATTTCGACAGTGCCATCCATGTCAGCAAGTACATGGCCTGCCGCCTGACGCGATTGGCTGCCTGCGACGTTTGTTGAGGTGACGATATGGAGGATATTAGTCATGATTAAAGTCCATTTTGTGGGTGACATTTCCTAATTGAAATAGATATCGTGTTTTCAAACGCAACGGACTAATTCGAACAAGTGTTGTTCAAAAATGCACAGGATGGTACATGGATAATTGGGACGAGATCAGGACTGCTTATCAGGTTGCCCGCGCGGGCACTGTCAGTGGGGCGGCTGTCGCGATGGGGGTGCATCATGCCACGGTCATTCGCCATATTGACGCGTTGGAAACCCGGTTGGGGGTCAAGTTGTTTCAACGACATGCGCGTGGATACACTACGACCGAGGCTGGCCTTGATCTGTTGCAAGTCGCCCAAGCGACCGATGATCAGTTCATCCAACTGGCTGGCCGCATCAAAGGGCAGGGCGCGGGGGTGTCTGGCGAATTGGTTGTAACGTCGCTTGGGGCATTGTCCCAGTTTTTGACCCCAGCATTGGTCAACTTTCAGGATGCCAACCCTGATATTCGCGTTCGGTATTTGACGGGCGACCGTTTGTTCCGGTTGGAATATGGCGAGGCGCATGTTGCTATTCGCGCAGGCACAATGCCCGATCAACCCGATAACGTCGTGCAGCCGTTTATGAATATGCGCATTAAATTGGTGGCGTCTGATACCTATATCGCCAAGCACGGGTTGCCGAAGGATGATGCTGACCTGGTGAACCACTGGTTTGTGGCGCAAGATAGTGTCACCAGTCGTGCCCCGTTTACCCAATGGCTGCGCACGATTGTGAGCGAGGATCGCATCGTGTTTCGCACAACTGGCAATCGCAATATTGCACGCGCGGTGGTTGCTGGTGCGGGCATCGGGTTTTTGTCGGAATTCGAGATGGAGTGTCACGAAGGATTGCGCGAGGTGTTCCCAAGCCGCGATGACTGGGCTGGGCCATTGTGGTTGGTCACGCATGTCGATCTGCACCGCACCCCAAAGGTGCAAGCGGTACTCACCCATCTGAAATCTGCTGCGGTGGCGTACGTATGACCCAAACTGCCCGTATGGGTCATTTGGCGATGCTGCTGTTTTCGGTGCTGGTTGCCGGATCGTTTGCGCTGGGTGTGTTGGCCGCCAATGATATTGCCCCGATGGCGTTAAACGCGGTCCGGTTCTGGATTGCTGCTGTAATTATTGGGGCGATTGTCGTGGCCCGAGGTGGCGTGCCGCGTGCCGCACTTGCTGAACCTTGGCGGTATCTGGTGTTGGCTACCGTGTTCACGCTTTATTTCGTGCTGATGTTCGAAGGGCTAAAGACCGCCCCATCGGTCAGTGCCGCCGCCGTGTTTACCCTGACCCCTTTGTTGACTGCGGCGGTTGGTTGGCTGTTGCTAAGGCAAGGTGTCTCGCCGCGTATCGCGTTTGCGTTGACGATTGGTGCGCTGGGCGCGCTATGGGTGATTTTTCGCGCTGACCTGCAAGCAATGTTGCGGTTTGACGTGGGGCGCGGCGAGCTGATTTATTTTGTCGGTTGCATCAGTCATTCGTTTTATACCCCGTTGGTTCGCAAGCTGAACCGTGGTGAAAGCGTGTTGGTGTTTACATTTGGCACGCTGGTGGCGGGGGCTGCATTGCTGACGGTTGTGGGCTGGTTTGATATTATGTCGACACCGTGGCTGATGCTGCCGTCCATCGTTTGGGTGACCATTCTTTACACTGCGATATTCGCGAGTGCAGCGACCTTTACCTTGCTTCAGTTTGCCGCGCTGCGCCTGCCGTCATCCAAAGTGATGGCCTATACATATCTGACCCCCGCATGGGTAATTGTATGGAATGTTGGGCTTGGGGCCGCGTTGCCCCCGTTGACCGTAGGGTTTGGCGTTGTGATGACGATCGTTGCGTTGGTTTTGCTGTTGCGTGATTAGGGCGCTAGTTCTTGGGTCAAGAACGCCTCGAATGCGTCTAGATCAATGGCGTCCATTTGGCCGAACCCTTGCATCCATGCAGATGCGCCGCGCAGGGCGTCTGGTTCCAGTTTACACCATTTCACCCGTCCGCGTTTTTCTTGTGACACAAGACCGGCTGCAGCCAATACACCAAGGTGTTTAGAAATCGCGGCCAGTGACATCGCGAACGGTTCTGCCACGTCGGTGACGGCCATATCGTCTTCGAGCAACATCGCAAGGATTGCCCGTCGCGTTGGGTCGGCCAGAGCCGCAAAGATGGCGTCGAGTTTATCAGTCATAGTGTCGATTAACCGCCCCGCGTATGAAACGTCAACCAGTTGGTTGAATGTTGTGCAGCGCAATATTGGCGGCTCTATCCCCAAAATTCCATCTCAATTTTTCTAAAATACTCAAATAAAACAACGAGATATGAAGGTGATGCGCTCGCTTGACTCCGTACCGTGCGCATCCTAGTTACTTGCTAACTCTTTGAGAGGACAAAACCTATGTCTGACCCGCATTTGGCTGACGATCGCAAAGCCCGCCTTTTGGCGCTTGATGCGAAATTGGCCGCCAAGCGGGTGCCGGAACAGGTGAAGGACCATTCAGAGGAACACTATAGTCAGGCACAGCTTGCTTGGCGGATGGTGATAGAGCTAGTCGCCGGTCTTGGGATCGGTTTTGGCATCGGATACGGAATGGATACCCTGTTTGGGACCATGCCGATTTTCTTGGTGTTGTTTATTTTCTTTGGCCTCGCGGCTGGTGTTAAAACCATGATGCGGTCGGCCAGTGAAGTGCAGAGAAAACATTTGGCAGCGGCCAACAAAGGCGAGGGTGACACACGTGGCGACTGAAACTGACGCACAATCCGAAGGCGGTCTTGTCTTTCATCCACTTGACCAGTTTATCGTCAAGCCATTGTTTGGTGACGGACAGATTAGCTGGTACACACCAACAAACTTAACGCTTTGGATGGGTCTTGCGGTTCTTGCTATATTCTTGGTTTTTGTTGTCGGGTCCCGTGGTCGCGCGATTATCCCAACACGTATGCAGTCCATTGGCGAGCTGATCTACGGTTTTATCTATAAAATGGTCGAAGACGTCACTGGCAAAGATGGCGTTAAGTATTTCCCCTACATCATGACACTTTTCGTGTTCATCTTGTTTGCAAACTATTTGGCCCTGCTGCCAATGTCGTATTCTGCCACATCCATGATCGCCGTGACTGCAGTGCTTGGTTTTGGTGTGTTCATCTGTGTGACGATTCTTGGTTTTGTGCTGCATGGCACAAAGTTCCTCGGGTTGTTCTGGATGTCCGATGCCCCTGCGGTGTTACGTCCGATTATCGCAATCATCGAGGTCATCTCTTACTTCGTGCGTCCTGTGTCCCACTCCATTCGTTTGGCGGGTAACATCATGGCGGGCCACGCAGTTATCAAAGTTTTCGCAGGCTTCGCGGCTCTAACGTTGGTATCGCCTATCGCGATCCTTGGCATTACCGCGATTTATGGTCTTGAGGTCCTTGTGGCCGGGATCCAAGCCTACGTATTTACCATTCTAACCTGTGTTTACCTCAAGGATGCGCTGCATCCCGGGCACTAAGGTCTGATATCTAACTAACTACTTAACTTCCAATTCGTAAGGAGAATACACATGGAAGGCGAACTCGCACACATTGGCGCCGGTCTGGCTGCTATCGGTTCTGGCGCAGCTGCAATTGGTGTTGGCACCGTTGCAGGTAACTACCTGGCAGGCGCATTGCGCAACCCATCCGCTGCTGCATCGCAGACAGCAACACTGTTCATCGGTTTGGCATTCGCCGAAGCATTGGGGATCTTCGCGTTCCTCGTATCGCTTTTGCTGATGTTCGCTGTTTAAGAACAACACGAAAATCCTTACGTCTGGCTGGGCGCGTTATGTGCCCAGCCAGTAACTTTACAAGGTGATCGGGGGCCATCATGGCAACTCAAACTACTGAATTAGCAGTCGGTGCTTGTGTCGATGCAGGGGGCTCTGCCCTTGGTATGCCACAGCTATGCGCTGACTGGATGGGCAATCAGGTCGCATGGCTTGTTGTCTCACTTATCGTGATCTACCTGATCCTGAGCCGTATTGCGCTGCCCCGTATTGGTGCAGTTCTGGCCGAACGATCTGGCACGATCACGAACGATATTGCCGCAGCTGAAGAGCTGAAGCAAAAAGCGATTGAAGCCGAGGCTGCATACGAGCAGGCCCTAGCAGATGCGCGCGTTCAGGCCGCTGCGATCGTCGCAGAAGCCAAAGCAGAAATTCAAGTCGATCTAGATGTTGAGCTTGCAAAAGCAGACGCAACGATTTCGGCCAAAGCCGCTGAAGGCGAAAAAGCGATCACCGCTATTCGCGAAGGCGCGGTTAAATCCGTCATGGCAGTTGCCAAAGACACCGCAAAAGAGCTGGTTTCAGCGCTTGGTGGCTCCGCAGATGCCAAGACGATCACAGCTGCCGTGTCTGCACGGATGAAGGGATAAGCACCATGAACAAGGTCATCACTGCCGCCCTGCTGTCCGTTGCCGCATCCCCCGCGTTTGCTGCATCCGGTCCGTTTATCTCGCTGAAGAACACAGATTTTGTTGTTCTGGTCGCGTTCCTGATTTTTGTTGGAATCCTGATCTATTATAAGGTGCCGTCCAAGATCGGCGAAATTCTGGACGGGCGTTCAGTTGCTATCAAAGCGGATTTGAACGAAGCCAAAGCACTGCGCGAAGAAGCCCAGTCTTTGCTGGCGTCATACGAGCGCAAGCAAAAAGATGTGGCCGAGCAAGCGAGCCGTATAGTGGCAAGCGCCAAGGAAGAGGCCGCAAATGCTGCGGTCGCTGCCAAGGCTGACATTGCCGCGTCTATCACACGTCGTCTGGCTGCTGCTGTCGAGCAGATTGCTAGCGCCGAAGCCTCTGCCGTGAAAGCGGTGAAGGATCAGGCTGTTGTGGTTGCGATTGGTGCTGCCCGCGACGTTATCGCCGCGCAAATGGATGCGAAGTCATCCAATGCTTTGATCGCTGAAGCGATTGATGCGGTGGAAGCCAAGCTTCACTAAATTAAGTTTTGGCCTAAGGTTATGAAAAGCCCATCGCAATTGCGGTGGGCTTTTTGCATTCAGGACCGGCTATTTTCGTGCTCAAACCGTTTTTGCGCAAAGATTTCGTTCCGGTCCGCCTTTTGTTGGTCTGACAGCGCGTTTTCCACGAATGTCAGGTGTGATTCGATGGTGGCCCGTGCTGCTGCTGGGTCTCGACTTTGCAGCGCGTTATTGATCGCCCTGTGTTGATCCAAAAGCGTGTCTCGCGTGGTCCGTTGTTTGAACATGATGGACCGATTGTAGAACACCCCTTCGCGCAAAAGATCATACATCGATCGCATCATATGCAACATGACGATGTTGTGGCTCGCCTCGATGATCGCCAGATGAAAGTCGGCGTCGAGCCGTGCCTCGTCGCTTGGGTCGCGCTTGGTTTGGGCCTGCTCCATTTTCTGGAAAATTGCGTTGATCACCTTGAGGTCGGTGTCGGACCCAAGCCGCGCTGCCCGCTGAGCTGCCAAGCCCTCCATGTCGCGCCGAAAGCTGATGTAGTCGAACACTGCTTCATCGTGGGTCGCAAAAAGCGTCACGAGCGCGGGCGAGAATGTGTGACCTAGAACGTCGGCGATAAATACGCCTGCGCCTGCCTTGCTGGTCAGCAGCCCGCGGTCTTGCAGGTCGGCCAGCGCATCGCGCAGCGACGGGCGCGACACGCCCATGCGGTCGCTGAGTTCTCGTTCCGACGGTAGCCGTTCACCAGGGCGCAGGATGCCGCGCAGGATCAGCCCTTCGACTTGGCGGACGACACCAGCGGATAGTTTTTCTTGCGCGACGGGTTCAAATGGCATGGGCTGACCTATAGTGTGATATTGGTCAGATTGTATGACCAGTGGGTCTTGGCGGCAACGAAAAAGGGGCTGCCCGTTGGTAGCCCCATATCATCCGTCAAAAGAGGGGCGGATCTAGTTCGGTGTGATGATGATTTCAACGCGCCGGTTTTGTTGCCGGCCCTCGGATGTCTGGTTGGTCGCCACGGGTGCGTCTTCGCCGCGCCCGATGGATCGGATCCGTGCTGGTGATACGCCTGCGTTGATCAAAACAGACGTCACAGATTGTGCGCGTCGCTGTGACAGGTCAAAATTGAACGACGCACCACCGACGTTGTCGGTGTGCCCAACCGCGTTCACCGTCGTGTCAGGGTAGCGGTTGATTGATGTGGCCAGCGTGGACAGGTCCGATTGGGAAGCCCCGGACACGGTGGTCGAGTTGGTTGCAAACAAGATGTCTTGCGGCAGGGTTACAACAAGGTTTTGACCGTTGTTTACGATCCCGATGTTGCCGCCCATTTGCGCGCGCAGCTCTTCTTCTTGCCTGTCAAGGGCGTTACCGATTCCACCACCGATGAGCCCGCCAAAGACGGCGCCGCGCGCCGCGTTCCGGCGCCGTTCTGCCGCAGTATCGCCGGAGATCACGCCTGCAAGCACGCCGAGGCCTGCGCCGATTGCGGCACCATTGCGCGCCTGAAAGTTATCGTTTGGACCGCCTTGGTCTGCGCATGCTGTCACGAGGACCAATGCGCCTGTGGCGATCATGGCTGGGAATTTGATCATAGTCATATCTTTAGTTTCCATATTTCTTTGGTGGCGCTGGATGCGCGCCTTTTGTGGATGCATTTATATATGCGCTAAGCCGCGTTGATATCCAATAACCGATCCACCAAGCGCGGATTTTCGCCTTAGGCCGCGCCGTCAACCCGTGCGGATTCCCACGCAAGGAGCGCACGTTTTAAAGGTAGTCCCCAGTGATAGCCGCCAAGCGCGCCGGATTTGCGCAGCGCACGGTGGCAAGGGATCAGTAGGCTGACCGGATTGCGCCCCACGGCTGTGCCTACGGCACGCACTGCTTTGGGTCTGCCGATGGATTGCGCGATTTCCGAATAGGTGGTGACGTGGCCGGATGGGATCCTCAAAAGGGCCTCCCAAACTTGGAGTTGGAATGGCGCACCGATCATATGTAGGGTGGTGTCGCCAGACAGTCCAAGCGCCGCTTTGGTCCAATCTGCGACGGCGTCGGGGTTTTCGACATAGGTCGCTTTGGGCCAGCGGGCGGTCAGGTCTGACATGACGACGTTGGCCCCTAATTCGGCAGAGAATGCCAACCCGCAAATCCCGCGGTTGGTGCCCATCGACAGGGCTGGTCCAAAGGTGCTGTCGAACCACCCATAGTTGATTGTCAGACCTTTACCTGCGCGGGCAAAGTCGCCGGGGCTCATAGCCTCCCATTTCACGAACAGGTCGTGCAAGCGGCCAGATCCGGAGAGGCCGATCTCGCCTGCGGTTTCCAATGTGGTGAACCGGTCGCGGAGCAGTGTTTTTGCATGATCCAGCGACAGGTATTGCTGATACCGCTTCGGCGAAATGCCGACCCACTGCGTGAATAGCCGCTGAAAATGGGCAGGGCTCATGTTCATGTGGGCGGCGATAGCGTCAAGCGACACCGGCCCGTCCGTCGCCCCATCGATGTAATCGATGGCCCGACGTATGACAGCGAAATGATATGCGTTTTGATGGTCCATGCCAATCAGGTTAAGCCAAAGCAGCCGTTGTCGGCGACCCGAAAATTGCGCATAGTTTGTCCCATGGCAAAACAACTTGATTATAATACCATTCGCGAAATATTTGACCGCTTCCATGAAGCTGAAGCAGAGCCAAAGGGCGAGTTGGAACATACAAACGTCTACACGCTTTGTGTGGCGGTGGCACTGTCAGCGCAGGCGACTGATATTGGTGTGAACAAAGCCACGCGTGGCCTGTTCGCTGTGGCCGATACACCCCAAAAGATGCTTGATTTCGGTCTTGAGGGCGTGACCGATCACATCAAAACGATTGGCCTGTTTCGCCAAAAGGCAAAGAACGTCATGAAGATGTCGCAGATTTTGGTTGATGACTTTGATGGTGTTGTCCCGAATTCACGTGCCGCACTGCAGTCGCTGCCTGGCGTTGGCCGCAAGACTGCAAATGTCGTGTTGAACATGTGGTGGGGTCAACCCGCCCAAGCCGTTGACACCCATATTTTTCGCGTCGGAAATCGGTCTGGCATTGCGGTTGGCAAAGACGTGGACACTGTTGAACGTGCCGTCGAAGATAACATCCCCGCCGACTACCAATTGCACGCCCACCACTGGCTAATTTTGCATGGTCGGTATACTTGCGTCGCGAGAAAACCCAAATGCGCGGCGTGTTTGATCCGCGATCTCTGCATGTATGAGGATAAGAACTTATGAAGGCTTTTCAGGTTGTCGGTATTGGCAACGCAATGGTGGATGTTTTGGCTCGCGCACCAGATGCGTTTTTGGCGGATGCTGGAATTGAAAAAGGCATCATGCAGTTGATCGACATGGACCGCGCCGTGGAGCTTTATGCAGCGATCGGTCCAGCCCGTGAAGTGTCTGGTGGATCTGCGGCCAATACGATTGCGGGCATTGCCCATTTGGGTGGACGCACGGCGTATGTTGGCAAGGTAAAAGACGACCAGCTTGGCGCGATTTTCGCCCATGATCTGCGTGCCCAAGGCGCGGTTTTTGAAACGACCTTTGCCCCCAAGGACGCAGTTGATGAAACCGGCCGCTGTTTGATCGTTGTGACCCCAGATGGTGAGCGGTCGATGAATACTTATCTGGGCGTGACCGAGTTTTTGACCGCAGATGATATCGACGAGACCCAGATGGCCCAAGCCGAATGGATCTACCTTGAGGGGTATCGCTTTGACGGACCCGAAAGCCATGCCGCGTTTGCCAAAGCAATTACTGCGTGCCGGACTGCAGGTGGACGGGTGTCGCTGACGCTTTCTGATCCGTTTTGCGTAAGCCGCCACCGCGATGCGTTTCGCGCAATGATCAAATCTGACGTTGATC
>Ga0307492_10000913_pt1 | contig 12420 bp, 6 predicted proteins | sample SI3LmetaG_FD_202365 | JGI IMG/M metagenome (GOLD analysis project Ga0307492, IMG submission 202365) | Sea-ice brine microbial communities from Beaufort Sea near Barrow, Alaska, United States - SI3L | ecosystem: Environmental > Aquatic > Marine > Coastal | place: USA: Alaska | collected 2017-05-06
GCGTTGAGATTCAGGGTCTCACCTTTCGCGAGCCCGGGCTTGATGAGAGATTTCGAAGGTATGTCTCACCTGTGACTCAACCTTTATGCTATCCAATAACTATTTCAAATAGTCCGATCGAGTTCGTTCTTGTTTGCGGCTTTACATGAGACGTTGACCCGGAAAGAGCTTTTTCCAGTATCCCGGTTAGAGCCAATCAGTAGTTCATACATGGTTTCGGCGCAAGAGCCTGCACGTCCGCTGCACAGCCTATGCGGCGAGGCAGCTGTCGATTGATAAGGCATTAGCGCTGAAAAGGAATGGTAATCCCCTCATTACTAATTGAAGTTGAAAGTAGTGGTTAGACCGCCATGGTCAGTCCTTGTTTCGGCGTTCACAACTTCAATACAACGTTCTTCGCGGTCGTAGGTATTGATAACGTTGAGCAACTGGTAACTGCGTCCGTTGGCCAACTGATCATGGATGATGTCCGTCGACCAGGTTTTATCGATCGTTTGAGGTACAGCCAAGGCCTCTGGGTTCTGCCAAAATAAGCATTTTCGGACTTAATACGCTTATAAAAAACCAATTTGTGATTAATTATATAAACGCGCATAGGTTCCAGTCGAAGCTTTTCATCTTGCGCAGATACAAAAAAATAAGCCGAAACACCCCGTTGCACTGCCACGCAGTCATCCGCAAAAGCCAGTCAACAATCTCCGCATTCTGCTTGCTTCAATATTGCTAATATTTGGCTATCTGTAAATATTGACTTCTTCATACAGAAACTCTGAGTAAATCATCCGAGAAAATTCTACTTCCGACTTCAATTAATTTCCGGGAGGACTACCCGGGCATGGATTGGCATACTCGCCACGTTGATTGAACGAGCATTATCCTGGCAATTATCAACGACGCAAGACATCAGCATGTACCTAGAAGCGCGGGAAGACGCTTTTGACCACGATGGGCAACGAGAGATTTTCTACTTCGATCAAGCGACCCAGTTTACCAGTGCGGACTGGGTCAATGCGTTAGCAAGCAGGGGTGTTAACATATCCATGGTTGGCAAAAATCAATGGGTTGATCATGTGTTCATCGCGCGATGCTGGGGTTGCTCGAAAGATAATAGTTTATGGCAGTGAACTTGATACTTTTGGCGATGCGAACGCTTGCATTGTGGGGTGGATGACTTGTCATAATTGCGAATGGCCGCATTCAAACTTGGGTCATAATCGGGTCCCGGCAGACGTGTATACAGAACTGTCAGCATACTATGATGAGACCAGGCTGCATCTTGGGCAGCTGCCAAGTTGTTCGAAAAATGGTCTCCATTTCTGTATTTCCGAAATTCTTCATGGACAAATTGGGGTAGTGATACATTGGCGTTGGAGAGATGAGATTGGAAAGGATTTAGGTTTTGTTCAATAAATTTATGGCGCTCAGTGTCCTCTGGGCTGTGTCTTTGGTCGGAAGGTCCGCCAATGACTATCAATTAACGCATTACGATTAGCAAAGGTTTGGCGCTGAATTTAGTTTTAAACCATGATCAGTATTGCTAAGCACTTCAATCTAGTCGCTGATATTGCCTGCGTGCAAGTCGTGCAGCTATCTTATGATTAGAGGCGCCAGTAAAGGCATCACTCGTGTATTGGCACAATGCGGATATAAAACGCCATCACTATCTGGCCGTAGTACGTGCAGTGACCAACGGGGGTGATGCTGCGACATCGTGCGAGTCACTCAAGTGATAGCGACTCAACGTTTCGTTTTAGTTTAAGGCGAATTAACGAAAGATAAATCCCGCTAGGCCTCATTGCTCGTCAGAATCGAGAAGATATAGGCGATAGCAAGGCCATTGGTGGTCATTTGAATTTCTGTATCAATTCATTGTTATAGAGCATGAAATTGCCGTTACTCGCGGCACGCCGTTTTCCTTAGCTATACCCACGGGGCAGGAAGCTACGCGCAATCTAAAAGACTAGAGATCGCAGGCGTCACGATGCGTTTGATGGAAGGATCGAAAATGTTTGCGTTGAGCTTCGACATTCCTATTGATAATGAGAATGATTCGCATTAGTATTAACCTATTCAGCGATGTGAGTCCCATGAAAACAGTGAAAGAAGAGCAAGTAGCAAACGCCCCGCGCGGTGGAGAAATCTCCAGCGCGACATTAATGGCCAATAACAAAGAATTGGTGATCAAGCACAATAATGAAAGGTATGTGCTGCGAATCACCGGGAACAATAAGCTTATTTTAACGAAGTAATTATGAAATATCGGAGTCACGCCAGCCACCCGAAGCGATAGTTATCCTTATCAACTATCGTCACTAGGCAGCAAGCCAGACTTTATTCTAACGAGGAGTATAGAATGAATTTTGCTGCCGGGCGTCGAGGCGCCTTGTTTTCTGCCATCGCTTGCACTTTTGCTGTTAATACGGCAATTGCGGCTGACAATGCGATGGAAACCATCACCGTGACAGCGGCGCGAGTTGAGCGTTCACTTAGCGAGATTGCGGGTACAGTCACGGTCATTAGTGCTGCAACCATTGAAGAGAATTTGAATCGTGATATTCGCGATTTAATCCGTTATGAACCAGGTATCTCAGTCAGCGGCGGTGGTCGTTTTGGTCTGAATGGGTTTACTATTCGAGGTGTAGGCGGCGATCGCGTGCTTACCCAAGTCGACGGGACGCCAACTTCAGATGAATTCAGTTTCGGCCCGTTTCTTTCAGCGCGGCGAGATTTTGTTGATGTCGACGCTCTTAAGACTGTCGAAATCATACGCGGCCCAGCCTCTTCTTTATATGGCAGTGATGCCCTGGGCGGTGTTGTTTCTTTTATGACGAAAGATCCCGCTGATTATCTCGGCGCGGGAAAGAAGCCGCTTTATGCCTCGATCAAAGGTGGATACACCTCTGAAGATAACAGTTATGTCACATCTGCGACGCTCGCTGCGGGAAACGACATTATTCAGGGTATGTTACTTGCTACTTACCGCGAGGGTGACCAAACAGAGACTTTCTTTGATTCCGGGGCTGGTGATAATGGCCCTAGCCGCGCTGAGGCTGACCTGTTTGACTTTACTAGCCAAAATTTGTTGGCCAAGGTTGTCATCACACCAAACGACGAGCACAGAATTCGGTTGATTGCCGAAACATTTGTCGGTGATTCTGTCTCTAACGCGCTGTCTGGGGCGAATACTTCGACACGCGGCGTTCTAACCACAGTAAGTTTAGCGGATGACACGCGTGATCGACGCAGGCTTAGCTTATCTCATGAGTATAAGGCATCTGACGCACTGATAGACCGAGCATTCGCGCAAGTTTTTCATCAAGAGTCTGAAAGCCGGCAAATAACGAATCAACAACAAGTAAGCAGAGGCGCTCCACGAAATCGTGTTCGAGAATCAATCTTCAGCCAATCCATCACTGGCTTCGAACTCCAGTTTGATAAGTCTTTTGACGTTGGTACGACAGGTCATTACCTAGTCTTTGGATTTGATTATGAACTTACTGAGAGCTTTAACTTACGTGATGGTGGCACTACTGACGCTATCACCGGCGCGATGGTTCGCGAGTTCACCCCCCTGCCGACAAGAGGTTTTCCGAACTCTGAAACTGAAGAGACTTCGTTTTACATTCAAGACGAAATTTCACTACTGGCAGGTAAGTTAACGCTTACGCCCGGGTTGCGGTGGGACAGATTCGGGCTTGATCCAGAAATAGATTCCGTTTTTCTGGCTGGTAACCCTGGCACAGCTCTTCCCGAACCTTTCTCTGATGATCGCTTTACCGCAAAAATTGGCAGTGTTTACCAATTCAATGATACTTACTCGCTGTTCGCTCAATTTGCTCAGGGCTTTCGCGCACCGCCTTTTGATGATGTCAATGTTGGCTTCACTAATTTGTTGGGCGGCTATACAACCTTACCGAATGCTAATCTTGAGGCCGAAACGAGCGATAGTATCGAAGTCGGCCTGCGATTTGTCGCTGAAAACGCCAGTGCAAGTCTCGTTGTGTTCAATAATAAGTATGATAACTTCATTGAAAGTCTAGCCCCTCAGGGCGTTAACACAGCCACCGGGTTGATTGAGTTTCAGGCGGCCAACAGAGAAGAAGTGGTCATCCGTGGCATAGAGTTCAAGGGCGACTGGCGATTCACTGAAATAGAGGGTCTGTCGGCTATTGCTAGCGCGGCCTATTCTCGCGGTGAAGACAAGCAAACAGGCGAGCCAGTCAATACGGTTGACCCCTTGCGAATGGTGTTGGGCTTTGCTTACGAATCGGGCAATGTTTGGAATTCGCAGTTGGTGCTAACGGTGGTTGACAGGCAAGATCGTATTGACAACACGGCAGCGGTTAGTGAATTTTTTCAAGCACCAGGTTATGCGACGATTGACCTTTTAGGCGGGTACAATTTCACAGACAAGGCAAGCATGAACTTCGGTATTTTCAACCTTACTAATCGCAAGTATTGGGAATGGGGTGATGTGGTTGGTAGAGAGTTCGATGATGTAGCACTTAACCGATTTACTCGGCCTGGTATTAACGCCTCGATGTCAGTGCGTTATGAATTTTAAAGCTATCAGCCATAAGGCTGAGACGAAAAATTGCAGGCGATTTTTAGCATTTGTGGTGAGCTTAGTTCTACTAAATGCTAACGCCTTTGCTGAAGTACCTGCGCGCTACGAGCGAATAGTTTCTATCGGCGGCTCCTTAACCGAAATTGTGTATCACCTAGGTGCGGAAGATCTGCTGGTTGCTGTTGATACAACCAGCACCTATCCAAAGTCAGCGTTGACGATGAATCCTAACGTCGGCTACATGCGGGCTTTATCTGCAGAGCCTATTTTGTCCCTGAATCCTGATCTGGTCATGGTGGCAAGCGGTGCTGGGCCGGCGAGCGTCTTCGAGCAGCTCCGAGCGGCCGGCGCCAAGGTGGTCATCATTGAGGACGAGCCAAGCATCGATGGCGTTTACAGCAAAGTGCGGGAGGTATCGCGACTGGTGCGGAAAGAACAACAGGGACTTGCTCTCGTTGAATCGTTACGAGAAGAATTTTCCGCAGCCAATGCGTTGTTAAGCACAATCGACGGCAAGCCTAGGGTGCTTTTTTTGCTGTCAGCGGGTATTGGTGCGCCCATGGCGGCAGGTAATGACACGTCGGCGAATGCCATGATAACCATGGCCGGCGGCACAAACATTATGTCTGAGATCAATGGCTACAAATCGATTTCGCCAGAATCTATAGTGGTTGGCGCGCCTGAATTTGTTCTTATACCCCAGCATGTATTCGACCGTTATGGCTCCAGGCAAGCCGTGTTCGCGCTTCCTGAGTTGATCGCTACGCCGGCCGCACACGCACAGCAGCTGCTGGTTTTTGACGGTCTTTATCTATTAGGTTTTGGTCCACGCTCGATTCGGGCGGTTCTTGATCTCGCTACAGCATTGCATCCACATTTCAATTTCGATGATTCACTTAGCGAGTAACATATGCCTGATTTAGCAGTGGATAGAGCAGCGAGCATGCTGAATTTTAGAGAGAGACCTGAGCTCACCCTGTTAGCGCTGGGTATGCTGCTAGTAATGACCATGCTGGCGGCGATTTGCACGGGTGCGGTGTCGGTAACTACAGGGCAGGTGGCTTCTATTCTCATGGCAAAAATTGGCGTGACGTTGCCTTGGCAGTTCGAGCCACGTCATGAGCTTGTGGTAATGAGCCTCAGGCTGCCGCGAATATTGCTAGGGTTATTGGTTGGTGCAGTGCTTGCGCTGTCAGGTGCCGCTCTGCAAGGCCTATTTCGTAATCCTTTGGCAGACCCTGCGCTTGTTGGGGTTTCTAGTGGTGCAGCGCTCGGCGCTGTGAGCTTCATTGTTGCCGGTAGCACGTTACTCGCGGTAGTACCTGATGGCGTTCAGCCCTTCTTGCTTCCTATAGCAGCGTTTGCTGGGGGGCTTACGGTGGCCATGTTGGTTTATCGCATTGGTGTCGTTGATGGTCAAACGCAAGTGGCTACCATGCTGTTAGCAGGTATTGCGATCAATTCAATATGCGGTGCATTAATTGGTATGTTTGTCTTTGCCAGCGATGACCAACAGCTAAGAGATTTGACTTTTTGGACCATGGGCAGCCTTGCCCGAAATACCTGGTCGGTGCTCTTGCCGGTTCTGCCTTTTCTGTTGGTGCCTTGCTGCGTACTGCCTATGCTCGGCAGGGGTATGAACGCCTATATTCTGGGTGAGAGTGAAGCAGGCCATCTTGGGTTTGATGTTGAGCGACTCAAAAAGCTTACCATCTTCTTTACCAGTATGGGTATTGGTGCGGCAGTTGCGGTGTCGGGCATCATTGGCTTTGTCGGGCTCGTTGTGCCACATCTTGCACGTTTGCTGCTGGGCTCGGATCACCGCTGGCTTATGCCAAGTTCTATTTTGTTGGGTAGCACGTTGGTCCTTTTTGCTGATGCTTTATCGCGCACTTTGGTCGTACCTGCGGAGCTTCCGATCGGTGTCGTTACGAGCTGTATCGGTGGTCCATTTTTTCTATGGCTGCTCATGAGTAAGCGTACACTGCGAGGAGAGTAAAATGCTGAGTGCGAACGCTATAAGTTTTAGTATCAATCGAAAGCAGCTTCTAAGAAACGCGTCGCTAGATATAAAGCCCGGGGAGCTGACCGTGATTCTTGGACCCAATGGTGCGGGAAAATCGACTTTCATGAAGCTGCTGTGCGGGGACCTGCATCCAAGCTCTGGTCGCATCGCTCTTGATGATAAGCCTACACAGAGCTGGACCCGCCGTAGTCTTGCACAGCGACGCGCGATGATGCCGCAGAGCAGTAACGTTGTGTTTGCTTTCTCTGCGTTAGAGATTGTTATGCTTGGACGCAGCCCTCATGTTGCTAGACGCGAAAATCAGCGCGATAAGCGCATCGCTGAGACGGCCATGGGCTGCACCGGTGTAAGTGCGTTAGCGGCAAGAAATTACAACACGTTGTCAGGGGGTGAGCAACAGCGTGTTCAGTTGGCGCGGGCACTTTGCCAGATATGGGCTGAAGACAAAGATGCCGCGCAAAATGATAGTCGCTATCTGCTGCTCGATGAGCCTGTCGCCAGTATGGATTTGGCTCACCAACATGAAACGCTACATATAGCTCAGCAGTTCGCTCAGCGAAATGTCGGCGTGCTTATTATTCTTCATGACATTAATCTTGCTGCCATGTATGCAGACAACATAGCGATCTTCGAGCACGGTGAAATAAAGCGACAAGGCTCTCCCAGTGCGGTGCTAGACACAGAGCTAATTCGAGAAGTATTCGGCATTGACGCGCTTTTTCAAAAGCATCCTGCGCTTGGTTGTCCTTTGATGGTGTCAATGCCGAAATCCGTAAACAACTTCCCCGCCCAATTAAATATCAGCCCAACAGGAAACCTACAGTGAGGTACATAATGAATAGAAAAAAATTAGCCGCAACGGAAGCGCGCAATCTAATTTTAAACGAGTATCAAGCCGTCCTATCGACGCTGTCTGTTGATGTGCCGGGATTCCCTTTCGGTTCCGTGGTGCCGTATTGCTTAGATCGACAAGGGCGGCCTGTTATTCTAATTAGCAGTATTGCACAACATACCAAAAACGTGCTTGCTGACAACAAAGTCTCACTGATTATCGCAGAGCGTGGCACTGATGACATTCAGGCTCATTGCCGAGTGACCTATATCGGTTATGCTCATCAAGTGGCTGAGGACGATACCGACACTGCTGATAGATACTACCAGTATTTCCCTAATGCGGCGGACTATCACAAATCACACCATTTTGACTTGTTTTACATTGAGCTGCACAGGCTCCGCTTCATTGGCGGTTTTGGTCAAATCCATTGGGTCGATACGAAAGCTTATGCGCCTAACAACCCGTTTTCTGCTGCCCAAGAAAAAGGCGCAGTGGAGCATATGAATGAAGATCATTTAAGAAACATCAGACATTATTGTGCCCTGCTAAATATACATTTGAGTGAAAAAGATACACCCAATATCGCGGGTATTGACGGGGATGGATTTCATATTCGTATTGGCCAGCAAATTCATCGGTGTTATTTTGATAATCCTGTCACTACCAGTACAGAATTGCGTCAAGCGTTAACGGTGCTGGCACACAAAGAGCTTGTCACCCAGAGTGAGGAGGCGATGCTCGAGGGTTAAGGCTCAAGCTTTGATATCCACACTGATGCGGTTGCTGTGCGCCGATGCTTGCCACTGTAGTGGCGCGCTAATGAGAGGTGATGTTATTACCTCGTTCAATATAGGTGACCGAATGACAAAGAATGCCAGAAAACACCGGTGCCAGCGTTCCGAGTCGAAGCAGCGCAGCTTCTCGTCGACCAGAACTATTCGATTAGAGAAGCTGCAGATGCGATGAATGTCGGTAAATCGTCCATGGATAAAAGGGTGCGATAGCACAAGCATGAACGGGAAGGAAAGCCCGGTGGTGGCTCACCTATCATCCCAGAGCAGCTACGCATTAAAGAGCTGAGAAAGCGGTTGAAGCGTGTCGAGGAGGAGAAAGGAATCCTAAAAAAGCTACTGTGAGTCAAAGCCGTCAGTGCAATACACGCGTTCAGAATGTCACGTGGGGTTCGATAACCCAATGTCTTGCGTGGCCGTTGATTGAGCCGTTTGGCAACGTTGTTTCATTCGGCCTGCGTATGAGTCGCAAGGTCCGTCTTCCTGGAAAAATACTGTCGCTGTAAACGGTTTGTGTTCTCATTGGCTCCACGTTGCCAGGGACTTTGAGGATCGTAGCAGTAAATGTTAGTCTCTGTCGCCATGGTGAAGCTTTGTGGTCGGCGAGGTCCAGGCCTCGATCCCAAATCATGGATTCACGTAACGCCCGTGGTAACTTCTTGAGTTGTCGAGGCAGCGCGGACACTGCTGAGTTTGTATCCTTGCCGTCGACCTTTACCAATATCGTAAACGCGATTGGCGTCCAGCCAATGTTGCCATGTGCGTGTTGGCCGACCTGCTGATTAGATCACCTTGCCAATGACCGGAACGGCCCTGTCCTCAATCTCTGCGGGGGCGGTCAGCAATAGAAACTGCATCGATAATACCGCCTCGTGTATTGCCCTTGGTATTGTTTGGTCGTGGTTGAAGGAGTAGACGCTGAGTTCGCAAATGTGCCTGAAGTTATTTTTTCAGCACAGCACGTGATTCAACGAGCAAACGTTGATAGATCGTCTCAGGTGGCACGTGTATTGACTCATCGTCAGCAAAGGCAGTGGATGGCCAACCATAAATTTGTTTCGCTGACCACTCTTGTGAGAGCTTTGACGCAACGATAGACCGAGGTCTACCATTAAGCACTCACGTACAGAGCTTCGGACGTCGAGAGCGATTCCATGCTTGGGCATCAGCACGAACGGCCCGATATAGAGCCACGCCGCCATTTCTCTTGATCTCGTCTTCTGACAGGTTTATGTGAGTTTTTTGCTTCTCAGTATTCTCTTTCCAGAGATAGAGTATATTGGTTGCTATACCCAAGGCTTCTGCAGCTTTCGCAACGCTATTACCTGCTCCGTGATCAATGCCACGGCGTCTTCCTTAAACGCGTTCGGGTACTGCTTGTCATTGCGTTTTTACGTCATCACTATCACTTTTACGATTAACTATAGTGTCTCTCATTAAAGTGTTCTGTTCCATTAGGCCAGAACATTCATGGCTGGTATGACAACCAACGAGATGCGCATGCCTGTGCGATATGAAAAACACTAGAAGTGGACGCCTAGTCAGCTGGGTGGACAAAATGGGGCCCGACGTAGCAGATTAGGTGGCCCGTCAGCTAGCAATAGAGGACCATCCAGAGCAGGCCTATCGCGTTTGCTTGGGGCTACTGAATCTCAGTAAAAAACATCCGGTTGACCGCCTATATTGCGCTTGTTTGATTGCTAGCACCTATGGCCTGGTTCGCGTGGCGCCGGTCGGGTCAATCTTGACAATTTATCGAGATCAAGTCCCTGGCCAACTTCCCGACCAACTCAGTCTCATGCAAAACGGGAAGTGGCTGACTTTCTATGGTTCACCGAGACAAATAGAGGTACCATAGACGATGACGTGGAAAGGCAGGGTGCTTACCCTACACGTTTGAGCAAAGCTCCGCATTCTGGCTGTACTTTTCGCTGCTTTGGGCGTTATGTATCTAGCGCAGAATTGGCGTGATGTAGCACTTGTATGTGTTTTAAACTACGTGCTTTTGGTCAATGAGCGGCTAACAGTAAGCGCGCATTCGTCTGGAGATATTCCGCATCGATAGAGGTAGGTGATTGGCCCTTTTGAATAGACAATATGTTGAAATCCAGCATGCTAATGAGAAGCTGGACCAGCTTCGGCCCGTTGCCTACGTTCTAGCGTCGCTCTATTATTTTCTGACAATGGCGCATTTCTTCCTTCTGCATGATTCATACAAGTGGGTTCTGTTTGTCGCGGCCTTATTCACAGCAACTGTTTGTGGTGTGATAGGACTCAAGGCATCCAATATTCCACCTGCCCGACAAAGCCTGATGATTCTTTTCATGCTGCTCATGGCCAGTTCAAATAGCCTGCTGCATTTATGGCTTTCACAAGCGCCAGAACAAACGACCAACATATTCGTGACTATCATTGCATCTGGTATTGTGCTTTCAAATCGCAGCCACTGGAGTGCCTCAATACTGTTTAACTGGATTGGATGGCTCACCGTCAGCATCGCCTTTGAAATGGCGTTAATCCAACATTTTTTTTTCGCCATGGCGATGAGCACCCTACTTAGCTGGTTCGCCCATCTGGCGCGAAAAAAATTGGTAGAAAAACGACTCGAACTTGAGAAGGAGAGAGACCTTGCGATACAGCATGAGCTAGAGGCAAAGGCTGCAACCGAGGCAAAAAGTTTATTTCTGGCAAACATGAGTCACGAAGTTCGCACGCCAATGAACGGAGTCATTGGCATGATTGAGCTTGTGTCACGCTCAAAACTGGATGCAGAACAGCAAGATTTCATTGCAACAGCAAAGCGCAGTGCCGAGTCATTACTGAAGGTTATCAACGACATCCTTGATTTCTCAAAGATAGAGGCGAGTGAGCTGACTATCGAGCGAGTGGAATTCGATTTAGAGCAGCTTTTTGCAGAGTTGATTTATGATCAGAAATTTCAGACTAACGTAAAAGGCTTGAAACTGGAGCTGGTGAAGGAATATGTCCAGCAAAGAAAAGTTGCGGGTGACCCTTACCGAATCACCCAGGTACTGAACAATCTGCTGTCAAATGCGATCAAGTTTACCGAATCGGGCACTATTATTGTTAAATATAGTTTGATTACACTCGACGATCATCTCCGCCTAAGTGTGGTGGTGAGCGACACCGGCATTGGTGTCAGCGACGCGATACTACCCTACCTTTTTGACTCGTTCTCTCAAGCGGATTCCTCGACAACAAGGAGGTTTGGTGGCACTGGCCTGGGCCTGTCCATCAGCAGAGATCTCTGCGAACTGATGGGCGGCGACATAACAGCCCAAAGTAAATTAGGAGAGGGGTCAACCTTCCAATTTTCAGTTAAGCTTGCTTCGCCAGATGCAACCGAAACCCTGGAGGAGGCGCCTCGCAGCACTCAGTATGTTACCAACATGCGAGTCCTCCTGGTTGAAGACAATCTCGTCAACCAGCAGGTGATGCTCGGCATTTTAAAAGACCTGGAAATTAACGTAGATGTTGCCAACGATGGGCTTGAGGCGCTTGGAATGCTTGCGCCTTCACAGTCGGCAACATTTGACCTGATACTTATGGATTGTCAGATGCCTAATCTGGATGGCTACGAGGCGACACGCCGCATACGAGCAGGCGATGTTGGCGAAGTGTTTAGGCTTATCCCCATCGCCGCACTCACTGCAAACGCCATGAGTAGTGAGCGAGAAAAGTGTTTTGACGCAGGCATGAACGAATATCTCACCAAGCCAATAAACACCCATGCCTTGAAGGCAATGCTGGCCAAGTACCAGCCAGTCTAAGTCAGCGTTCATTCTACCCCGTCATTGAGCCCCCGGATCACACATTGCTGACTCGCAAGCTCCAGTCCAGCTATGTTGTTAGCCTGGCGCTTACGAAGGAATTCTTGACGATAGTGGGTTCACGACAGGCGCTTTTAAGCAAGCAATCAATTTTTCAGCACGCCAGCAATGTTGACGCGTAAAGATTAGATTCGCGTCAGCAATCAAGTGTGTGCGTTCTCTGTGAATGGATTGCTGAGCAGCCATTCATCGCATAAACACCTGTGACAAGGTTGAATAAGGACGTCGCGGGGCTTCATCAACCTGCTTTGAGTAAGCATCGACTTTGCTTGACGCGCTAAGCCCCCTGTCGCGTGCCGGATTTTTGATATCGTGCCGAACGGACTCTAAGCCCGACAGGCTGCTAGGCA
>Ga0307492_10000914_pt1 | contig 12406 bp, 10 predicted proteins | sample SI3LmetaG_FD_202365 | JGI IMG/M metagenome (GOLD analysis project Ga0307492, IMG submission 202365) | Sea-ice brine microbial communities from Beaufort Sea near Barrow, Alaska, United States - SI3L | ecosystem: Environmental > Aquatic > Marine > Coastal | place: USA: Alaska | collected 2017-05-06
AACAGCCATGAGCCAAATAACAGCCTTAAGCCAATTTAAAGAAGTGATTCAGCTGATTGCAGGCGTCGATGAAGTCGGACGAGGTCCTTTAGTTGGCGACGTGGTCACTGCGGCAGTTATCCTAGATCCCCAACATACCATTGTTGGATTAGCCGATTCAAAAAAGTTATCCGAAAAAAAACGTGATATTTTGGCTGCTGAAATTAAGCAATATGCCTTAGCTTGGTCAATAGGCCGAGCCAGTCCCCAAGAAATTGACCAACTTAATATCTTACAAGCCACCATGCTTGCAATGACTAGAGCGGTTCAGGGATTAGCAATTCAACCGACTCATGTGATGGTTGATGGTAATCGTTGTCCAAAGTGGGATTACTCTAGTGAAGCCATCGTTAAAGGTGATGGTTTAATTGCTGCAATATCAGCGGCCTCTATTATTGCAAAAGTGACACGAGATAAAGAAATGTTAGTGTTAGATCAACAATACCCAGAATATGGCTTTGCCAAACATAAAGGTTATCCCACCCCATATCATTTAGCTAAGCTTGCTGAGTTTGGACCACTGCCTCAATATCGCATGAGTTTTAAGCCAGTGCAGCAATCTCTTGCTATGCGCGATGGCCAGTTAGCAGGTTCTTAAATGACACAACAATTACAAGCAACCGCCGTCAATTTTGTACATTTACGTGTGCATAGCGATTACTCCATGTTAGATGGGCTAAATAAGGTTAAACCGCTTATCGCCCATGTTAAAGAACTGGGTATGCCTGCTGTTGCTATTACCGACCAAATGAACATGTGTGGGTTGGTAAAATTTTATAGTCAAGCTCATGCTAACGGTATCAAACCTATTATAGGCGTGGATTTTTGGGTGCAAAGCGACGAGTTAGAAGGCACGTTGTTTCGTCTAACTTTGTTAGCTATGGACAACAAAGGCTACAAAAACATCACACTGTTAGTCTCCAAAGCGTATTTACGTGGCAGTGTTAAAGACCGGGCCGTCATCGACAAAGATTGGTTAGTCGAACACAGCCAAGGCGTGATTATATTATCAGGCGGTAAAGCAGGCGATTTAGGTGTGTTGCTGACTAAGGGCAATATAGATATTGCGCATAATGTGACTCAATTTTATCAACAACACTTTCCTAATCGCTTTTATCTGGAATTAACCCGCACCGGTAGGGTTGGAGAAGAAGACTATATTCATCGTGCTGTAGATTGGGCGCAGCAATATGATTTACCTGTGGTTGCTACAAACGAAGTTTGTTTTGTGGATAGACAATATTTTGATGCCCACGAAATTCGTGTGGCTATCCATGATGGTTATACTTTAAACGATCCTCGTAGACCTAAGGAATACTCCGAACAGCAATATTTACGTACCTCTGAAGAAATGTCTGAGCTATTTTTTGATATCCCTGAAGCCATACAAAATAGCGTGGAAATTGCCAAACGTTGCAATGTTACCGTTCAACTTGGCACCTACTTTTTGCCTGATTTTCCGACTGATGGTATGGATATCAAAGATTTTTTAGTCAAGGTATCTAAAGAAGGTCTTGAAAGACGCTTGGCATTTTTGTTTCCCGATGAGCAAGTGCGTTTAGAAAAACGCCCTGAGTATGACGAACGCTTAGAGATTGAACTTGTGGTCATCAACCAAATGGGTTTCCCCGGTTATTTCTTGATCGTGATGGAGTTTATTCAATGGAGTAAGGACAATAATATTCCTGTTGGCCCTGGTCGAGGTTCAGGCGCGGGGTCATTAGTGGCTTATGCACTGGATATCACCGACCTCGATCCACTTGAATATGACTTATTATTCGAACGCTTTTTGAACCCTGAACGGGTATCCATGCCTGATTTCGATGTCGATTTTTGTATGGACCGACGTGATGAGGTGATTGATCACGTGGCCGAAATGTATGGTCGCGATGCCGTCTCACAGATTATTACATTCGGTACTATGGCGGCAAAAGCTGTGGTGCGTGATGTGGGCCGTGTGTTGGGCCATCCTTATGGTTTTGTTGACAGGATCTCCAAGCTTATTCCACCCACTCCGGGCATGACGCTAGAAAAAGCTTTTCTTGAAGAGCCGCGCTTACCCGAGTTATACAGCCAAGATGAGGACGTCAAAGAGCTGATCGACATGTGTCGTATTCTGGAAGGTTGCACTCGTAATGCTGGTAAACATGCCGGTGGTGTGGTGATTGCCCCCACACTAATTACCGATTTTGCACCACTTTACTGTGATGATGAAGGTAAAAATCCAGTTACCCAGTTCGATAAAAACGATGTTGAGACTGCAGGGTTGGTTAAGTTCGATTTTTTGGGATTGCGTACCCTGACCATTATTCAGTGGGCGACTGATATGATCAAAGAGGGTAAAGGCATTGATGTCGATATCGCTGCCATCCCTTTGGTCGATGCAAAATGCTTTAGGTTACTGCAAAATGCAGAAACCACCGCGGTATTCCAGCTGGAATCCCGCGGTATGAAAGAGTTGATTAAACGCCTTAAACCAGATTCATTTGAAGATATCATTGCACTTGTGGCCCTGTTCAGGCCTGGTCCATTGCAATCCGGTATGGTTGAAAACTTTATCGACCGTAAGCATGGCCGTGAAGAAGTCTCTTACCCTGATGCAGAATATCAACACGAATGTTTAAAAGAAATCTTACAACCTACCTACGGCATCATCCTGTATCAAGAGCAGGTCATGCAGATTGCTCAGGTAATGTCGGGTTATAGCTTAGGCGGCGCAGATTTATTACGCCGTGCTATGGGTAAGAAAAACCTAGAGGAAATGGAGAAACAGCGCGAATCATTCGAGACTGGAGCCAAAGAAAACGGCATTGATCCTACTCTAGCGATTAAAATATTTGACCTAGTTGAAAAGTTTGCTGGATACGGTTTTAACAAATCACACTCGGCAGCCTACGCTTTAGTATCTTATCAAACGTTATGGCTTAAAACTCATTACCCCGCAGAGTTTATGGCCGCCGTTATGTCAGCGGATATGGATAACTCAGACAAAATTGTGACCTTGGTTGATGAATGTAACCGCATGGGATTGACCATATTGCCACCCGATGTTAATGCCGGTAGCCGTAAGTTTACGGTGGATGAAGAAGGGCGCATTGTTTACGGTATAGGTGCAATAAAAGGTGTGGGTGAAGGGCCCATCGAAGCGATTATCGAAGCGCGAGAAGAGACCGGGAAATTTAGTGACTTATTCGTTTTTTGCGCCAAAATCGACCTCAAACGCATTAATAAGCGCATATTAGAAAAATTAGTCTTGGCAGGAGCATTAGATAATTTAGGCCCGCATCGTGCGTCATTAATGTCTTCTTTACCCGACGCATTGGCCGCAGCCGGTCAACATGCTAAGAATAAAACGTCGGGGCAATCAGACATGTTTGGTTTGCTGACCACCGAGACCGAGCAAGTACAACAAGCCTTTGCTGAAGTACCTCATTGGCCAGAAAAAGTCTGGTTAGATGGTGAGAAAACTACGTTAGGACTATATCTAACCGGTCATCCAATTAACCAGTACCTGAATGAAATTAAACATTATGCGCCTTGTCGTTTAGTTGACCTAAAGCCTACTAACAGAGACCAAATCGCTTACGCTGTAGGTTTAGTCTTAGGTGTTAGGGTGATGACCAATAAACGAGGTCGTCGTTGGGCGCTAGTGACATTAGATGATAAAAGCGCCAGAATTGATGTTAGGTTTTTTCCTGATATGCTTGAACAGTTTGAAGAATTGCTGCAAGCAGACAAAATATTGGTAATAAGTGGACAGGTCAGCTTTGATGAATTCTCTGGTGGCAATACAATGTCAGCACGTGACGTCATGGGCTTAGTCCAAGCCCGCGAGAAAAATGCCAAAGGTTTGCAAGTGCATTTAGAATCAAGCTGGTGTAATCCATCAACTGTGGCTAAACTACAAACTATTTTGCAACCTTATCAAGGTGGAAGTTGTCCGGTTCAGATACATTATGTACATCCAGACGTAAAAGTAGATTTAACCTTGGGCGCGCAGTGGTATGTTACCCCTCAAGATGAGTTACTATATGACTTACAACAGCTATTGGGTAAACCTCAGGTTGACTTGGAATTTCACTAACTCGTTTATAAAAGTGAACGAATGAAAGCTGTAAACAATTATTATTAGGTGTTCAATGAGTGTAAATTTTTTAGAATTCGAAAAACCTATCGCTGAATTAGAAGCGAAGATTGAAGAGTTAAGGCTGGTCAATCAAGGGGGAGAATTCGATCTCAATATCGAAGAAGAGATCACTAAACTTCGAGAAAAAAGTGCTGAATTAAGCCGCAAAATATTTGCAGACCTAGGCGCATGGCAAGTATCTCAAATAGCACGGCATCCAATGCGCCCGTATACCTATGACTATATTGAACGCATGTGTACTGAGTTTGATGAACTTGCTGGTGATCGTGCCTTTGCGGACGACAAAGCCATAGTGGGCGGTTTAGCTAAAATTGATGGGCAGCCGGTGATGATTATTGGTCATCAAAAAGGCCGCGATACCAAAGAAAAGATTAAGCGTAACTTTGGCATGCCTAAACCAGAAGGTTATCGTAAAGCGTTACGTTTGATGGAAATGGCTGAACGCTTCAATTTGCCTATTCTTACCTTTATCGATACTCCCGGTGCCTATCCAGGAGTTGGTGCAGAAGAGCGTGGTCAAAGTGAAGCCATCGCCCGTAACTTAAAAGTGATGTCAGGCTTAAAAGTGCCTATCATCTGTACTGTTATTGGCGAAGGTGGTTCTGGTGGCGCATTGGCCATCGGTGTCGGCGACCGTGTAAACATGTTGCAATACAGCACCTACTCGGTTATTTCACCAGAAGGTTGTGCCTCTATTTTGTGGAAAAGTGCAGAAAAAGCACCACAAGCTGCTGAAGCTATGGGTGTTAGTGCGGGTCAAATCAAAGAGTTAGGATTGATTAATCAGATTGTGAATGAACCTTTAGGTGGCGCTCATAGAGATTATGACAGTATGGCCGCTAATTTAAAAGCTACCCTTAAACAGCAATTGGCTCAGCTTGGTAGTTTGTCTACCGACGAATTATTAGCTCAACGTTATGAACGATTGATGTCTTTTGGTTATTGTTAAATAATCAGTATTTTTTATAAATTTATAAATTTATACATAAATACAGTATATGGAACCATCTGAAAAGATGGTTTTTTTGTTATTAGAGGTTTTAAATAATAATGTCAGTCTTGAATACTCTAAGAAAACAACTTAGCTGTGAGCCGCTTTTGTCTGCGACTCATATCGTTGTTGCTTATAGTGGTGGCGTAGACTCCCATGTTTTGTTGCATGCGCTTCACCTTGCAAGACAGCACGCTAAACTTGATTTTCAACTCAGTGCTATACATATACATCATGGTTTAAGTCAATATGCAGACCAGTGGCAAGCACATTGTCAGCAAGTGTGTTCGCAGTTAGACATAACGTTTCAAACTGCGAATGTATCAGTTGCAGCATTACCAAGACAAAGCCTTGAAGCACAAGCAAGAGAAGCGCGTTACAACAAATTAGTTGAATTAGCGCCAGTTAACAGTCAAGTGTTACTTGCACAACATCAAGACGACCAACTTGAAACATTTTTATTACAGTTAAAGCGTGGTGCAGGGCCTAAAGGTCTGTCGGCGATGAACCGTGAGTGGGTTGTAAACTCCCGATTACAACCAGACAAACAGGTCGGGTTTTATCGCCCACTACTAGATACCACCCAACAGGCTATTTTGGACTATGCACAGCAACATAATTTGAAATGGTGCGAAGACGAGTCGAATCAAAATACTGATTTTGAGCGCAATTTCTTACGACATGATGTGCTACCCATTTTACAACATCGTTGGCCTGAAATTTCACGTTCTGTGGCTCGAAGTGCAGCATTATGTGCCGAGCAACAAGGTTTGTTGGATGAAATTTGTGATAACAAGCTCAAATCTATACAAGCTTCTGCTAATAGTTTATATCTTACCGAGCTTAAGCCGTTAAGCTCGTCGTGGTTACATCAGCTGGTACGTTATTGGTTGTCTGAGTTAGGTGTCCAAAGCCCATCTTTAATTGTATTAAATCAACTTAGGCCAGAGGTGCTTGATGCAGCAGAAGACGCCACACCTATTTTGCAATGGAATAGTTGGCAGTTTAGGCGCTTTGATCAACAGTTATTTGTAATAAGAGCCAGTCTAAAAAAAGTCACTTTAAATAAAATTTGGCAGGGTGAAAATACTATTTCGCTACCCAATAATATGGGTAGCTTAAACTTTACCCAGGCTACAAGCTCGCAAGCTGATAACGCTCAAGTAAATAGCACTCAAGTTGACGATATGTCACAGCTAACAGTTAACCCAAATTTGGGACCTATTACGTTTCGTTTCGGTGGATACTCTGCGAGGTTTAAGCCTGCAGGTAGTAGTCACTCAAAACCCATTAAACAATGGTTTAAACAATGGAAAGTGGCACCATGGTTACGTGATTCTGTTCTGCTAGTGATTCAGAATGAGCAAGTGTTAGCGGTACTGCTCGATGGCAGTTGGCGATGCGCTAAGGCACTTGGTAGCAATCTTAAAGATGATTCTATAGTGCATGTCAGAGTTGAGGGTTCTAAGGCTTAAGCATCTTGAGGATCAAACTGCCAAAATGTTAAGTGCTAGATTAATAATCAACCGTTATTACTGGTTGTTGTAAAACAACGGATAAATAATTCAACAGCTTTGGATTAAAAATACGGCTAATGACACAAGGAAATGTCTTAGATAGGAAAGTGAGCATCTTGGTTTTTAACTAATAGGTAGTGAGTGTCGCTAACTTTGATTGGCAGCTTAGGTGTTTCAATAAGCACATAGTTGTAAACCATAGGTCTGTTATTTCAGTTCATACCTGAACTGGCTAATGTATTGAGGACTAGTCACTTAAAGTTGAAAATTTGACTTATATCGTGCTCAAAGGTGCGGTCAAATGCTCGGTTAAATTAAAGGACAAATGAAGTTTTACAGACAACATGTTAACCAAGGGCAGCGGATACGATATCCAATCTGTCAGTGTAACCCTCCACTTTAGCCTGTTGTCCTTCAGATAAAGTTGTCTGCTCTAAAGCTTCTAAACAGTTTGCCACACACTGGGTTTCTTCAGCGTTTAAGCCCTCTACCTCAGCTAAAATAGCGAGTACTTTCAATAGGCTGATAGTAATGTTGGCATTACTAGGTGACAATTGTGAGGCTTGACACAGCAGATTGTATGCAGGTTTATAGCGTTTGTTTTTATAGTGTGATGAGGCCATCTCACCCAATTCTTTGGGGCTGAAACGAATGTCTTGGCGCTCTTTGGATTCCTGCTCTAGATATTCAGCCAGTACTTTACCGGTAAAAGAGTCATGCCCCATATCCCCCTTCATCTGTTCAAGTAACAACATTGATTGCTCCCACAAACCAACTTCATGAAAAGCTTTGACTTTATCTAAATTGTCTTCGAAATTTTTAAGGCCATTGGCGCGGGTATGCAACAGCATAACTTGCTCTGCTTGTTTTTTATTGTTGCGCAAGTTAAGAAGTCTCACTTCAACAATAGTGATCTGATTTCCCAAATCGGTTGCATTGCCAAAGTCCTGCTTTAATTGTTCTAGAGTTTTCTCTGTGCTAATTAACAACTTATTTGATTCAGTTTCAGATAACGTTGCAGCCAAATCTAAACCAGAGCGAAGAACGTTTAGTTGCAAATCTGGTGTGTCATGAATGGAGTTTTTCGCATATTTTGCAATATTTCTGGTGGCTAAATATTGCCCCATTCTGTCATGGTTTAATCTAGCTAAGTTCCAAAACTTTTTATTTCGTTCAATACTACGGGGTGCTAATTTGGTTGCCTCTTGAATGATTTCGTAACCTAGTTGGTAATCCTCATTATCGATATGAAATTCGGCCAGTAGGTCGTATGTAGCAAATTTTGTATCGTCTCTTTTTAGAAGTTCGGCGGTTAATTCAGTTGCTTCAACTATTTTATTTTGTTTGAGTAAGGTCGATGCTAATCCCACTTGCACCCAAGCGTAAGAGTATTTTTTAGCCAGTTTTTCATAGAACTCTTGTGCTCCTTCATACTCCTTTATATTAAATAAACTTTTGCCAATCAGCCGATTAATTTGTGGATAATATAATGACAACGAGAGATCTTGTAATTGGCGCTCTGCGTAATAAATAACAGTTGGGTACTCACCTTGGTCAAAGCAATAGCGTAAAGAATAAAGCTTTTTTTCGATGGTGATAATTTGATGAATACGTTTTTCGACTTTAGACCGATCCAGTGGTTTGACCCAAAAGTCGGTGGGTTCCATTTCTACTACACAATGGACTAAACCTTGGGTGGTATCTGCACTTAGAAACACCACACAAGTGGTTTTAGTGATGTACCCTTTAAATTTCATTTCTTCTAGTAAATTAAACCCATCTTTGTCACTTCTAACGTCAAAGGCAATCAATATCATGTCGAAACGTGTTATCTGACATAACCTCAATGCCGAATAGGCATTGTGGGCACCTTGTACCTTTTCAATACCCGCATCAAGTAAAGCCCCCCTAATAACACTATGTACCAAAGACTGACCATCTATTATTAGTACTTCCATTTCTGCATTAGGCTTCTGTGCCGGTATTTTTATCAAGTGTTCAATCCTTTGTCATACAAATTTACTATTTATATTAAGTCACTAACTTATTCTTGTAAGGGCTAATTGTCTAGTAAATAAACGATAAAACACCTGGTATTTCATTTTAGAAACAAAGGCTTGATTGGATTTTTTGGGGACGGCGTTTAAATTCAAACTTTGGTTGCTTTTTTTATAGTCATTGTCTATTGTCACATTGACATGCATTCAATCACCATCCTCACTTAATGCAATTCTTCGATGCGCTATCATGGCCTCATATCTGTTTTGTTAATTCCTCTGCTAATTTACTACTACACAGTGTCGGTTTAACTTTTAGTTGATTCCAATACTGGAATGACTACAAATAGTGCTTTATCTTCTCTATTGGTATGTGCTTCAAATTTATCTCTTACAGGTTGCCAAAACCTATTATAATTATAGCTAAATAGAGACTTAAGAAGAGGAATGTCAACCTCATTATTTGACACTAGTCTTGCAATCATTTTATAGAAAGCTGCAACTCGGTTTAAAGCGATTAAGTCTTCTTTGGTTGGTTCGATAATTCACAATTAAAGCCACAGTTCCAATGGCTGTGGCAAACCCTGCTGAGATTAAAATTGCAATAAAACTGTCCACATGACCTCCTTGACGACTAACACTCCACTAAGCTGACACTAATTGTTGTGCCTTTACTATTGCAACTATTGCAACCGCGAAGCAAAGCCGTATTTATGGCTTGTTGAATGCTTATTTTAGTCGAGATACGAGAAAACTGATCAGTTACTGAGAGATTACCTTTGGTCATCTCTTTTTATAACTCAGTTATTCTGCTTTATTTTATCTCTAAATTGGTCATATTTACTGGCCTTATGGCACATTTGCGACGCATAGCGAATGGCTCCAGTGAGCGTACAACTTTCATGTGTTTTGGCTATAGGGTATGACAAGTTCACCGAGTTATCGGACAGTCAAAGGGGTGGATGTGAATTACAGCTTTTGTTCCAATGACAAACTTTGCTCAATCAATGTCAATGACCCAATCGATTGCTGATCCCATCGATTCACCCATCTATTCTTAATGGTTTTGGAAAAAACAAACCTGACAAAATCTGTTTGATTCAAAAGTGAAGCACTATTTATTAGTCGATTATTAGTCGATGATGTGTATTAGGTCATACTATTATGCTGCGGCGATTATTTGTTTAAGTTCATCAGCCGATTTACGTTTGTGATTCTCTACATAGGTTTGCAAAAAGTCAAAGGTCGCTTTGGGACTTTCACCCTGAATAATTTTTAGTGCTGCATCTTTAACAAGTGTTTGATAAAGCAGAATTTCATTGCTGCGAGCGCTGAGCTTTTTGGCCAAAGGCGTGGTTATACCATTGGCAATTAGCGCCCCATAAAGCGTTGTCAATAAGGCTACAGCCATACTGGGCCCTATGGTGTCCGGGTTTTCCATATTTTGTAGCATCGCCACTAAGCCAATAAGAGTTCCAACCATACCCATTGCAGGTGCAAATTCCGAAAATGTTGTCATCACCTTGACCGATTGCTGATTTCGTTCACGGGTCAGATATATTTCTTTGTTTAACAAAGCTTGCACAGTTTCCAATTCGTATCCATCTACTAGCATTTCCATCGCTTTTTGCACAAATTCGTCTTCGTAACTTTCTTCTTCCAACGCGAGTAATCCTTGCTTCCGTGACTTGTCGGCCAGGCGTATACAGGTGTTTATAGTTTGTTCGATATCATGCACATTGCTGCGAAAGGCATTGATAGTGTTACCCAAAGCTGCAAAAAAAACTTTGGGCCTGTAGCTCATCATAACAGCGCCAATTGTACCTATTAGCACAATCGCAATAGAGGCAAAATTCACATATGACAATATTGGTTCACCACCGCTAACAATACCTGTGATGATGGCTATAACAATTAACAAAATACCAATTACTGAACCTTTATCCATTTACTGTACCTTTATCCATTTTTATTTTCCTTGACTCAAATTTGACGACAATATTCGTGTTTTCGCCTTGCCTTGCAAGATTGAAATTTCAACTCTTCTATTGATGGCTCGATTCTGTGAATTATCGTTGTCTACTAATGGTTGGGCATCAGCCATCCCTACGATATGGATGGTTTTAAGTGAGGATTTGCGTTTCAGCGCCCGCGCAACTGCAATTGCCCGAGTCGCAGATAATGCTAGGTTATCCTTAAACAACTCATTTCTAAGTGCCCTATTGTCTGTGTGGCCGGTTACTGAAATTTGTCCTGGCATGTCGGCTAGTATGTTGGCAATAGCATCTAGTGTTGGTATCAATTGAGGTTGTAAGAATCCACTTCCTGAAGCAAAGGTTCCCTTCTCAGAAATTCGGATCACTAACTGTTGACCTTGATTATCCAACTCAAATTTACCTTGGGCAATATGCTTTTCTAACAGAATTTCCAGTCGTCGCTGAACAGCATCAAATTTATGTTTTCTGGCATCTTCATGCTGTCCCGATGGCTGTTTTTTTGTATCTGAAAATTCTGGATTAACTGCCAAATTTTGCGCCTCGGTTTTAGTGGTGATTTGTTTTACTTCATCCAATAATGTTGGTGTTGGTATACCGGCACTGAAGTTTTGGGCAATAACACTGGTACCCATTGGTATCTGTTGCAGTACTATTTTACTTTGCACCCCAAAGGCGGTTTTCATCGAACCTGCAATTTGCTTAAACTTCACCACATCTAGCTCAGAAAACGACAGCAAAAGTACAAAAAAGCACATTAATAAGGACATGAGGTCAGCAAAAGTTGCCAGCCAGCCTTGATTGTCTTCTGACTTTTCTGTCTCACTAACCAGCTCATCACTATTGAAGGTTTGACTCATATACTCTGACCTATTTACCCAAGTACTGATTATTCTGTTTATGTTTTTTGTTGACTAAAAAGCTTATTGGTAACAACAAATAAAAAATATTTAACAGTATAAAAACCAGAACTGGCCCAACTTGGGTTGGTACTGGTTCGGCTATTTGATTTAATTGTCCAACTGTTAAAAATTGCAAGATGACAGGTGTCGTTTCGCCCATATTGGATAACCAAGCTAACAAACAGAAAATCACAGGATGTATTATAACTGCTATACCAAGTATGCTCAGATTTAAGGAACTATCCGATTTAACGCGATTGGAAATACTTGAAATAAAGATGACTACAAACTGTCTTAGATACCATCTCTTAGCTACCTTTAGGTCAGTTTCCGACCTGTCATTAAAGGCTTCTTCTAGGTCACCTATAATGTTTTTAGCCGTTCGGTTGGTCAAGGCCAACTTCAATAATCCATTTCCCAAACGAACAAACCAGTAGTTGTGAGCATTTGAATTAACTTTGTTCATTTACAATTCTCCCATGCAGCATATAGATACACCACTCCACAGATTGTCCATTGCGTCTCTAGATCGTTTTAATGCCGCTTGACCCTTTATTGAGACTGTAAAATAGCGTTTTGCACGACCACCACACGCTGCGGTAGATACACCAAGGGCAGATGACACCAGGGATTTTTGCTCAAGTCTTTCTAAAGTTGAATACAAGGCCCCTATCGCCACATCACGATTTATTTGTTCGTGCAATAATTGGCGAATAAGCGCACCGTAGGTATTTTCACCCAAGTGCTGTAAGGCCAGTAATACAACTTGTTAAAATTCACCGAGAAACTTTTCTTTATCTGGCATTGTGACCGAGTCTT
>Ga0307492_10000915_pt1 | contig 12392 bp, 6 predicted proteins | sample SI3LmetaG_FD_202365 | JGI IMG/M metagenome (GOLD analysis project Ga0307492, IMG submission 202365) | Sea-ice brine microbial communities from Beaufort Sea near Barrow, Alaska, United States - SI3L | ecosystem: Environmental > Aquatic > Marine > Coastal | place: USA: Alaska | collected 2017-05-06
TCAAGACCTGTTAATACATCTGCTGGATGATTTTTGAGCTAATAGACCAGAGTTCTCATAATGCCAAAATAAAAAGCATGGCGTTTAATTTCTTACAAAATTGATCACCGCCGTGATCGATTATAGTGGCACATCCTTGTACCGTATAAAAGTTTATATTAATCAGATCCTACTTAACTTTCGTCATTACTCTTTTTAAGACTTAACTTTTTTAAAGGCTCTTTACCGGTCGAATCGCTGGCACCGGTGTCCTTCATTATCTTCCTTTTTGGCTTTCCTTTATCCTTGGCGTCACGATGTCTAATTTTTTCGCGCGGTTTATCTTCAACCTTCGCTGGTCTCTTGTCGCGTTTTTTACCAGTTGATTCTGGCTTGCTATTTCCACTTTGATCTCGGTCTCGACTTTGATCGCGATCTCTGCTCTGAGTTCTATCTCGACTCTGACCCCGGTCTCTACCTGCGCCAGCGTCAGCTATCTGCGCGATATCTTCTTTGCTGGCGATTGAAATATCGAGTGGATAAGTGCCGATACGAACGCGTTTTAAGCTTTCAAATAACTCTTCAGGCATGCCATCAGGCATGTCGACTAAACTATGGCCTTCGAAAATTTTGATTCGACCGATATTCTTGCTGTCGATATTGGCTTCGTTGGCAATAGCGCCAACAATATTACCAGGCATAATTTTATGCTCGTGCCCGACTTCAAGGCGATAGGTTTTCATACCTTCTTCTGGCCCTGCACTGGCATCACGTCTTGGTGAGCGTTCTTTGCGGGGTGGGCGGTCATCCCTATCTCTGCCACGACTGCCGCGGTCTTCACCTTTTTTCCAGTCGTTGTCGGCTTGTCTATTAGGTTTGTTTTGTAATAGAAAGGGCGTATCACCCTGCAACATTTGCGCTAATGCACCTGCTATCTCTAATGGTGTGGCTTCGCTTTCAATTTGATATTGCTCGACCATTTGATAAAACATTTTTGATTTATCGCTTGCGATGGCATCAGTAATACGCTGTTTGAATCTTTCGATGCGCTTATCATTAATGAGCTCTGTCGATGGCAACTCCATCATTTCGATTTCTTTTCGCGTGGCCTTTTCGATTGCGCCTAACAAACGTCTTTCGCGTGGTGCAACAAATAAAATCGCATCACCTGAACGACCTGCACGACCGGTTCGGCCAATGCGGTGGATATAGGCTTCAGCATCGTAAGGAATATCATAGTTAATGACATGACTAATTCTTTCCACGTCAAGACCACGAGCAGCAACATCGGTAGCAACCAAAATATCAAGTTTGCCTTTTTTCAAGTTGTCGATGGCGCGTTCGCGCTGGTTTTGCGGGATGTCACCATTGAGTGGCGTCGAGGCATAACCGCGCGCTTCAAGTTTCTCGGACAATTCAACGGTTGCAGTTTTGGTGCGGACGAAAACAATCATCGCATCGAATTTTTCGGCTTCGAGTATTCGAGTCAGCGCATCGAGTTTGTGGATGCCGCTAACAGGCCAGAATCGTTGACGAATCGTATCAGCGGTGGCCGTCTTTAACTTGATCGTTACTTCGACTGGATTGTTTAGGTGGCTATTCGCTATGCGTCGTATTTGGGTTGGCATGGTGGCCGAGAATAAAGCGATTTGACGCGTACTTGGTGTTTGCTCTAGCACCCATTCGACATCGTCGATGAAACCCATGCGTAGCATTTCGTCGGCCTCGTCGAGTACCAAGGCCTTAAGGTTATTTAATTTAAGGTTGCCTCGGCGCATGTGGTCCATTACTCGACCAGGTGTGCCAACAACAACATGTACGCCACGCTCTAGAGCGCGAATTTGAGTACGGAATTCCTGTCCACCATAAACCGGCAATACATGAAAGCCTTTCATATGCTTAGCATATTTCTGAAAAGCTTCGGCGACTTGCAGGGCAAGCTCTCGAGTGGGCGCTAATACAAGCACTTGCGGATCTTTTTGCTTGAGATCAAGGTTAGTTAATATGGGCAGTGCAAAAGCAGCGGTCTTTCCGGTGCCCGTTTGCGCTTGACCTACCACGTCTCGACCATCGAGTAACAATGGAATGGTTTGCGCTTGAATCGGGGATGGGGTTTCGTACCCAACCTCGTCCAGAACTTTGAAAATAGCTTGAGATAGCGCCAGTTGATCGAACGCAGTTACCTTATCGGTGGTCATGAGTAGAGCCTGAGAAAATATAGATTGCCTGGAACGCGTAAGCTTGATGAGCTAAGGCCAGAAAGGGAGCGCATTGTACAGGTTTAAATGTCTGCTTGCATCATAAATCAGTGTGCTAATCAACCACTTATCGGCTTAATCGGTGTAATTGGCACGAATAATCGTGATCTCGGCCGAAACTATCTTTTTTGTCACGGGTCTATACTTGTTTTTAATTTTCTATGTTCTACTCGTAATCATCCTTTGGGTCATCACCATGCTGCGCTTCAATCACAACTTTTCGCTGTTATTAGCGGTATTTGCATTATCGTTGTCGAGCCTTGTATCGGCCGCACCCGCGTCAGAATTGTGGGACAAATGGGTTACGCATGACGCTGATTCGAACCTGATCATAGACCATGGCGAATGGGATGATCTAACCGCTCGCTTCGTTAAGCCAGCTAAGGATGGCTTTAATCGATTTGCCTATTCGAAGTTTCAAATAGCCGACAAGGGGCAGTTACGAGCTTATATTTCGGACTTATCGAAAACGCCAATCAGTCAATATGACCGTGGCCAGCAAATGGCATTCTGGATCAATCTATATAACGCCGTTACAATTAAAGTGATGCTAGATAATTATCCAGTCGATAGCATTCGGGATATTAAATCTGGTTTTTTTAACCCCGGCCCTTGGGATAAAAAGCTCGTTAAAGTTGAAGGCGAAGAAATAACCCTAAATGATATCGAGCATCGAATATTAAGGCCTATTTGGCCAGACCCTCGGATTCACTACGCCGTTAACTGTGCATCCATTGGTTGTCCCAATCTACAGTCTCGTGCATTTACTGCAGAGAATACCGAAGTCATGTTAGAGGCATCTGCGGTTGAGTTTATTAACCATCCTCGTGCAGCTCAGGTGAAAAACGGCAAGCTTCTCGTATCGAGTATTTACAAGTGGTACAAGGTTGATTTTGGCGGTACTGATGCGGGCGTCATCGACCACCTTCGCCAATATGCAAAGCCTCGACTTACCGACCAGCTAGGTGATATAGAGTCGATTGATGATGACCATTATAACTGGAGCGTTAACAGTCTTAACCCACCAGTATAAGAAATTCCACGACTGAATCAGCATCCTGATATGATCCAGTCATAATTTCACATCGGTCTCCCAGCTATGTCAGTTCGTTATACCTATGACTCCCTAATACAGTTTTCTACTGAATTATTTATAGCCGTAGGTTTACCTCATGACCGGGCAAGGATGATGGCATCAGTTTTCGTAGAGGCCGATTTACTGGGTTTTACAACTCACGGCATGAACCGAATTTCGAGCAACCTAGATTGGCTGCAAAAGGGCAAATCACGAATTAGCGGCGAACCTGAAGTAATTGTTGATCGCGGTAATCTGTTCAATTGGGATGCCAAATTCCTGCCTGGTCCCTGGGTGGTGTCGCAAGCGATTGACCAATGCATCGAGCGTGTTGCGACACGTGGTATCGTCACTGCTACGATACGTAAAAGCCAACATATCGCTTGTTTGGGTGCCTATTGCCCAAAAATCGTCGAGGCCGGTTATGTTGCTCTGATTACCTGTTCGACACCTAACGAGCATTCTGTTTGCGCACATGGCGGTATTGATCCTGTTTTTTCAGCTAACCCCATTGCTTTTGTTGCCCCTGCAGATGACTATCCCATTTTGTTCGACATTAGTATGTGTATTACTGCGGGTGGTTATGTGAATCGTGCTCACCGAGCGGGGGAAAGCATGCCAGGCCAATATCTGAAAGATAATCAGGGACAGATCACCGATGACCCTGCAACATTTTTCGCCGATCCGCCAGGTAGTATTCTACCCATCGGTGGCATTTCACATGGTTATAAAGGTTATGCGCTAACGATGTTAACCGAACTATTAAGCATGGCTTTAGGTGGTTATGGTCGCGCTAATGACAGTAGCGATGATGGCGAGGCCAATTCGGTATTCATCCAGATCATTGATCCCCAAGCTTTTGGTTCCTTGCAGGCATTTAAACAACAGACCAACGCCATTAAATTGCTCTGTGAAAATAGCCGCAGTATCGAGGGAGAGCCCTCAGTTCGAGTACCCGGCCAACGTGCCTGGCACAGTAGGCAGCAGCAACTTAAAAACGGAGTCGAGCTCTACCCAACCATCATGCAGGACCTTGCAATTTGGGCTGACCGATTAAACATAAAACTACCTTCGCCCATTATCTCGGTTTGAAGGTGCTAATGCGACATGATCACGGGTACAACCATAATCGATAATAAAGTGCGTGTAACACCGCCAAAAATCTTCTGCTGCAAATTAGGTGTGCCATAACCACCCATCACTAAAACATCAATACCATTATCTGAAATTTCATTAAGAATAATCGTCGGCACATCGAGGTCATCCATTTGATGCCGCTTGATTTTAGTGTTGACGCCGTGCCTTGCTAAATGCTCACTCAGGTCATCAACCAGTAACTCTCCTTTCGCTGTTTTCTTTGTACCTTCAATCACTAAAATAACAACCTCATCTAGGCCTGCCAATAGGGGAAGCGCATCATGTACGGTGCGAGATACTGACGGCGAACCATCCCAGGCGATCATTGCTCGCTGGCACGGAATGCGGTGTGCTCCAATGTATGGCATAAAAAATATGGGCCGGCCGCTGAGTAATAGCACCTGCTCAGACACAACCTCAATAAGTGCCGCACTTTCTACCGTTGGATTTGCCTGGGGCAAAATAACTAAATCAAAATTTCGCGCAAACTGAGCCATTTTGCGTGCTGCCACTTTTGAATTTCCGTTGATGACCTTTGATTTAACCACCAGGCCTTCTGCTTCGGCAGCAGCATTAAAGTTCTTAATTCGACTGGTCGCTGCATTCTCACTTATGGTCTCATTCATTGCCTTAGCATGCTTCGGTTTAAGTGCCAACAAGGTGACGCCTGTAATCTGAGCGTTATGAGCTTTAGCCAAATCGAACGCTGTTTTGATGCGTTCGGCATTCGAATTTCCATCATCAATATAAACTAAGATATCTCGATATAGCATTTTTCTGAACCTTAAAAGTCTGTCAATCCAGGCATTATGATCAACGTTATTAACAACCAATTGAGGTAAGTCAAATAGGTCGGTATTAATCGAAATGATGGCTCCCCGCAATGAGTTCAATTACTAGAGTTGGGGAAAAGTGGAAAAATAATTATTGTATATATATAAAGATATGTTTATATTTACATATCTATCAGATAAAAACATTATAACGAATGCAAAACTCATTATCGAAGGCACTGGCTCAGCGAATCCTTGTTCTCGACGGTGCGATGGGCACCATGATTCAGTCCCATCAACTGGAAGAAGTTGACTATCGGGGTGAACGCTTTGCCGAGTGGCCCGTGGATTTACGCGGTAATAACGACCTTTTGTCACTGACCCAACCACAAATCATCGAAGGTATCCACGAAGCCTATCTGGCAGCAGGAGCCGATATCATTGAAACCAACAGCTTTAATACGACCAGCATCGCGATGGCCGACTATGCAATGGAATCATTAGTCACTGAGCTAAATCAGGCCTCGGCCAAACTCGCGCGTGACGCCGCCGATAGATATACCGCGCTAACGCCTGACCAACCCAGGTTTGTCGCTGGCGTGTTAGGTCCGACCAATCGAACCGCTAGCCTCTCCCCCGACGTTGAAGACCCTGCTTACCGTAATGTGATATTCGACCAGCTAGTCGAGACTTATTGCGAAGCCACGCAGGCATTGATCGCTGGTGGTGTCGACTTACTGATGATCGAGACCGTTTTTGACACGTTGAACGCCAAGGCGGCTATTTTTGCGGTAGAGCACGTCTTTGAGACACGACAAATACGCCTGCCATTAATGATCTCTGGCACTATTACCGACGCTTCTGGCAGAACCTTGTCAGGACAAACTACCGAGGCTTTCTGGAATTCGGTATGCCACGCGAAACCTATTTCGATTGGGCTGAACTGTGCGCTTGGCCCACAGGAATTACGTCAATACATCGAAGAGCTTTCGCGTATTGCCGACACCAACGTATCGGTACACGCCAACGCCGGATTACCCAATGCCTTTGGTGGATACGACGAAACAGCTGATAGCATGGCGAAACATGCGGCAGATTGGGCATCGAACGGTCTGATCAACATCGTCGGTGGTTGTTGCGGCACGACTCAGGACCATATAGCCGCTATTCGCAAAGCAGTCGACGGGCTACCGCCACGTCAAATACCGAACATTAAACCGGCCTGTCGGCTAGCGGGCCTTGAACCTTGCACTATCGACGCTGAATCTTTGTTTGTGAATGTCGGCGAGCGCACCAATGTCACCGGGTCAGCCGTATTCAAACGACTCATAGTTGAAGAAAATTATGAAGCCGCGCTTGGTGTTGCAAGGCAACAAGTCGAGAATGGCGCGCAGATTATTGACATCAATATGGATGAAGGTTTACTCGATTCGGTTGCAGTGATGCGGCGTTTTCTTAACCTTATTGCCGGTGAGCCTGATATTTCAAAAGTACCTATCATGATCGATTCATCGCGTTGGGATGTGATTGAAGCCGGACTGAAATGTGTACAAGGCAAATGTGTTGTGAACTCAATTAGTATGAAGGCTGGCGAAGCTGAATTTGTTCATCATGCCAAATTATGTCTGCGTTACGGCGCGGCAGTCGTGGTGATGGCATTCGACGAAGATGGTCAAGCTGATTCAGTTGATCGCAAAGTCGAAATCTGTAGCCGTGCATACGATATCCTCGTCAACCAACTGGGATTCAAGCCTGAGGATGTCATTTTTGACCCCAATATCTTCGCTATCGCCACCGGTATGGAGGAGCACAATAGTTATGGCCTTGCGTTTATCGAAGCCAGTAGAAAAATTAAACAAGATTTGCCTGGTGCGATGATCTCAGGTGGCCTGTCGAATGTATCGTTTTCATTTCGAGGCAACAATCCAGTGCGAGAAGCGATCCATTCAGTCTTTCTTTACCACGCTATTCCGGCGGGTATGACGATGGGCATTGTGAATGCGGGTCAGCTTGCCATCTATGCTGATATCGATCCAGCCTTGCGCGATATCGTTGAAGATGTCGTGCTCAATCGATCAGATGATGCGACCGAACGTCTTCTTGCAATTGCCAGTGATTTTCAAGGAGACGGCAAAAAGGCAGTTGAGGAAAAGCTAGAATGGCGCGATTGGTCAGTCAACAAACGGCTAGAGCATGCACTAGTGCATGGTATTGCCGACTTCGTGATTGACGATACAGCCGAGGCGTTAAAGGCCGCGGCTGGCCTGCCATTAAATTTGATCGAAGGCCCATTGATGGATGGCATGAACATCGTTGGTGATCTATTTGGCGCAGGTCAAATGTTCTTGCCTCAGGTAGTGAAATCGGCCCGTGTCATGAAGAAGGCTGTGGCCTGGTTAGAACCGATCATGGAAGCGCAACAGGCGACAATGAAAAAAGAAACGATCAAGATCGTACTCGCGACAGCAAAAGGCGATGTCCATGATATCGGCAAGAATATTGTAGGCGTGGTCTTGCAATGTAATGGTTTTGAAGTCATCGACCTCGGCGTGATGGTGAATGCTGAAACCATATTCAAGGCCGCGCGCGATCATCATGCCGACATTATCGGTGTATCCGGACTGATTACTCCCTCACTCGAAGAAATGACTCACGTCGCAAAAGAAATGCAACGTCAGGGATTTGAAATACCGCTACTGATTGGTGGTGCTACCACCTCGAAGATGCATACGGCGGTCAAAATTGACCCGCACTATGAGCGCCCTGTAGTTTACGTTTCGGATGCATCGCGCAGTGTCGCAGTGGTAAACAAACTCATGAGCCAAACCAAACGTGAACCTTTTTTACAGGCATTGGAGCAGGAATACGATCACTATCGGGACCGTTTTGCGGCCAAGGTCGAAAAACGACAATTTTTGAGTTTATCTGCCGCACGTGCCAACCGACCCGAATTTAGCTGGTCGAGTTATACAGCCCCGCAACCAGACAAACTGGGCATACAAACACTGATCGATTTTTCACTGGAAACGCTGGCAGAATATATCGACTGGACACCCTTCTTCCACACCTGGCAATTACGTGCAAAATATCCACGTATTCTCGAAGACGAACAATATGGCGAACAGGCAAGGCTTTTATTTGCCGATGCAAAAGCCATGTTACAGGGGTTTATTGAATCGGGAGAAATTAAAGCCAATGCTGTGTTTGGACTTTTCCCTGCGAACAGTGTTGATTATGATGATATAGCGGTTTATACCGATCAGACTCGACAAAAACTACAAACTAAAATCATTGGACTGCGACAGCAAACTGTCCACCCAACCGACAGCGCGAATCTGTGTTTGTCAGACTATGTAGCGCCTCAAGAAACGGGTATCAACGATACTATTGGTGCATTCGCCGTTACCGCGGGCATTGGTCTCGATAAGGTAGTCGAAAAGTTTGAACAGGCGCAAGATGTTTACAACAGCATCATGGCAAAAGCACTGGCCGACCGACTCGCTGAGGCATTCGCCGAATATCTACATGAACAAATTCGCAAGGTTCATTGGGGCTATGCCCAACAAGAATCACTCGATAGTCAGGCCAGAATCAAGGAGCAGTATCGAGGTATTCGTCCTGCACCTGGCTATCCTGCAAACCCCGATCATACTCAAAAAGAGCTCATATGGGACTTACTGCAAGTCGAGAAGCACACGCAAATTAGTCTGACAGAAACACTCGCCATGCTGCCTGCTTCTTCAATAAGCGGCTGGTATTTTTCACATCCTGAATCGCGCTATTTCGGGGTTGGTAAGATTGATCGAGATCAGGTGTTTGACTATGCGAAACGGCAGGGTATTGATGATTGCTCTGCCGAGAAACGCCTGATAGCGAGCATTGGGTATGTTGAATCTGATGGCATCAGTGAAAAGGTGGCGTAAGATGTGGTGAGGCACGAACTGCATCAATGACGCAATGGTATGTGCGTCGGGTTACCCGAAAAGACTGCTAACCCGACCTACATTTTGTTTAAATAGCTGAGTGGTTTTGACTTAATCAAATCAATTTATAAACTATTAAACCTAAAAGAGACAATGTCACGGCCACTTTCGTAGAAACGTATAGCGGTTTATTTTTTCGTTTGAACCTCTTCATCATTGCACTATAGGCCAGTACTCCTTTGCCCATTTTGTTACCGATACCTGAATAACTGGTATCGACATTATCAACTGCGAACAGGCGATTAAAGGTACGACCAAAATGGTAGTAACATTTTTCTATGATTTTCCAATGTAAAGGTCTCGCAACATCAGTCATTAACACAATTCTAACCTTGTCTGAATGGTTGTAGGCTGAATGCATATAGGTCTCGTCAAAAATAATGCTTTCGCCATCTTTCCAGTGATAATTATTACCATCGACGATTAATCCCGACTGGTCAGAATTTGGCGTAATCAGGCCAAGAGAATACCTAAATGTAAATGCAAAGGGGTCATGATGTTTTTTCAATTCTTTGCCTGGCATCAATGCTGCAAACAAGGCCATATTCATCGAAGGGATTTGATCAATCAAAGCCATCGTTTTAGGGGCGAGTTCATAAGCAGACGGTATTTCATTTTCGAATGATTTGAGATAGAAGCTCTTCCATCGCCCATTCTTGTAAAAACTACTGCCCGGCAAGTCGTCGCCGACACCAATCAGACCTTCATCATAAAGTTTTTGGGCTTCTTCACGAATAACTTCCCATTCGTCTTCCAACAGTTGCAATTCTGGAAAATATTTACGATCTGTAAAGGGTTGAATAGGCGCTTTCGATAATAGATAGGCGGGGATATTAAAAAGGACCATAAAGGTTGAAAAATCGCTGAGCTGGCGTACCAGGCTAAATTTATCATTATTTCGAAATCGTATAAAAATAATGGATAATATGTAAATGGCGATGGCGCTAAATACGATAAGCATGAAAAATACCTTTTATGCGACTCTCCGATTTTGGCATTCCGGAGAAATGTAATGATGTTTCAGAGATTTAGGCCTAATTTTATAACTGCAGTCTAAAAAAAGATACATTCCTGTTTGACTCAATGATCATATGGGATCACAGATACTTTACCTTTGAGTATCCACGGATCTACAGGAAAATTCAAGTAAGTCCCGTAAGCACTAGGAGTCTTTCCGGCATCGCCAAAAAACGAACGGCCTAAATGCATTTAATCCATAATAAGGAGCCTTCGATCATAGAAATTTGACTATAATAATTAGCACTATGCTGCTAAATTTATATCTGATGTCCTACTCTTTATTTGACCCCCTACCGATTATTCCAGTCAACCTGATCTCAGGTTTCCGCTTATAATGAGCGCTTACCTTCCGGCCTGGTTAGGCCTAATAATCAGCACTTCGCTTTTGATAATACTTGTCATTGGCTACTTTCAGTTTCACCGAGTATTGCGTAAAAAAACTCAGAGTGAAGAGCGATTACAGGGTATGTTCGACTCCACTGATGGTATTTTGTGGGAAGCCGATGCAAACACCTTTGTATTTACCTATATTAGCCCTTCTGCGGAACGATTACTGGGGTACTCAACTGATGAGTGGTTACAACCGGGTTTTTGGGTAGATCATATTCACCCCGATAATCGAAATTGGGCCGTTGAGTATGGCCAGCAACAAACCCAGTGCGGGCTAGCACACGATTTCGATTACAAGTTCATTTGTAAAGATGGCAGCACAATATGGCTGAGGGACATTGTCTCTGTCATTAAAGAGGAGGGTAAGCCGCGCTGGTTACGCGGATTAATGATCGACATCAGTGCGCAAAAGCTACTGGAACAAAAGCTCATCAAGCAACGAGAGGCAATACTAGACGTGATTGCTCTTTCCCCCGTCCCTTGTGCGCTCTGTGACGTCGACCGAACTCTTACCTATGTTAATCAAGCTTTCACTCAAACGCTTGGATACATGCTAGAAGATGTTTCGACGTTAGAAAAATGGCAAGAAACTGTCTATCCTGACCCTGAATACCGAACATGGGTCGAGAAAAACTGGCAAAAAAATGACACCAAAAATCAACTGGGTGAACCAATATTAGAGCCGCTTGAGTTAACATTGCGGTGTAAGAACGGTGATGATATCCATCTGATTATTAACGCGCAGCCATTTATTGAAGGCGACATCAAGGAACGGCTTGTTATATTTCATGATGTCACACGGCGCAAAAAAGCCGAAGACGAGCTGGCTTTTAAAAACATGTTGCTAGCCGCTCAGTTGGAAGCCTCTCCTGACGCACTTCAATTAATCGATGACCAGAAAAGGATAATCTCTACCAATCAGCGCTATCAAGATCTGTGGGGCCTATCAAAATCAGAGGTTCAACCAGGTACTGATGGTAGGGTTCAACGCAAGGTTAAAGAAAAACTAGTCAAAATAGATTCGTTTGTCGAACGTCTCGATGACCTTTACCAGAACACTGAAAAAACCTACATTGATGAGATTGAATTCAAAGATGGTCGTTTTTTCGAGCGTTACTCGGCGCCTTTGCTCGGTGCTGAAGGACACTATTACGGTCGATTTTGGAGCCTTCGGGAAACTACTGAAAGAAAACAAACCGAATCGATGATATGGACACAGGCCAATTTTGATCAACTAACCAAATTGCCTAATCGCCGAATGTTACACACCCAATTAGAGTTAGAAATCAAAAAGGCAGCGCGCAATAAGCTATCGATCAGCATCCTGTGTCTTGATCTCGATCACTTTAAAGAAGTAAACGATACCCTTGGACACTCGATGGGAGATACGCTGCTCAAATCAGCATCACAACGCTTGCTCGATTGTGTTCGTGAAACAGATATCGTTGGGCGGCTAGGTGGAGATGAGTTTATCGTCGCATTGTGTGATCAGGCGTCCAGTAACGACGTTGAAACAGTGGCCACCAAAATATTACGTGCTTTTGAAGAGCCTTTCGTCTTGGGGCAGGAAATTGCCCATATCTCTACCAGTATTGGCATCACCACATTCCCACAGGATGGCACTAATTTTGACGAGCTGTTAAAGAATGCCGACCAGGCAATGTATGCCGCCAAAAGTGCGGGACGAAGCAACTTTCACTTTTTTACCGAGACAATGCAAACTAAAGCGATTGATCGGATGCGAATGCTCAGCGATTTGCGCTCAGCTTTAACCAAT
>Ga0307492_10000916_pt1 | contig 12377 bp, 9 predicted proteins | sample SI3LmetaG_FD_202365 | JGI IMG/M metagenome (GOLD analysis project Ga0307492, IMG submission 202365) | Sea-ice brine microbial communities from Beaufort Sea near Barrow, Alaska, United States - SI3L | ecosystem: Environmental > Aquatic > Marine > Coastal | place: USA: Alaska | collected 2017-05-06
CTCCTTATCTACTTTCGCTCTTGGTGATTTGACTTCCTGTACCCCAACGCCTAATTCGATAGCCTGGGTATATAATTGAGTATCTCGTAAGCTTGAAATAAACGGAATATTTAGACTGAACAGGAAGCGTTCTAGTGAGTGGTACATAATGGTGTTTTTGCGAACCCTATTTGCAACAACTGCTAGCCGAATCATCTTTTTCCGCGCTTTACCCGTAGTGAGCAACTCTTTTATAAAGTGGGCAGTGGCATGAATATCGATAGGCGATGGCAAAACGGGAATAAGAACTGAGTCGTTGGTTTGAAACAGAGCAGCCAATTCCGCAATATCGACACCCGCAGGTGTATCAATAATAGCAACATCAGTCTCCGGTGGCACACGTAACTGCCAAGATCGGGTCAGGCGATGATCATGGTTTTTAGAGGCATCGACACCGTGTATGAGATTCAAATTATCAGGGCGCCTGTTGATCCAGGCTAATGATGAGCCTTGATTATCATGATCGAACAATCGAACATTGAGGCCACGTTGAGCGTAATATGAGGCTATATTGGTGGTGATAGTTGTTTTTCCACAACCGCCTTTGGCGTTGGTCACCAGAATTCTTTGAGTAGTCATGAATCAGAGTCTAGGTTAAATCTGAGAAAGTTTCACTTTATTTAAACTTCACCACCAAAAACATTCGATTTATCAAAAAGCTAGCGCTTCTTCTTAATGTGTTTTACCTGCACATGCTTAGGCGTACTTTTTGATGTGCCTTTTGACGTGCTTTTCGATTCATCCTGTTTATTTTTAGAAACATATTTCTTAAATTTAGGTTTATTACTCGATGGCTTCGCTTTTTCCGCAAAGGGGTTTTTACCCGATTTCAGCTGTATTTGAACGGGTGTTCCTTTCAGCTTTAATTTAGTGATAAAAAATGTCATCAAATAACGCTGATAAGCATCTTGCAAATGTTCTGTCTGGTTACCGTGTATTACGATAATGGGTGGATTTCTGCCGCCTTGGTGAGCATAGCGCAACTTGATTCGTCTACCGTTTCGCAGCGGTGGGTTGTGCTTAAAGACAGCCTCTTCTAACAAATCGGTTAGGTAGCGCGTATTAAACTCTTTAAAAGCAGATGCGTGAGCCTGATCGATAGCAGCCATCATTTCACCAACACCGGTGCCGTGTAAGGCCGAGATATAGTGTTGAGCTGCAAATGAGACAAACGACAATCGGCGCTGTAACGTTGTCTTATTGTAATCACGCTGCTCTGCCTCAAGACCATCCCATTTGTTCACGGCAATCACCAAAGCTCTACCGCTATTCAAAACAAAGCCCAACAAGGACATGTCCTGATCGGTTAGACCATCCCGTGCGTCGATCACAAGAACAACAACTTGAGCCTTTTCAATGGCCTCTAATGCTTTAATAGCACTAAACTTTTCAACTTTTTCGTGTACTTTGCCACGCTTTCGAACACCAGCCGTATCAATTAAAGTGTAATGCTTGCCATGGCGTTCGAAGGGTACTGATATAGTGTCACGCGTGGTACCAGGTTGGTCAAAAGCAACCACTCGTTCTTCCCCAGCCAACCGATTGATCAGGGTCGATTTACCTACATTAGGTCGCCCAATTACAGCGATAGTAGGTCCATCTGGCTCTACTTCGCCCGATAGCCCGTCTGAATAGGCCGATAAAATTTGATCCAGTAAAGGATTAATGCCTTTGCGATGCGCAGCAGAGGTCAGGTACACACGATCAAAACCTAGGGCATAAAATTCTGCTTCAGCCTGATCAGGATTAATGCCATCGACTTTGTTAACAACAACACGACTTGGCTTTCCCGACTTTCGTACCAGTTCGGCGATGAATCTATCGCCGCTAATTAAGCCGTCCTGTGCGTCAACCATGAAAATAACTTCATCGGCCTCTTCGAGCGCAACTAGCGTTTGCTTTGCCATCAAGTCATCGAGGTCTTGTTTTTGACCGCTTAAGCCACCCGTGTCAACGATGATGAATTTTTTGCCTTCACGAATGCCGACACCGTACTGACGGTCTCTTGTCAGGCCAGGCTCATTCGCGACTATGGCGTCACGACTACGTGTCAACACATTAAACATGGTTGACTTACCGACATTAGGTCGGCCAATAAGTGCAATTACGGGTATCATTTTTGGATCATTTTAAATGAGCTGAGTATGCCGTCGCTATCCATTGCGAAAATTTTATTATCCCATTGAAACGGCGTTGAGTAGTGACGTTTATAACTCGGACGAAGGCGTCCTATCAATACGCCGTCCGACTGATTGAACCAGTGGATATGTCCATAAAGATCACCCACGATTATTTTACCTTCGAACAATAACGGCGCGGATATTTTACGGGCATGCAATACATCTTGCTTCCATAATGCGCTACCTGTTCTTCGGTCAATTGACCAAAGATGACTCGTATCGCTACTAAGATATAGCGCGTTGTCGTCAATCGCCATTGCATTAAAACTGGAAAATTTACGTGACCATAACTCTTCGCCATCGATTGCCTGGATGGCAGCTAACCTACCCTGATAAGAGCTGACATAGATTACACCATTGCTGAGTCTAATTTGGCCGTCAACATCAACCAGCCGTTCGATTTCTGTACGGCCTGTCGGCTGACTCACTGCAATTTCCCAAACAATCTGACCGTTTACTTGATCAAACGCTGCGATTTTTCCGTCGGCAAATCCTGCAATCACCATGTCATTATATAAAATAGGGGCACTATTACCGGTAAGTGATAAAGCTGGCACAAGATGTGACACTGCCCACTGAATACTGCCATCGGCCATTGATAACGATGACAGTCGGCCATCTACGGTGCGAATAAAAAGGCTGTCAGCATTGATAACCGGAGCCGATCGAATTTCGCCTTTTAGTCTTGCTGACCAGCGTAGTTTAAGATCTGAACTGGTTCGCTCATAGACATTCAAATGTCCATTTCGTGAACTGGCAACGATAATTTTTTGATTGCCCGTCAAACCCGTGATCGATTGAATATCGGTCTCATAGTCCCACTTTAACTTGCCACTATTGGCATCGATGCTTTTAATTAAACCATCTATATCAACCGTAAAAATTTCACTCGCTATCTGCAGTGGTTGTCGATTATATGAACCAGCACTAATGCCCGCTCCAGTTTTGATTGTCCAAAGCTGATCGAATCTAAGACCGTTTTTAATGTCAGTTAACGGTGTTGGGGGCTCACTATTGTCTGATGAACCACAAGCAACCAACAGAAAAACTAAACTGACACCCAGCAAAGTACGCATCAAAAAAGTACGCGAGGAATTGAACTTCATTTAACCTGTGCTACCCATTCCCAGGTCATCAATTTTTTGCTGCAAAAATTCAGCATTGGCAGGCCCGGGTTGGCTTTTCTGCGCTTTACGGTAAGCATCGGCAGCTTCAGCTTTATTGCCCTGTCCGGCGTAAAGATCACCTTTTAACTCTTCAATACTGGCACCAAATTGTTCGGGGAAATCAATTGATAAGGTTTTTAATGCCTCGTCAAATTGAGCCATTTGCAGCTGTACTGTTGCCAGGCGCTTACGAGCAACATAAGCCAATGGGCTATCTCCCGCATTACCAATCACTTGTTGCAGATGCTGCTGGGCTTTTTCATAGTCTTCTGCTTCAACCCTTGTTTTTGCCAATGCAAGTCGAGCCATTGTGGCATATTCGCTAGAGTCATATTCATTGAGTATCATGTTAGCCTGCTCGTCGACGACATCATTATTACCCGACTCAATAGCATCGACCATTTGAATGAAGTGACTAGATGCCTGCTCCGCATTGGTTTCCTGATAATCGATCCAGTATCGATAACCCACCAAACTACCGACACCGATCACAATGCCTGCAATGACAGCTCGTCCATTTTCCTTCCACCACTGCTTTAGTTTTTCGACCTGCTCTTCTTCTGTTTCCATTATATTCTCGATTATTTTTTCGTTAATTGTATTGCAGACTTGACTGTTTTAAATAGATTCAAGTCAGACATTTTGATTACTTATAGGTAATGCGTATTTATAGAATTTCACTCAGTTTGTCGGCTAATTCTGTTTGTAACATTTCAATTTGTGGTCGGTCTTCACGAAGAAATTTCACCGCTATCGAACCCGATTCAATTTCTGACTCACCTAATATCAAGGCAACCTTAGCGCCTGATTTATCGGCTTTTTTCATCTGACTTTTAAAACTGCCACCACCGGCATGAACCATTAGTCCAAGATTAGGGTGTCGATCTCGTAAATCCTCAGCTAGTTTCTGCCCGATGCGCGCCGTGTCATCACCCCGCATAGACAGGTAAATGTCACAATGATGCTGCGTATTGGCTTTACCCTGGTCAATTAACATTGAGACTAATCGTTCACAGCCCATAGCAAACCCAGCCGCATGACCTGGTTTTCCACCTAGCTGCTCGACCAATCCGTCATATCGTCCACCGGCACAAACAGTTCCCTGTGAACCCAGCGTATCAGTCACCCACTCGAAAACAGTGTGACAATAATAATCAAGCCCTCTAACCAGCCTTGGATTAACCTCGTATGAGACACCACCATGGTCAAGAATATCCTTCAATTGAGAAAAATGTTCGCTAGATTCCTGACTCAGGCTATCTTGTAACTTTGGTGCATTATTGATCATTGACTGCATATCAGGGTTTTTACTATCTAGCACACGCAGAGGGTTCGTTTCGAGCCGTCTTAAACTATCCTCGTCAAGCGACGATCGATGGTCAGAGAGATACTCAACCAATACGTGACGGAACTTTGTTCGGCACTCATTACTACCTAAAGTATTGATTTGTAATGTAATATTTTCAAGCCCAAGTTGCTTCCAAAAACGAGCAGCGATAAAGATTAATTCAGCTTCGATATCGGCGCCAGCCATCCCAAAAGTTTCAGCACCAAATTGCTGAAATTGACGATAACGCCCTTTCTGGGGTCGCTCGTGCCTGAACATAGGTCCGCAATACCAAAGCCTGAGAAGCTGGTCATTAACGATACCACTTTCTAAAACTGCGCGTACCACACTAGCGGTGTTTTCTGGGCGTAGACTGAGACTATCGCCATTTCGATCATCAAAAGTATACATTTCCTTTTCAACAATATCGGTCGCTTCACCTACTGAACGTTTGAATAACGCTGTTTTTTCAACAATAGGCGTGCGTATTTGGCGGTAGCCATAAGACTCCACTAGTGCTCGGTAATTGTCTTCTAATTGGTTCCAGACAGGCATGTCTGATGGCAGAACATCGTGCATTCCACGTATCACCTGAACTTGATTTCCCACGACTAGTTGGTACCTATTTTTATCCGGGCAGTATTGTCATCAAGGATCCGGCTAGCAATATCGATAGATTCGCTATTAAACGAAATTTCGACACCGTGTCCATTGCCAAAAAATGCATTAAATGGTGCTTGACCTCTAACTTGAACACTCAGATTGGCACGTAACAGGTCATACACTAATCGATGATTGTTGGCATCTTTTATGTCGGCCCAGGTATCTGCATTAACAATAATACTGAGTAGATCAATGCCAGTTGGAGCTGAGCGAGAAATATCAAAGGGTAAACCTGTAGTGGCTTTGATTGCTTCTTCTGTTGTTAACGTATCTGCTACCGCGGTAATGGTATCAGCCGTAACTTCTGGCTCAGGCGTGTTTTCCACAGTTTCAATGACTGTTGTCACGACTGTCTTAGGTGCTTCTTTGGCTACATTCTCTGCCAGAGGGTCCTCTGACGGAATACTGTCGAGCGCATCAGCACTAGATGTCTCCTCTAGCAATGGCAGCGAACCAGTTTCATCGACAACCTCATCTGATTCACCCGAAGCTTCGACTATCTCGGGCTCTGTAACCTGCTCTGTTGTTACACGATCACTCTGTTGATCGGCATCTAGTGATACTGATTCTGTTTGATCTTGAGCTTTATTCCACCACCAGGCTGACAATAACGCAATGAGGACAATAATAACCAGATAGGTCGTCCATTTAACGCGAGCATCCTGGGCTGAAATTTCTGGTGCCATTTGACTGGTAGTGTTGATTGGCGGGTCTTCATTAGAGTAGAACTCGACATAGCGTTGAATCATGTCATCTTCATTGAGCGATACCAGTCGGGCATAGGCGCGCAAGTATCCCTTCACAAATATGGGTGCGGTTATGTCATCGAAGTTGTTTTCTTCAATCGATTCAAGAATGGCAAGACTGAGATGCATACGAGTCGCTACATCTTCGATTGTCAATCCTTGCTCAATTCGAGCCGCCTGCAACTGATCGCCTGGGCCAATATTGATTTGCTTATTGTCTTTTTCTTCAACTATATCTGATTGATTCATGATTTATTGTGATTCTACCCAGGATTTAAGTTCGGCCGAGTTCGGGAAATCCGACTCGAGTTGCTGCCCTAATTCCTCGACATCATTCTCTCCATTCAGTTCAAGTTCTACTCTAATTGCTAACCATAAGCTTCTTGCCGTTGGCCTTTGTGCCAGATGGAATCGATCAACATAGAGTTTGGCGCTGTCATTATTCTCGACTTCAAACTCGAGTTGCGCCATTTCTATGAGCGCGTTTCCAAAGTCACTTTTAGCGGCCAATGCTTTTCTCAGATATGTCTTTGCTTTAACTTTCCCATCAATTCTGAGGAGGCAGCGGGCGGCATTGGTATAAGCATATTCTGGAGTTTTGTACAGTGGATTTTTCAAAGCCTGTAAAAAATATTTTTCTGATTCGGCTTCACTACCATTGAGGCATAAAAACGTACCATAGTTATTAGCTGCATCTGAATCGTTCGGATCGAGTTCAGTCGCTATTTTATAGTGTTTTTGAGCGACGTCTGTTTGCAGCAATCGATTCTGTAGTGTCGCATAGGCGAGATGTGCCGAGGCCGATTCAGGATTCTGATCTAACGCTCTCAATAACTTTTGATTTGCCACCTCAAAGTTATTTTGTGCCATATAACCGTAACCCATCTCCACGTTGATAGCACTTGCTTTTTCATTACGTGTTGGCGGTTCCCCCCCCACTGTGACACAGGCCGTCAGGAAGGGTAATAATAAAATCAACAGCCCTGTTTTAATGTGCATTAGTTAGTCCACCAATGTCTTTCAAGCTGAGCTGATATTTCTGACTACGTCGACTTCGATCTTTAAACTGACCCGCTAATTGCCCACAAGCGGCATCGATATCTTCACCCCTGGCTCGGCGAGTTACTGTAATAATGCCTTTACTGGAAACATATTCACGAAAACGGTCAATAGTTTCTTTATCCGAACATTCATAAATTGCATGAGGGTAAGGATTGAATGGGATCAAATTGAGCTTGCAAGGAATATTACTAATCAGTTTAGCGAGTTCCTGAGCATTTTCCAAACTGTCATTAATGCCTTTCAGCATGACATATTCGAAAGTGATTTTACGGCTCTTATAACCATCAATGTAAGTGTGGCAGGCGGCGAGTAATTGTTTGATTGGATATTTTCGGTTGATTGGAACAATCACATCCCTGATAGCATCATTCGGTGCATGTAACGAGACAGCCAGACTCACATCGGTTACCTCACACATTTTTTCCATAGCAGGCACAACACCAGCGGTACTGATGGTAACCCTGCGCTTGCTAAGTGCATAGGCATAGTCGTCACACATCATGTCAACGGCAGCCATGACGGCGTCAAAATTCATCAGGGGTTCGCCCATACCCATCATGACAACATTAGTAATGCCTTTCTCGTTGCCTTCTTGCAACAAGCTATGGTGCGCCAGGTGCAACTGAGCAATGATTTCTGCGGTGGTTAAATTTCGATTAAAACCCTGTTTAGCGGTAGAGCAAAAAGTACAATTCAGCGTACAGCCAACCTGTGAAGAGATACACAGAGTAGTTCGCATTTTTTCTGGGATAAGCACACATTCAACAGAGTTTTCAGTGCCGTCAACATTTAACAGCCACTTTCGAGTGCCGTCTTTCGACTGCTGAGTAACATCTATGTTTGGCAAAGTGATGCAGGCTTCGAGCTGCAATTTTTCACGCAATGACTTCGACATATCCGTCATCTGCTCAAAATCAGTGATGCCACGCTGATGAACCCATTGCATGAGTTGCTTGGCCCGAAAAGACTTTTCACCAATACCGACAAAATAGGATTCTAATCCCGCGCGATTCAGGTTAAGCAAATTTGTCTTTTCGAAATCGGACATTCGGCCTCAAATAATGAGTAGAAATTAAAGAAGTATTCTCAGGAAGCCATCAGACTTATCTATGTTGTAGCAAGAAGAAGCCTGACTCGGATTATTCAACAATGGTATGAGTTGATTCCGGCAGCCCTCCCTGAAGCGCAACAAACTAGCGAAATAAACTGCAAGCTCGTTTAATGAGACCAATCTGAAGTCTCAAGTAATCGGGGGATTTTACGCACAATTGCTAATAAGTTGAAGCAATTAGACAGTAATTTTTGCTCTGCAGCCTCAGTTTATTGCGAACACTTGTTCAAAACAGCTTGTCCGACCTATTCGCTGCGATATAATCCTTCTTTTTGTCTCTCAGCATGATCGGAAACATTTAGTCATGATTGATATTAATTTGCTGGAAAGCTCATGTTTTTTATTGAAACCCGTGGAAACGAACCTTCATTTCCAAAAAAAGTTAAATTTTCTGGTGCCATATTGGCGCCTATTGCATCATTTGGTGGTATTTACAGCCCAGAAAAGATGCCCAAATTTGACCATAAATTTCTTGAAGGTCTGCTCGATCAATCCTACAAACCTCTGACGCTAGCAATATTGAATTTGTTTGAGGTCGATATTGACCCTAAAACGTTGCGAGAAGCGCTCGACCTGTACGACCAGTTCGATGATTCGACTCATCCAGTTCCTCTAGTGAAAGTCGATGACAATATCTATGTCAGCGAACTATTCCATGGCCCAACACGGGCATTTAAAGATATGGCCTTACAACCGTTTGGCTACATACTGGCGTCGCTCGCCAAACAACGCCAACAACAATATTTGATTCTTGCGGCTACCAGCGGGGATACTGGGCCAGCAGCGCTAGAAACCTTCAAGAATCGCGACAACATACAAGTGGTTTGCCTTTATCCTGAAGGTGGCACATCAGATGTCCAGCGATTACAAATGGTCACTGAGTCGGCACCTAACCTAAAAGTCATCGGCATCAAAGGTAATTTTGATGATGCACAGGCAGCACTTAAATCTTTACTCGCTTCACCGACCTTTAAGCAGCAGCTAGATTCTCTTGACATCTCGCTATCTGCCGCCAACTCGGTTAATTTTGGGCGCATTATTTTCCAGATTATGTACCACATCCATTCCTACCTGGAGCTGGTACGAAAAAACGTTATTAAACTGGGGGACAAAGTCTATATGAATATCCCTAGTGGTAATTTTGGTAATGCACTCGGTGCTTATTACGCACAGAAGATGGGCTTACCAGTAGAGAAAATTATTGTGTCTTCGAATGTTAACAATGTGCTAACTGAGTTGATTAATACCGGTAAATACGATATCTCCGATAAGTCTCTGATAAAAACCACGTCGCCAGCCATGGATATATTGAAATCTTCGAATGTCGAACGGATACTGTTTGATCTGTTCGGTGCGTCACGTACACGTGAACTCATGCAGCAACTGGATGAACATCGTTGTTACCAGCTAGAAAGCAACGAGCTGGAAAAACTCCAACAAATTTTTGTCTCTGACTTTTGCACAGACGAACAAAGTAGCCAGTACATTCAACAGCATTTTGAGAATGGTTATTTAATGGACCCCCATACCGCTACCTGTTTCAAAGCCTACGATAATCCGACACTTAAAGCATTGCCCAGCATTGTCTATTCCACTGCGGAGTGGACCAAATTTTCACCGGTTATCAATCAGGCTATTACTGGAAAGTCGGGTAGCTCTGATAAGGATGCACTTGAATCGATTTCGACTGCAGCCAACATTGGTATCCCAGAAGTTATTCACGCTTTATTCGACAAACCGGTCTGTCACAATATGGTTATCGAAAAACATTTGATAGAAAATGAAATATTGGCTTTTCTGAAAACCTAGTTTCTTTCGACGCCTCATGCCACCTTGGCTGACATCTTTTCAGTCAAGGCCATCACCACCAGGCAACTAATACCAAGCAAAGCGAAACCGCTAACTAACGGTAAAATGGTGCCGTCGTAAGCACTAGAAATAGCCACGCCTAACGCCACCGATATCAGGGTCGATAACGACCCGACAACCGCCGCACCCAGGCCGGCGATTGAACCCAGTGGCTCCATTGCCAGCGCATTCAGGTTACCGAATAAAATACCGATAAAGAAAAATACAACCAGCAGGTAAATCATCACCTGCAGCAACGGCGGGTTGCCAGCGTAATATTGAGCAACAAAGTAAAACGGCACCGATAACACAACAATAGAAACGGTAGCACCCTGCGACAATCGACGCATACCAAAACGCATCACTAGATTGGCATTCACCAAAGAGGCAACACCGAGCGCCACCGCTAACACACCAAAATAAAGTGCAAACTGATCACCCAACGCATACTGAACCTGCAGTATTTGTTGCGAGCTACTCAAATAACCGAGGAAGGCACCGAAGATAATGCCGGAGGCAACGGTATACCCAATAGCCGCAGGGAGGGTGAAGATTTTTTTGATGCCAATCAATATCTGTTCGAACGAAAATTTGATTCTTTTATCAACGGTCAGTGTTTCAGGTTGACGACAGTTAAACCAGACCAACGCTATAACGCTCAAAACTAAAAACAGTAAAAAGATACCGCGCCAATCAGAGAATATAAGGATGACCTGCCCCACTGCGGGAGCGATTACAGGTACGAGTATGAAAATTGTCATTACAAATGACATCACCCTCGCCATTTCGCGACCTTCATACCGGTCTCTTACCAATGCTATCGATACCACTCGGGGCCCAGCTGCCCCCAACCCTTGCAGAAACCGACCAATTAACATGGTGGTAAAAGAGGTCGCGAATAATGACACAAGGCAACCAACGATGAAGGTTGCGAAACCAAGGTTGATGGCTTTTTTTCGTCCGACTGAATCCGACATTGGACCGAAGATCATTTGCCCCACAGCCATACCTGCAAACAAAATAGAAATCACATACTGGCTATCATTTACTTGAGTGACACCCAAATCAGACGCAATCTCGGGCAGTGCAGGCAGCATGGTATCGATTGAGAGTGCCACCATCGAAATAATCAATGCCATGAGAACGACGAATTCGAAAAATTTGGGCTGTTTGGTGACAGGGAAGAACGGCACTTATATTTCCTTTAGTGGGGCAAAAATCTAACGCGCATGATACAGCGAAGCTATGCTATTTGATCGCAATAAATGGCGATGTTAATAGTCATATCAATAAAACTTGTGGCCCACTACAATTCAACTTCAATTTCTCCATTAGCTGAACATGAGCCAAACCTTAATCACTAATTTACGGTTACGATTCAATGTCAATCGAGCACAAAATATCGGTGTTTTGATGACGCTGGGCGGCATTGTCCTTTTCTCCGGTAAGGCTATATTGATCAAACTAGCTTATGCTTATGACATTAGCACCGTCGAATTAATGACCTTGCGAATGGGCTTCGCCTTGCCATTTTATTTGGTGATCGGCTACTTCAGTTGGATCAAAAGTACGAGTCGGATCTCTATCGACAGTCGCCAATACTTGGGCATTGCCATTGTCGGCATTTTCGGATTTTACATTGCCAGTTATCTGGACTTGCAATCCTTACGTTATATATCGGTCAATCTCGAACGAATGGTATTATTCACCTATCCTGCATTTACCTTGATATTGACGGCTTTGCTCTATCGTAAACCACTTATTCGAAAAGAGGTCTTCGCTCTGACTGTGGCTTATCTTGGTATTTCAGTCATTATGTTGCATGACAGTCTAACCATCGCCGATACTCAGTCACTTTTAACAGGCGGGCTCTATGTGCTGGCCGCCGCATTCTTTTTTGCCCTCTTTTTAATAGGTAGCCAACACTACACTCGACAAGTCGGTAGCGCTGCCTTCACGACGATCGCAATGATCGCCGCGAGTATCGTGATGCTGGTTAACTTTTTACTCACCCATCAGTTTGTCGATCTGATATTTCCACCTCGACTTTATATGATCACGATCACCATGGCGGTGCTGACCACTGTGATCCCATCTTACTTAATATCGAGTGGAATAAAGCGTATTGGTGCCAGCACTGCCAGCATTCTGGGGGCGGCTGGCCCTATCACTACGGCTATATTGGCTATGATTGTTTTGGATGAAGTTTTTACTCTATACCATGCGCTGGGCATG
>Ga0307492_10000917_pt1 | contig 12359 bp, 12 predicted proteins | sample SI3LmetaG_FD_202365 | JGI IMG/M metagenome (GOLD analysis project Ga0307492, IMG submission 202365) | Sea-ice brine microbial communities from Beaufort Sea near Barrow, Alaska, United States - SI3L | ecosystem: Environmental > Aquatic > Marine > Coastal | place: USA: Alaska | collected 2017-05-06
ATTCAATGCTGGCTTTTGCAGTCGCAACGCTACGATCAATCTTACGCATTAAGCCTTGCAATACATTTCCTGGGCCAACTTCTATAAATTCTGTAGCACCATCTTTAATCATATTTTGCATACTCTGAGTCCATTTTACGGGAGCTGTAAGTTGAAACATTAAATTCTCTTGTATTTTTTTGGGATCTGTTACGGCAAACGTAGAAACGTTTTGGTAAATAGGACAGGCAGGTGCAGTAAAAGTAGTTGCTTCTATTGCAGCCGCTAATTCTTCTCTGGCAGGTTCCATCATTGGGCTATGAAACGCACCACCTACTGGTAACAACAAGGCTCTTTTAGCTCCTGCGGCTTTTAATGCTTCACAAGCGCTGTTGACTGCTTCAATCTCTCCACTGATTACTAATTGTCCAGGGCAGTTATAGTTGGCTGCTACCACGATACCTTCTTGGTCTGCACAGATGGCTTCTACTAGATGGTCTTCTAATCCTAACACTGCAGCCATGGTGGATGGTGCAGCTTCACATGCTTTTTGCATAGCAAGCGCACGTTTGTAAACTAATTGTAATCCATCTGTAAATGCTAAAGTTCTATTAGCCACTAGTGCAGAGATTTCTCCTAAAGAATGTCCTGCAACCATATCTGGGTTAAAGGCAGTTCCCATTACTTCTGCAAGAATGGTAGAATGCAAGAATATAGCTGGTTGTGTAACTTTAGTTTCCTTTAGCTCGTCTGCTGTCCCTTCAAACATCACTTTTGTAATGTCAAATCCTAGGGTTTCATTTGCAGCTTGAAACAAGTCTCTTGCCTTGGGAGATGCCTCGTATAAGTCTTGACCCATTCCTGTAAATTGGGCGCCTTGTCCTGGAAATATGTATGCTTTCATTATTGGTTGGTTTATGTATGTTCTTGCGAATGTACTTTTATTTTCTCACCCACGTTTCGTAGGTAAAAGCAACGTCGTGTTTATCGTCTTTCTCGTGTCTCTCTTCTGAAATTCTCTCCCATCGAGCGCTATCTATTTTTGGAAAATAGGTGTCTGCGTCAAAGGTGCTATGCACACGTGTGAGTTCAATTTTATCTGCGACTTCTAGTCCCAGATTGTAGATCTCGCCACCACCTATGATAAAGGGTTGTTCGTCGTGCATTGCCTTTAGCAGCGCCGCATCCATAGAGGTAACCACAAGAACATCGTGCAGGCGGCCCTCTGGAATAACCGGAGTATATTCTTTATTGCGCGTAATAATAATGTGCAGTCTATTAGGTAAAGGTTTTGGGAAAGACTCAAAAGTTTTGCGTCCCATAATAATAGGATGCCCTGTAGTCAGTTTTTTAAACCTCTTAAAATCATCTGGCAAGTGCCAGACTAAATCATTGTCCTTGCCAAGTTCGTTTTTCTCGCCAGCGGCGGCAATTAGTGTTATCATTTTTACTCTGGAAGTTGATTCGGGTTGTTTTTTTTTACGTCAGGAAGTTCTGTTTTGGCTGAAGCAGTCATGCTTTTTAAAGCTTCTTGTTCTTTAGCAATTTTGTTTTCTTTTACGACTACTTCTGTAAGAGCTTGTTTTTTAAGTTCGGCAACACGCACTTCTTGTTTTGCTTTTAGCTTTTCTAGTTGTCTGTTTTCCCATTCTTTATCCATGAATTTATTCATGATAAACACATTAAAAACGTGAATGAGTAAGAAAAATGCCCAAATGATAATAGCCCAAACATACCACCCAGACATGATGACCTCGTGACCTATGTTAAGCGCGACATCGAGAATTATAAATAAGATTGAACCTGCTAGAAAGAATACAAAATGTCGCATCAATCCTTTTTTCTGTGCGATGCGTTTACGCGCATACTCGTATTGTTCTCTAGATTCTGAATCTAATCTGTCTGTTTGTTTGTTTTTTGAAAACATAGTTAGCTATCTTTATCCTAACGTAAAAATACCTATTTTTTAGGTGCAATACTGTGTACTTATGCAAGATTTAAGAAATGAATTCCCGGCGCTTGACAAACAGATTTACTTTAACTCGGCTAGTTCTGGGTTGCTGTCAAAATCACTTTTAGACTGGAGACGCGCACACGATGAAGATTATTATGAGAATGGTATAGACTTTATGGAGCGCAAAGAAATACCGGAGGGTACGAGAGTGAGTGTGGCGCGTTTCTTTGATGCAAAACTAAGCGAGACTGCACTGGTACCTAATCTTAGTTTTGGAATCAATATAGTGCTTGACGGCCTTTCTAAAGGTCAAAAAGTATTGCTCTTGAAAGAAGACTATCCTTCCTTAAGATGGCCTGTAGAAACTAGAGACTTTGATGTGTGCTATGCCAAGATCGACGAGCATCTAGAAGACACTATTTTACAAGCCGTTGAAAAACACAAGCCAGATATTTTTATGTTTAGTATTGTACAATGGCTGTCTGGAATCAAAATTGATTTTGAGTTTTTAAAACAGTTAAAGTCAAATTACCCAAACATGTTGCTAGTTGCAGATGGCACACAATATATGGGAACTGAGCATTTCAGTTTTAAAGATAATGCGATTGATGTATTAGGGGCTAGTGCTTATAAATGGTTGTGCGCTGGTTTTGGTAATGGCTTTATGTTAATCAAAGAAGACGTGCAAGACCGTATTTTTCCCAAGACAATAGGATTTAACTCTGCAGATACCTTTGACAGTACACCTACAGACACGCGATTTATCAAATATTTTGAACCAGGGCATCAAGATTCACTCGCATTTGGGAGTCTAGATCAAGCGATTAAAAAAGTAGAGCAAATAGGAATTCAGCATATTTCAGAAGCAATAAAGAGCCGCACGCGTTACGCAATGGAGGGCTTAATAGAAAAAGGGCTTTTGCCTAATGCATCAAAGTCTAGAAACGAGCACTCGTCAATTGTCAACTTTACCGGTGACAGTGAATTGTTTAGAAAATTAAAAGCAAATAATATTATATGCTCCCTGCGTGGCGGAGGTATTCGTGTGAGTTTTCATTACTACAATACGATCGCAGAGGTAGATACTTTGCTTAAATTGGTATAATTAATTAGAAACCTTTACGCCTTTCCAGAAAGCGACGTGTCCTTCAATAGCTTTTGCAGCGTGCGATGCTTTAGGATAATACCAAGCCGCATCCTTGTTAACAGTTCCGTCAACCTCAAGAGAAAAATAAGAAGCCACTCCTTTCCAAGGACAGTTGGATTGAGTTTCACTGCTCTTAAAATATTCCTTCTTTATACTATCTGCAGGGAAATAATGATTGTTTTCAATGACAACGGTGTTGTCACTTTCTGCGATTACTTGATCGTTCCAGATTGCTTTCATAAAATGAGTTTTAAATGTTTTTTTGTTTGTAATAGTTTTTTGTAATTGGGTGCCGTTAAAATTTACTTTATAAATACGTAATTCTTATAATACTCTTTTGTGTCTGTAAAACTTGTAGTTATTTTAAGTCCAGATTCCTCGGCAAGCCAGGTTACAATAGCATCGTTATATTTTTGAGAGATTTCTGTGTGGATAGTTTCCCAAGGTTTAAATGTAATGTTTAAATCTATTGCTGAAATTCTAACGTCTTGTGCTTTCAGCGACACCAAAAAACTTTTAGCGGTTCCTGTTTCTGGGTCATAAACTTCCCAGTGCTTAAAGGCGTCTACATCAAAATTCCCGCCCATTTCATCATTAATACGATGGAGTAAATTTTTATTAAAAGCTTCTGTGATTCCTTCTGGATCATTATAGGCATCCAGAATCGTCTGTGGATTTTTCATCTGATCAAAGCCCATAAATACTAAATCGCCTTCGTTCATGATGTCTTTCAATTGCGTTAAGAAATCAATTGCCCGATGATGTAATAGATTACCAATGTTAGAGCCAAGCACCATAATCACTTTTTTACGAGTATTGTATTGTTGTAACCGCTCTAAGACTTCAAAGTATTCTCCTTTTTCTGCATCTACCTTGAGATCTGGAAGCTCCTCAGACAAGGTCGCCGAAAGTAAATTTATTGCATTCTGACTTATGTCTATGGGTTTGTAGACGAAGTTTGCATTGTTCTCCACAAGATGTTTAAGTAATATTTTTGTTTTTTTACCATCTCCAGCACCAAGCTCTATGAGGTCAAAGCCGCCACTTTCTTCAAAGAGTGCTGCAATTTCTGCCGTCTGAAGAGAGAAGATTTCAAATTCTGAATCTGTTAAATAATACGACGGCATTGCCATAATATCTTGAAAGAGTTTGTCACCTTTCTTATCATAAATGTATTTTGACGAGAGGTATTTAAGCTCACTCGTCAAGCCTTCATATACTTCCTTTTTAAAGGCGGTGTTTAATCTGTTTACTGTTTCTGTAATCATTTATTTTGCAAGTCTAATGCCGGTATATTGCCAGCGTAAATTAGTTGGAAAAAAATTGCGATAGCTAGCACGAGTGTGTTTAGAAGGTGTGGCAATAGAGCCTCCTCTCAGCACTTTCTGGTTCACCATAAATTTACCATTATATTCTCCTAAGGCTCCATCGGGTTTTTTGTAATTGGGGTAGGGTAAGTAGGCGCTCTCTGTCCATTCCCATCGTTGTCCCCAGTTAAAATGTTTTTGTGCTGCTTCCCATTCAAATTCTGTAGGCAGTCTACACTCTTTATATTGTGCATAGGCAAATGCTTCAAAATAGGAAATGTGCGTCAAAGGCGAATCACGATTTATTTTTTGCAATCCATTCAAGGTGTAGTGATGCCACACACCATCTACATTATGCCAGTACATAGGTTGTGTGATTTCATTTGTTTTAAGCCAATCCCAAGCTTCTGCGTGCCATACATTAAAATCTTTATAGCCTCCATTTTCAATAAAATCAATATACTCACCATTGGTTACAAGGGTACTAGCAATCTCAAAATCGTGCAGGTACACCTTGTGCCTTCCTAGTTCGTTGTCATAATGAAATTGCGATTGATCCTCTTGACCTATTTCATAAATACCTTCTTGAATAGGAATCCAAGTAGTGTTTTCTTCAACCCTTTTATGTTCTACAATAGCGTCACTATAATTAGGTAATAAAGGGTTGTTGCCTAAAATATATTTTATGTCTGTTAGTAAAAGTTCTTGATGTTGCTTCTCGTGATGAATTCCAACAAGAACAAGCGCTCTTACTTCTTCGGAAATGCCAAGCGAAAGGAGTTCTCTCATTTCTTGTGTCACGTAATGCCGATAGTCATATACTTTAGCCACGCTTGGTCTTGAGAGGTTTCCGCGGTCACTGCGCACCACTCTTTTGCCTAAAGTTTCGTAATAACTATTAAATACAAAAGCAAAATCTTCATTAAAAAGCGTGTAATTGGGTTTATGATGTTTGAGAATAAAGGCTTCAAAAAACCACGTGGTATGCCCTAGGTGCCATTTAGGTGGAGAGACATCTATGATGGGTTGCACTACATAATCCTCTATTTCTAAAGGTTTGCAGAGTTGTTCTGTATGTTGGCGCGTTTCAGAAAAAAAGGAAACGAGTGTTTCTGTTGTAATCATAAAAAAAGTGTCTTGACCTATTGGTCGAGACACTTTAAAGATACTTATTTTAAAAAGCAAAAATGTTTAAGAGTTGTTAAAGCTAGTCGTGCTTGCCTATTTTCTTTTTGTACTATTTAAAACCTCTTCAGAGCGAAGTGTTATTTTCCCGTCTTAAAATTAAAAGGAACTTTATAGTTAATCGCTCGAGGTTTCCCGCCTAACATACCTGGCTTCATTTTAGGAAGTAACATAATATTGCGTCTCGCCTCCTCTTGTAAACCTTTGTTTCCGCCAGTGACACTTTTTATTTCTGGAAGTCCTTTGACATTAATCATAAAATCTACTACAACCCTTCCTTCTATGTTTTTTTTGAATTCAGCCATTGGATATTTAAAATTCTTCACAACGTGAGCGTTCAGGTTTTTTGTAAAACAAGATTTTTTTGACGCTATAGATCCAGAACAGCCAGGCCACACAGGAGCAATCTCGTTCATGGTAAGCTTATTTCCTTTCATATCTCCCCATTCTTCTTGGGCAAAAGTTGCGGTGGATACAATAAGGGCAAAAATAAGTAGGATATTTTTCATTAGGTAGGGGTTAAATGGCAACAGCACCTTTAATATGCGGATGCGGGTTATAATTTGTTAATGTGAAACTGTCAAAAGCGAAGCCAAAGATGTCTTTCACTTCAGGGTCAAGGGTCATTTTTGGTAAAGGGCGGAGTTCCCTTGATAATTGAAGCTCAATTTGCTCCATATGATTACTGTAAATATGAGCGTCGCCAAATGTATGGATAAAATCTCCAGCTTCATAGCCACAAACTTGCGCCATCATCATAGTGAACAATGCATAAGAGGCGATATTAAAAGGCACTCCTAAAAAGATATCTGCACTACGTTGATAGAGTTGGCAGGATAATTTACCATTCGCTACATAAAACTGAAAAAATGCGTGACAGGGTGGTAATGCTGCTTTTCCATTTGCTACATTTTCAGAAAATGGTTTGCTTGTATCTGGCATCACGCTTGGATTCCAAGCACTGACCATCATTCTGCGGCTGTCAGGATTGTTTTTAAGTGTTTCAATAATATCTGCGATTTGATCGATTCCTTCACTGTTCCAGTTACGCCATTGGTGGCCATATACTGGACCTAGGTCTCCATTCTCATCTGCCCAATCGTTCCAGATACGGACACCGTTTTCTTTAAGGTAGTCGATGTTTGTGTCTCCTTTTAAGAACCAAAGTAGCTCATAAATAATAGACTTTAAGTGCACCTTTTTTGTGGTCACCATTGGAAAACCTTCACTGAGGTCAAAACGCATCTGGTAGCCAAAAACACTTTTTGTCCCTGTGCCAGTTCGGTCAGATTTTTCAGTACCTTCTTTTAGTACGTGCTTTAATAGATCGTGATATTGCTTCATTTTAATTGCCCGCGAAGTCGGGTAACTTATTTGTTAATTAGAGGTCTTTGTTGCAGGCCTAAAAATATAAAAGTACCACAGTTCTTTTAACTCAAATCAACTGGATTTATTATAAGTTATTAACTAGTGATTTTGCTGCGAATAACTTTATGTCTGAAGATTTAAATAAAATTATCCAATCAACATTCCAGCAATTGTAGCTGTCAATAATGCTGCAACAGTACCTCCTATTAATGCTTTAATTCCAAACTTAGCCAGAATAGGTCTTTGCTTAGGCGCTAATACTCCAATACCACCTATTTGAATCCCAATGGATGCAAAGTTTGCAAACCCACAAAGTGCATACGTAGCAATCACAATAGAGCGATAATGTACAATGGTTCCTGAAGCTTTCATTCCGCTCAAGGAGGCATAGGCGAAAAATTCATTTAATATGGTTTTCTCTCCTAGTAATTGCCCGACGGCGGTAATGTCTTCTGTGGGAACTCCTATAATCCAAGCAACTGGGGCGAATATATTCCCTAATAAATACTGTAGTGAAAGTCCCTCGTAGCGTCCATCTGTTGAGGCGGCTATCACATCATTCAATCCAGTGGGAGCGCCTATCCAGTCGATAAAAATCCAATTAAATACTGCGATTACTGCGGTAAAAACTAAAAGCATTGCACCAACATTCACAGCCAGTTTTAATCCTTCTGTAGTCCCTCTAGAGATTGCATCGAGTACGTTTGTTCCTATTTTGTCCTTGCTTATGTCTAGCTTTCTATCTACTTCTTCAGTTTCTGGATAGAGCATTTTTGCAATAATAATAGCCGCAGGTGCAGACATTATTGATGCGGTTAATAGATGTTTTGCAAACTGAGCTTGCTGTACGGGATCATCGCCCCCTAGAAAAGCAATGAAGGCCGCGAGCACACCACCGGCAATGGTCGCCATTCCACCTACCATGAGACATAGCATCTCAGACTTCGTCATTTTGTCTAGATATGGTTTTACGACCAAGGGAGCTTCTGTCTGTCCAATAAAAATATTTGCCGCGGCAGCAAGACTTTCTGCGCCGCTTAAGCGCATTGTTTTACTCATTACCCAAGCAAAGGCTTTTACAAATAATTGTAAGATTCCTAAATAATACAGTAAAGAGGTAAATGCAGAAAAGAACACGATGGTAGGTAATACCTTAAAGGCAAATATGTACCCAAAGGTAGTCATGTCTGTCACCAGACCACCAAAAAGAAACTCCGCTCCTTTTTCGGAGAAACTTAAAAACTGAACTACTTTTCTTGAAATGAAGTCAAATATGCTGGCCACATAAGATACCTTTAATACTAAGACAGCAAAAATGACCTGCAGTGCGAGCCCCGTTGCTACTAATCGCCAATTAATTTTTCTTCGGTTGGCACTCAATAAAAAACAGACCAAAAGTAAAAACACCATTCCGATTAATCCTCTACCTATGCTGTTTGTGCTAACACCTACAGATTGTGATGCATCTAACTGTAAGTTGCTGTTTGATGTTTCAGGAATGATAGCAGACATAGCTTCTTCTTGCGAAGGGGAGGTAAAACTATAGGTTACCTCATTCTCTGTAAAACGTAAAGACGTATCTGTGAGTTCTTTTATTCGGTATCTACGAATCGTATCTTTAGGTTGCGAGAAAAAAAGCACCAATAAATTATCTTGATACATATAATCTCCAGCCGCTTGTAGATTGTCTTTTGAGGCTAATGAGTAGGTAAAGGCACCATCTTCTAAACTAAAGGTATCAGCTTCAAAAATTTTATAAATTGAATCTCCAGCTGTATTTGTGATTGCGGCAAAATCCCAATCTCGTTCTATAGTTTGGCCTTGTGCAAAGGCGATAGAAAAGATAGAAAGAGCACAAATAATAAGATAACGCATAAGTTGAGGAATGGTTTACTTTATTGTCTTTTGGATAGTTCGTCACGGATGCTGGCAGCTTTTTCGTAGTCTTCTGAGCCAACTGCTTTTGCTAGCATTTTATCAAGTTCCTTATTTGAGAACTTTGCATAATCTTCTGATACTGCTTTTTTGATTTCTTTATCACCGCCGGTGATTAAGTCTTCTATTAGCGCTTCTTCCTTTTCTATATCGTGTGTTTTATCGTCTTTTCCGCCGGCTTTTAGATACACACCCGCCGAGTCTAAAATATCTTTATAAGTGAAAATAGGCGCATCAAATCGTAAGGCTAATGCAATGGCATCGCTAGTTCTTGCGTCGATAATTTCTTCTATTTCTTCTCGTTCGCAAATAATACTTGAGTAGAAAACACCATCCACTAGTTTATGAATAATCACTTGCTTTACTACTATGTCAAACCGGTCAGAAAAGTTTTTAAACAAATCGTGAGTAAGTGGGCGAGGCGGTTTAATCTCTTTTTCTAAGGCTATTGCAATAGATTGTGCTTCAAAAGCGCCAATAATAATGGGTAGCTTACGGTCTCCATCTACCTCATTGAGGATAAGAGCGTATGCGCCATTTTGTGTTTGGCTATAGGAGATTCCTTTTATGTTTAAGCGTACTAGGCTCATGCGTAGCGGTTCAGGGTTTAGAGTTCGAGGTTTAAAGTTAGTATGAATAACGACAAACAGAACAAATCAATTCCCCCTTTGAAGGGGGCTAGGGGATGTGAAGCCCGGCATTTCAAAAATAAAACTAATAAAAGACTGTTTAAATGAGGTGTTTCCCTATTTAAACAGCCTTTTATTGGAGGCACAAATTAATAAAAATTAGCGTTGTTACCATTCCTTTTTTGATAAAAAGAAAATACTCCGCTTTCTATTAATCCTATTTGCTAGTTATTCTGAGCCTTGAAGGCCTTTAGTTTTTCGTTTAGTTGTGGTACAACCTCAAAAGCGTCTCCTACAATACCGTAATCTGCCGCCTTAAAGAAAGGAGCTTCTGGATCGTTATTGATGACAACTTTTACTTTAGAAGAATTGATTCCTGCTAAGTGCTGGATCGCTCCGCTGATACCTATAGCAATGTATAAAGTAGCAGCAACGGGCTTACCTGTTTGTCCTACGTGCTCACTGTGTGGTCTCCATCCCATATCACTTACGGGCTTAGAGCAAGCAGTCGCCGCACCTAAAATTTCTGCCATCTCTTCTATCATTCCCCAGTTTTCTGGTCCTTTGAGACCACGACCTGCACTGACTACAATCTCAGCATCTGCAATCGTCACCTTGTCTGTCGCTTTGTCTACGGAAATAACTTCAGTTGAAAAATCTGCATCTGTTAAAGATGGTGAAAATGCTTCAGGAGCACCTGCACCGCTATTTTCTTTTAATCCATATGCGTTTTTACCTAGTCCGATAATTTTAACATCCGTGGCTATTTCCGAAGTAGCAAAAGCCTTATTTGTAAAAACGGTATGTGTTACTGTAAATGGAGCAGCACTTACTGGTAATGCTGTTACGTTTGCTACGTAGCCTGCTTCCAGGTTTACAGCCACTAAAGGAGCCATAAATTTGCTGTCTGCACTTGAGGTAAGTACCACCACTTTTGCGCCTTCTGCCTTCGCAGCTTGTGCAACTACATCTGCATAAGCGGCAGCGTTAAAATTCTTTAATTTGTCATTTGCAACTTCAAGAACCTTGTCTGCGCCATAAGCAGCTAACGCACTTGCATCACCACCGTTTACAGAAACTGCAGTCACCGATGTTCCCATCATTTCTGCGATTCCTTTTGCGTAAGACACCGCTTCTAGTGCGATTTTCTTGAACTTACCGTCTTCTGATTCTGTATATACTACTATGCTCATCGTTTTAAATAAAATTTCAAAATTCAGATTTCAAATCCCAAAGAAGGATATTTGCGAAATTGTATTTTGTGATTTGTAATTTATTTTTTTGTGATATGGCTTCCCTCATTGTCTTCGATACTTCTCCCAGAGGGAGAAAATTTCATCCACCAAGTATCATTTGTTATTTATATTACTTTCGCTTCGTTATGTAAAAGATCTATCAAGTCATCTACATTATCTACTAATTTAACTGCACCTCTTGGAGCTGGTTTTTCAAAGCTAATAGTTGTAGTCTCGCTGTTTGCTTCTACTGCTTCTTTTACGTGAAGTGGCTTTTTTCTAGCCATCATAATTCCTCGCATATTTGGGATACGGAGATCACTTTCTTCTACGAGTCCTTTTTGTCCTCCAACAACTAGGGGTAAGGTCGTTTTAATAGTTTCTTTACCTCCGTCTATTTCGCGGATTGCTGTTGCGTCTGTTCCGTTTACCTCAAGACTGATACAAGTATTCACAAAATTTGCGTCAATCAGTTTTGCTAACATCCCTGGTACCATACCTCCATTATAATCAATAGATTCACGGCCCCCAATGACTAAGTCATACCCGCCGTCTTTTACCACAGCAGCTAATTGTTTAGCTACAGAATACCCATCTGTTGCGGGTGTATCTACTCTAATTGCCTCATCTGCGCCAATGGCTAAAGCTTTACGCAATGTAGGCTCTGTTTCTGCACCACCAACATTTACAACGTGCACACTCGCCCCTTGTTTTTCTTTAAACCACATCGCACGAGTTAAACCAAACTCATCATTAGGGTTGATCACAAACTGCACACCGCTCGTATCAAACTTAGTGTCTCCTTCTGTAAAGTTAATTTTTGAAGTGGTATCTGGCACGTGGCTGATACATACTAAAATCTTCATATATTGTTTCTTTAAATTAAGTAAAATTGAGCGTATTTCTGAAATTTGACTAGTTTGAAACCGAGCACCTTTTCATTTAAAATACGGAATGCGAAGATAGGAAATTATTGTGGAATTTGCTATGCGTGCATAGTATTTATTTTAGTTGACTTATATATTAGTACCTTCTAATTTTAGTAAACAAAATGGTCTTTATCAGAAAATACTATTATTTTTGTTCCTCTGAATGTTTATAGATAATTACCAATTCCGATTCATTAAAATTTCAAAAGTAAAAAACATTATAATTTTGAAGTCTTACTTGTCACAAGCTAATTAATAATATCCGATTCCTGAGTCATATACTGGTACAGGATAAATTACATAGAAGTATGAAAACAATACAATTTAGAGAAGCGATCTGCGAGGCGATGAGCGAAGAGATGCGCAAAGACGATACTATTTTCTTGATGGGTGAGGAAGTTGCAGAATACAACGGCGCCTACAAAGCAAGTAAAGGAATGCTAGAAGAGTTTGGCGCAAAGCGAGTAATTGATACGCCTATTGCAGAACTTGGTTTTGCTGGGATTGCGATTGGTTCTGCTATGAACGGTAACAGACCTATTGTAGAGTATATGACGTTTAATTTCTCTCTAGTTGGTATTGACCAAATTATAAACAACGCAGCAAAAATTCGCCAAATGAGTGGTGGGCAGTTTAATTGTCCAATCGTTTTTAGAGGGCCAACAGCCTCTGCTGGCCAACTTGCAGCAAC